>Ga0299912_10001376_pt1 | contig 19628 bp, 13 predicted proteins | sample RVTome_2_FD_207667 | JGI IMG/M metagenome (GOLD analysis project Ga0299912, IMG submission 207667) | Soil microbial communities from uranium-contaminated site in the Upper Colorado River Basin, Wyoming, United States - RVT95D214 (version 2) ... | reverse complement strand
CGAAAAACATGGAATCTATGCAGTTGACCATGGCCAAGCCCCCGCGGAAAGGACCGACGATGATGTAAGCAAAATCAACAATTCGCTTGGCCACGCCACCCCTTGCCATAACCCCACCTGCCAGAATGAAGAGCGGGATGGCTATGAGGGGAAAGAGCTGAATGCCCGAACTGATTCGCTGTACTAACATGGCAGGTGTGATGCCCGTCGCCATGCCGGTAACGAAGGCTGCAACCCCTAAACAAAAGGCGATCGGAAGGCCGCACGCTACCATGAAGAGGAAGGAGCCGATCAGGAGAAAGCCAGGTGACATTAGGGTGGACCTCCTTCTCCCCAATAGTGGTTGGCAATGCGCTTGATAGCTCTCACCAAAGTAAAGACAACCATTAGTCCTGCGGCTCCAGGAAGAATGGTGTAAGTCGCGCCGATCGGTATCGGAAGCGCAGACATCTGCCCTCCCATGGTTCTCTGCACGAGGAACAGGCCTTCCTTGATCATTATAATAGCAAACCAAAGGATGATCCCATCCATGAAGGTTAGGACCCATAAGCGTACGTTTGGAGGAAACCGTGAAAGGAGGAGGTTGACCCTCACATGAGAGTCCGTCCAGATGCACCCCACCGCGCCGAGCAAAGCCGCCCACATCATAGCAAGCAATGCCAGTTCTTCTACCCAGAATTGGCCAGAGTGCAAAAGGTAACGAGCCACGACCTGCCAGCTGACTAGAAAAGCAATAAACCCTAAGATCGCTCCGGTGACGACAGTGATGACTCGCTCGAGCCTATCCAGCCAGGTGGTCACTTTCTTCAAAAGTAGGATCATCAGGAGCGCCTCCGGTTGAACACTTTGACCACGAGCGAATCCAACCCGCGGCCCAGTTGTTACTAAGGAGTCCATAATTGATTAGACATATTCTTCTGAAAATCCCACCCCAATACTGTCCAGTTAGTTGGTCACCGTTCGCCCTGAGCTTGTCGAAGGGCGTCGTCACGCCATTCATGCTTCGACAAGCTCAGGGCGGACGGCTAGGAAATTCAGTCTTCAGTGTCACCTATTAAAAGGCTGTAAGGTTAACTCAAGCTTCAAAGAATCACTTCCCCGCGTCGATGATTGCCTGGATGAGGTCGGCGCCGACCGTTGACTCATACTGCTTGTAGACAGGCTTCGCCTTTGCCTGGAACAATCCGATGTCGTCCACTTCGTTGAACTCCATTCCCTTCGACTTGAGCTGGCTCGTCGCCGTGCCAATGTAATCAGCCCAGATTTTCCTTTGGACCGGAATGGACTCCATCGCCGCCTCGAGGATCGCCTTCTGGACCCCAGGCGGAGCGGCGTCGAAGACCTTCTTGCTCATGACGAGGATGTCGGGAATGGAGACATGGCGTGAATAGGAGAAGTATTTCGCGACCTCCTGCATGTTAAAGGAAAGTACCGTCGGTTCATTATTCTCCCAACCGTCGATCACTTTCTGCTGGAGTGCCACATAAACCTCTGACTGTCCCATAGGCACGGCTGTGGCACCGAACGCGTTGATGGTTGCGATTAGCGGCTCGCTCTGCATCACACGGATCTTTAAGCCTTTGAGGTCATCGGGTTTCCGGACGGGGCCTACCCGCGTTGTCACGTTTCGGAAGCCCGCATCGAAAAATGCAAGACCTTTGAACCCACTCTTCTCAAGATCGGCCATGAGCCTCTTTCCAATCAAACCATCCAGCACGCGTTGCTGGTGCCCCAGATCCTTCCAGATAAAGGGTAAACTTACCACCTGCAAGCTCTTGGCGAACTGACCGAGTGGAGCCGATGAAACCTTGGTAATCTCAATCGAGCCCAACTGGGAGCCCTCGATGTAATCCTTTTCCTGGCCGAGCTGGCCGGCTGGAAAGACGGTGATGACGGCTTCCCCCTTCGTCTTCTCCTTCACCTTATCGGCAAACATGATGAGAGCCTGATGAACAGGGTGAGACGCAGGGAGTACCGATGCAAGCTTCCAGTTGTACGTCGCGGCATGTGTGGGCTTCATGACACTGCATACCACTATCGCTCCTAGAATTGCGCAGAGACCCCAAACTATGAAACGTTTATTAATCATATTTACCCCCTCCTTTTTAAAATATTATGTACTGACCTGAAAAAACTTCGCTTATCTATTACCACCTCCCTTCCCAATCCTTCCTAACTTTCTCTATCTTTAGAACCAGAGCCCATTTCACTATTACAACAATTCTTTTAATATTGCGTCATTTATATTCCAGCTAAAATATTTTGTCAACGATAATTTTCATGAAAATATAACCCCTAAATAAAACGGAATAGGGGCGACTTTAGTCGCCCTTCACACAGGCCCCGATCAAATCGGGACCCTACCTATTGATCCCCGAATGAGCGAGGGATTGCAGGATAGGAAGCTCCCATATCACCAATTATTCTACGTGCCTCTTCAGCCAAAAACGTTACTTTGGCTTATCGATTACCACTTGAAGGGTTGTATTAAAGGACGAAATTTGAAAATCACGCTTTCAGGAAGGGATTAATGCCTTACTCAACATTGTTTGACAGGTGAAGCATCAACTTTTACAACTGATTTAATTGGTAAAGCGTCGAGAGTTAACCTTACAGTTGTATAAAATCGTTCCAAAAGGCGGTTGGGTGTTCTGGAGAACCTTTACAACAGCACCTCTTAGCGTTCTGCTACTACCTTTCCAAGTGTATTGCAGAAGTTATCTTAGGTGATAGGGCATGTTGCCCATAAAACATTTCAAACCCCGGTTTGGTAAAGGTTGGGAAGTACACCCAACCGCCTTTTGAATGCAACATTAAGGTAAAGTTATGGGGCCACGTGCTCAGAAATCGTGGCCACCAGATTTGCCAGACGCGGAAATCATCGTCAGCGGACCAATGGACAACGGTCTTTCCACCGTTGCTTTCTTGGCATCCAGAATAGGGAATTGCACGTGCTCTTCTTTCTCTGGAGATAGAGAATTAGGTTGTATTCCCATACATCGATGATGCCCCATGCTTTATCAAAGCTTTATCAAAATTGATGGAATTGTCAACTGATCAAGAATTGCTTTCAAGAAGGAGTGTGTAAAGTAGATAACACCTACAAAGAGCGAGGATTGCCCCACATTAAGGGTTGTTGAATTTCGATTGAAAGAGAGCATAACGGCACGAAGCCCTACAGTAACGTAGAGAACACGATTATAACTCCTCAGTGTCTCTGCTCTTTTGGTAACTCAAGAACCATTTGAGTAAAACGAATCCCGTTTTTCACCTGTTCGGAACCTTTTTGACGAAACCCTATCCTCTCATATATTTGAATAGAATTGGGAGATGAATTGACACTGACTTCCTGCAATTCCGGACTACGCTTCAAAGAAATTTCAAACTTACAGATTTTCAACGATCTCCGCAGCAATTCTCTTCCAATGCCTCTTTGTTGAAATCGTTTGTCCACAAAGAGCAAAGATACATGCCTATTATTTCGTATCTCGATCATTCCCACTATCTTGCCCTGTATTGTTGCAAGTAAAACAAAATGATTCTTTTGGGAACGACCCAAGAGCAATTCCGGTTGAACATACTTCAGAAATTCACGAATCCCTTCTTGAGAGTACTGATGGGCGATGAACTCCTTGAAAACGCGAATTACAAGATTACAGACCCCAGTTTCTTCACTTGGTTTCATGAATCGGTATTGAACTGTTTCTTCCATTGATCTCCAAGTAATAACAAAACTGATTTATATTTGTCTTTGTCAATTATCATTTGAAATCTACCCTTTTCGCTAACAACTGTCAACGACTGATAAACAGGAAGGAACATTGCACCGGTGCCCCCTCTGATGCCCAGAAATTGAGTACGCAATCGACCCGTGTGATATAGAAACCTCCCTCAAAGACTGAAGATTTCCAGCGATACTTCATGAGCTGTTTGTTTCTACCTAGCAATCTCAAAGGAGTTCCGCTTTGACCCCTATATTGATTCCAAATCGGAATTACCTTGTGCGATTCGATGTCCGTGGCAACAGCCTTGCATAAAGGATATCCTTCTCCAATCTCATTCTCACTCCCATTTCGCACCTTCCCTAAAAATTCCATCTTCTTGGCGTACTTCTTCCGAAGATCCCCGGGATCAACGGCAACCACCATATCCTCTGTGATCTCGGATGCCGCAAGCCTCATCATCTCTTCGTTGATATCACCCGTGAAATCTTGATCATCTAAATTCCTTGATAATCTGTCTTCTGTCTTGATCAGAGACTGCTCCTCTTTAAGTGTCCTTGAGATATTGCTGAGCTTTACATCCTTCGAGGCTTGAATACCATAAAGCATTTCTTTGATCAGCTTCCTTTTGGGTTTGCCAAATCCCTTTGAAATGATTCCTGAGAATTTTGAAAGCTGAGCCTTTAAACCCACGGCAGTCTTATAATCTACGGTCATAGTTCCTCCATTTCCTTGATAGACAAGGCTTTCAGCATGATAGAGGAGATTTTACTCAGGAATCTTCATTTTTCCAAACATTACCCCTTTCTACATCTGATTTCTAGATTTCGCAAATGGTTTCAACAGATTAGCAATAAACACATCTAAAAACTCAGAAAACTCCAGAAAAAGCTTGACATTTTTTTTTACATTAGATATATGAGTGGAACAAAAAAATATGTATGAACGGTCATCTTAAAAAATAGAAGGGAGTAATTGAGATGCCTTATCGTGATTTGAGGGAATGGATTGATACCCTGGAACGAGAAAATGAATTATCGAGGATCAAAACGGAAGTGGATTGGGATCTCGAGTTAGGGGCAATCGCGCGGGAAAATATGGACCGGATTGGGCCTGCATTGCTCTTTGAGAATATCAAAGGGCATAAGAACACCATTTGTAAAAAACTCTTTACTTGTTCCCTTTCAAGTTTTCCAAGGATTGCCCTCATGCTGGGATTACCAAAAGAGACGCCCTACAAAGATCTGATCCGCGTTTGGAGAGAGCGGGTGAAGAGGCCTGTAAAACCGGTCATTGTAGGGACGGGTCCCTGCAAGGAGAATATCGTCAAAGGAGATGACGTGGATTTATTTCAGTTTCCTGCTCCACACTGGCAGAAGCTGGATGGGGGCCGGTATATTGGCACATTCCATGGAGTCGTAACGAAGGACCCAGAGACGAACTGGACCAATGTGGGGATGTATCGCCAGATGATCCATGATAGGCGACATACAACAATGTCCGTCGCACAGGGGCAGCATATCTGGTTTCATTGGAGGAAATACCGTCCGAAAGGCCAAAACATGCCACTGGCTGTAGCCTTTGGTTGGGATCAGGTCTTACCTGCTGTCTCCGCCGCCCCTGTGGCTACCGGGGTGGATGAGTATTCGATTATGGGTGCCTTGAGACTGAAACCCGTGGAGTTGGTCAAGTGCGAGACGGTGGATCTCTATGTCCCGGCATCCAGCGAAATCGTGCTTGAAGGGGAGCTGATTACGGATCGTTCGAAATTTGTCAACTGTGGTCCCTTCGGGGAATATACAGGCCACTATGGAATGGCGAGCCTTCGACCTCCCTTTAAAGTGAACTGCATCACCTTTCGAAATGATCCGATCCTTCAGGGGACAATGGAGGGGATTCCCATTAACGAAGATCATATAATATCCGCCATCAGTCACAGCGCACTGATCTGGGACCTCCTCGATGAAAGAATGACAGGGGTTACCGGAGTAAATAATGACCCCAGCACGGCCTATGCCAACCTTATCGTGCAGATCGACAACAGCTACTATGGGCAGGTCCATCAGGTGGCAGCCAATGTGTGGGGTTCGCATCTCTCTAACATGATGTGCAAAAACATCATCGTGTGTGATCAGGACGTCGACATCTATGATCTAAATAAAGTCTTCTGGGCTTTTGCATATCGTGTGGATCCTACGAAAGACCTCATCCAATTCCCGGGCTGGATCAGTGCTCTTGATCCCATTGTTCATCCCAAAGACAGACTAGGTCACGGCGGAAACAAGGGGACGAGGTTACTGATCGATGCTACCAAACCGATCGATCGACCTCGGGCGGATGAGTATTTAGGGGAGAGATTTGCAATCGTTGCCTACCCGGATAAGGAGACGATGCAGAAGGTAAGGAGCAATTGGGATAAATATGGTATCTTAAAGAAAGGCTGAGAACAGAGGGGAATGAATAGCAAGGGCACTTAAGTGCCAAAGCAGTTTCTCAAACGAAATGCATCTTTAAAAAGAAACACGAAAAAAAGGATTCTCCTTGTTTCGTTGTTTTGCGAGAGAATCATTTCAAATTGTTATCCCTGAGCAAACAAAACCTTTTTGATTTAATTCTCAGGAGAGATAGAAATGACTCAGACCCAAATAATAGCTGAGGTGAAACAATGGGTGGTGCCCTTTAATATATTGATAATTATGTTTCTAAGGTACAGATTCTTTGAAAAATCTACCGGCTAAGCCATTCTTTGCATGATGCTTACATTTGAATTGGGCAAAGGATATCCAAGTATTTCGCACCATGTGTCTTATTCGATATCTTGCCCATGGTATCGTGATTTCAAGTTTGAGAACAACGAACATAAGGTGAATTATCAAAATATTAGGAGGTAAGGAGGATGATGGAGAACTGTATGAATAATAAGGCTCTCAAACCATATCCACTGGGCTGGAAGGCGAAAATTGGCATTCTCCTACCCTCTCAGGACACCGGATACGGCTCCTACGAGTTTCGCGTACTCTGCCCCGATGGTGTAGTGACTCTCGAGACACGCGTAATGGGGGGAAGACTGACTGTGGAAACCCTAAAGGGGATGCGGGCGGACGCGGTCCATGGTGCAGAGTTGCTGGCGACAGCAGCCCCCGATGTCATTTGTTACATTGCTACCGCCGCCTGCTTTGTTTTGGGAGTGGAAGGGGAAAAAGCCTTAGTTAAGGAAATTCAGGATAAAACCGGTATCAAGGCAACCTCTGGTGGCTCTTCAGTTACCGAGGCTTTAAGATTTTTGGGCGTAAAACGGATGAGTATGTACGTTCCCACCAACGAGGAGGTTACGATGAAGTCAGTAAAGTATTTCAAAGACCAGGGCTTCGAAGTATGTGACTACGAATATCTCGGTGAAGAAAGCGAGGTTAATATTAATAGGATGTCGCCCTGGGAGGTATATGGGAACGTCATGAAACTTTACAGACGTTGTCCTGAGGTTGAAGGAATATTCTTGACTGGTGGCTGTTTCAGGACGCTCGAAATGCTGGAAGTTCTGGAGAAAGACACGGGTGTGCCTGTAGTGGTGACCACTCCGGCGAATATGTGGCGGTGTCTACAGTTAGTGGGAGTCAAGGACCCGATTTACGGTTTTGGTCAATTGTTGGAGAAAGCCAGATAATTTTGTAACGCTGTGAGGCAAAGTTTCTCATGGAAGGATGATATCTGGCCCGGCAGATTTTTTTCACTGAGCCAATGTCCCCGTTTAATAAACAACGATGAAGGTGTATATGAGAAAGAATGAAATGCCGGTTGATTCAGATAAAAGTAGTCAAACGGGTAAGTCGATTGATATAACTATTATCAGGGATTTACCCTATGCAACCCAATCAGACGCCCAGAAGCTGGATATATACATGCTTGCTAAAAGGGGTAAACCCTGTCCGGTAATCATGTGGATGCACCCCGGTGGTTTTGAAGAAGGTGATAAGGATGGCAGTGCCATTGCTCCATTGGCTATTGTAAATATAATTAAACTTGTTCAGCCTATGTTAGAGAGAGGCTACGCCGCAATAAGTATCAATTACAGGCTAAGCCATGAAGCCGTATTTCCGGCCTTGATATATGACATTAAAGCAGCAATCCGATGGATTAAAGCCAATACAGCAAAATATAACTTCAATCCAAGCAAAATAGCCGCGTGGGGCTCTTCTGCAGGGGGCTATCTTGCAGCTATTTTAGCCACTACAGGGGATGTTAAGGAGCTGGAAGACCTTTCTATGGGGAACCCTGATCAGTCCAGCCGTGTAACTGCCGCAGTTGACTGGTACGGTCCGACGGACTTTCGGCTCATGGATGCTCAGCATATACAACTGGGACAAGAAGCTAACGTTCATGACGCCAGCTCTCCTGAGTCGAGGCTGATGGGTGCAGCGATTACGCTGATCCCTGAAAAATGCAAAGCTGCCAGTCCTATGACTTATATCAAACCGGGCAATGCTCCAATTTATATCCAGCAGGGAACAGCTGATCCTATCATTCCTTACCCACAGAGTGTTATGTTAGCAGAGCAAATGGCAGCCGTCATTGGGAAAGAAAACGTCATCCTTGAATTGATTGAAAATGTGGGTCATGCAGATCCGATATTCTTCACGACAGAGAATGTTAACAAAACACTGGATTTTCTCGATAGGTATATGAAATAAGGAGCCGGGGTCAACTATAGTGAACGACATAAATATGTTGACATCCATAATATGTCATTGCAAACGAAGTGAAGCAATCTCATGTGATTGCCACGTCGCTTCGCTCCTCGCAATGACTACTTTTCGGTTTCGTTCACTATAGTTTTAATCATAGGGATAACAGGAGGCAAGGGTGTGATATTATTTGCCGATGAAAGCAATGAAGGCTAAATGTGACGTTCCTGGATGGTGTGTTAGATAAGGAGATCGGAAGCGCCCTATGAAGTATCAAGTTGATTTCAGGAAGCTGCTGGAGCAAGGGAAAATAGGAAATCTTCAACTTCAAAATAGAATTGTTATGTCTTCAATGGGTACTCGTCTGGCCGGGGTGTGGGGCGAAGTGAACGATGCCACGATTGAGTGGTATGCCAGAAGGGCTCGGGGAGGTGCAGGTCTCATCACTGTGGAAGCTACCCATGTTGCCGCAGCCATATTTCCCATCCGGGGAGTCACCCGGATGTTAAGAGCAGACGACGACTGTTATTGCCCTGGGTTGTCTGCTCTGGCGGAGGCCGTTCATGATGCCGGGGCCAAAATCAGCATACAGCTATCCGTTGGTCGCGCCGCATCAACTGGTTCCCTCTGGATGCCGGGCCTGGGTGATATTCAGGAGATAGCAAGCATGGCACCCTCTGCCGTGACTTTTCCAGGTGGCACGAAGCCTAGGGAAATGACGATTGAGGAAATTAAACAAACGATTGAGTCGTTCGGTAGGGCAGCAGCGCGTGTGAAAAAAGTGGGGTTTGATGCTATTGAACTGCATGCACATTTTCACTCCATTCCAGGTTGTTTCCTCTCCCCTCTATTCAATAAACGGAGGGACGAATATGGAGGAAATTTCGAAAACCGTCTCAGGTTTGTCCTTGAGATTATTGAATCCATGCGGCAAAGCGTAGGGGCAGGTTTACCGTTGATGGTCAAATACTCGATTGATGAATTTGTGCCAGGCGGGAGAGATATCAATGATGGGCTGGCAATTGCCCAACGCCTTGAACAGGGAGGGGTGGATGCCATTGTCGTATCCCAGGGTCAGGCCGGGTCGAAGCAATTGCCGTATGCGCCGCTATACTGGCCCGAAGGTTACATGGTACCGCTGGCTGAGGCCCTTAAAAAGGTGGTGAAGATACCGGTGATCGTTGGAGGCAGTCTGGGGGACCCTGCTCTCGCTGAGAAGGTACTTGAAGAGGGGAAGGCTGATTTTATCAGTATGGGAAGACCGCTGATCGCCGACCCTGATTTGCCGAAGAAAGTACAGAAGGGACACATCCGGGAAATTCGGCGCTGCATTGCCGACAACTGGTGTTTCGAAATCTTCGGAAAAGCAGAGATGAGATGCACTCTGAATGCTACCGCCGGTCGAGAGCTAAAGTATGGAGAAGTCAAGCCAGCACAAAAAAGAAAGAAAGTAGTCATCGTCGGCGCAGGGCCAGCCGGTATGGAAGCTGCGCGAGTGGCAGGTCTCAGAGGCCACCAGGTACTACTATATGAGAAGGGGAAAGTGCTTGGCAGCGGAGAGCTTAAATTGGCTTCGGTAGCACCCCATAAGGAAGTGTTTAAACATATTTCCAATTACTATGCGGAGACGTTTAAGAAGTTAAATAACGTCAAGGTGGAGTTTGGGAAAGAAGCCACCGTAAACACTATCTTAAAGGGAAAACCGGACGCTGTCATCATCGCTACAGGCGGTAAGAGCTTCGTTCCGAGGATTCCAGGGGTTGACCGGAGTAATGTAGTGACTGCCTTTGATGTATTGGCAAACAAAGCGAAAATCAATGGTAAAACTGTCATCGTATGTGGCGGAAATGCGGTAGGCTGTGAAACCGCCAGCTATCTGGCTAAGCAAGGAAACCGGGTGACTATTGTTGAAATGCTGTCTCATATTGGAGTAGATATAGAACCCGGCTGCCTGTCAGCATTGAAAGATGAGCTGACACAGGATAAGGTGAGCATCGTCACCGGAAAGAAAGTCATTGCCATAGAAGATCAAGCATTAATCGTTACTGACGGTGAGGGAAATAAGACTGCAATGCAGATGGAGATAGCAGTCTTAGCCCTGGGCGTTGAACCAGTCAATGACTTGGCCGCTGGGTTGGTAGATAAGGTCAAGGAACTTTACGTAATCGGAGACGCAAAAAATCCGGGGAAAATACATGATGCTGTGGCTGATGCATTTTTTCTTGCATGTAACCTATAGCATAGCTGTTACGGTTTTGTAGAGTTGAATGCGTAGAGGAGGACATCCATGGTGTCAAAAAGAGCGCACGGCAAGAAGGGAATTGAAGCGGATGTTGTAGTCATCGGTTACGGTTGTGCCGGCGCGGTAGCCGCTATGTCTGCCCATGACAAAGGTTCTAAAGTCATCATTCTGGAGAAGATGCCTGCCGGTGGTGGCAGCACGTTCCTTTCCAACGGAGGAATACTCATCCCCACAGCAATGGAGTTTTCACAATATCTTCAGTCTATTTGCTTCGGTACGACCGAGGGTGATATTATTAACACATTTGTTAAAGATGCCATGAAAATTGAAGACTACTTTCGCGAAATTGGCGGAGAGTCTGAGCGATGGGTCAGCCAGGAGATTGGCACTTCATTTCCACCCCTGTCTCGCCCCAGCTGGCCCAAGGTTGCCGGCGGCAAGTCAATGGTCAGATGCCATGTCAAGGCATATCATGTAAGCCCCTCAAAGGGGAATTTAAGCCTTGCAGAACGTTATCGCGAAGCGGGAAGGGCCTATGGGCCTGATTTGTGGAAGTTGTTGATCGATAATGTGGAACGCCGCGAAATCAGCGTTTTGGTCAATACATCAGCTAAAAATTTGGTCAAGAACGATAACGGCGAGGTGGTTGGTGTCATTGCCGAGAAGCAGGGAGAAAAAATCCTGGTTAAAGCGAAAAAGGCAGTGGTTTTGGCAACCGGTGGTTTCGGGGCGAATGAAGCGATGAGGCAAGCTCATTTACCTTGCCCATTCCAATTCCTGGGTCTTTCCTACGCCGCTGGTGATGGTCTCGTTATGGCTCAGAAAGCTGGTGCAGCGATGTGGCATATGCTGGGAATTGTAGGGCAGCTTGGTTTTAAGGCGCCTGAATTGGAAGCAGCTTTCCAGATTATGGTTCCCAGCGAAAAATTTATTTTTATAGACAGGGACGGCCTGCGGTTTACCAATGAAACCGAAATGAAGCTGCATAATATGTGGCGAATCGTCTCTCCATTCGACCCGGAACGTCTCTATTATCCGCGCATACCATCCTACCTCATCATTGATGAAATCACTAGAAAGAAAGCTCCCCTGTCACGGAGCTGGAGACCTCACGATAATTACATGTGGAGCCTGGATAATTCCGCCGAGGTTGCTAAAGGATGGATCCATCAGGGTCAAACACTGAGCGACCTGGCCAAGCAGATATCCGTGGATGGATCGGTTTTGGAGCATACGGTTAATGCATTTAACGAGTTCTGCCGAACCGGTGTAGATGGTGATTTTGGCAGAGCCAAAGAATTGATGGGTCCCATCAATACACCACCCTATTATGCCCTTGAGATTTGGCCCGCCATTGTCAGCACCTCGGGAGGTCCGCGACACGATAAAGAGTCCAGGGTATTGGATCATAGCGGCAAGCCTATACCAAGATTATATGCGGCGGGCGAACTGGGGTCCCTCTTTGGCTGGCTGTATGAAGCTGGAGGTGGTCTTTCCGAGTGCCTTGTCTTTGGAAGGATAGCCGGACGCAATGCTGCTGCCGAAAAACCGGTAAACTTTTGACGAATACAGAGATTTCATAAAAGAGAATTGATGGGATAGGAATTGTGGACATTTCAGCTCTCTGATTAGCTTGAGTGCTGTAAAACACGGATAAAGGGGAAGGAGTCATAAATGTTCAAAATCTGTGTGGATACGGGAGGGACCTTTACCGAGGCAGTGGTGTTGGACGATAAGGGTCATTTTGCTGAATTTAAGACGCCAACTACTCCGACCGATTTTTCCAAGGGTGTGCTGAATGCCATAACCGAAGCCGCACCTGCCTATGGCCGCACACTTTTGCAGTTTATGGCCGAAATCGAATTGATTGTGCTCGGTACCACGGTAGCAACGAACGCTCTTGTCACTCGAAAACTGGCAAAGACGGCCCTGATTACTACCAGAGGCTTCAGAGATATTGTGGAAATGCGGCGTGCTCTTAAAATCGAAACACATTCGATGTATGAAGCAGCGATACCTCCCTATGAGCCGATCGTCCCCCGCTATCTTAGGTTCGTCGTTGAGGAAGCAACCCGGTATACCGGTGAAATCATTACACTGGTAAGTGAAGCAGAGCTGAAAAATGTTATTGAAAAGATAAAAAAGGAGAGCGTTGAGGCAGTAGCCATCTGTTTCATCAACTCATATACCAATCCGGAAAACGAAAAGAAAGCTGCTGAAATCTGCAAGCGAGAGCTTAAAAACGTTTTTGTCACTTACTCCAGCGACATCATTCCAACCATGGGAGAATATTCTCGCGAAAGCACCTGTATTCTCAGCTCCTCTGTTGGACCGATAGTCTCCAGATATATGACCAGCTTAGAAGATAAGCTCAAGGGGGCCGGTTTTAAGGGGCAGCTGCTCATCATCCAGGCTAACCAGTTTGTGCAATCGGTTTCGGCTATCCTGAGGAAGCCGGTGTATTTGATTGGCTCCGGTCCGTCAGCTGGACCCGCTGGTGCGGCCCTTCTGGGCAAAGTCATGAAGAAGCCTAATTTCATCATTGCCGATATGGGTGGCACCACTCTTGATGCCAGCGTTATTCAAAACGGCAAGGTACCTCTGGCCGTTGGTAAGTGGATTGGCGATGAGAGAATGGGTATTATGATACCGGATGTCAGCAGCATCGGCGCGGGCGGTGGCAGTATCGGTTGGGTCGATTCGCTCGGTTTGATACGTTGCGGCCCGCAGAGTGCCGGGGCGGAACCTGGCCCGGCTTGCTACAACAAAGGGGGCAAAGAACCGACAATTACCGATGCAGCCCTCATCTTAGGCTATATTCCAGCTGACTATTTCTGTGGTGGCAAAATACAGCTGAATATCGACCTGGCAAGAGCCGCCGTCAAGAAGATAGCCGATCGGATGAATATGACGATTGAGCAAGCTGCCGAAGCTATGTTCACCACTGTCAACTCCAATATGGCGGATGAAATCACCGAAATCTCGACCAGGATGGGTTATGATGTCAGAGATTTTGCTTTGCTGGCGATTGGCGGTGGCGGTCCCCTTTGCGGCGCTTTTATGGCAGACGTGCTGGGGATGAAAGACGTCGTTGTTCCCAGGTTCGCTGCTTCTTTTTGCGCCTGGAGCATGTTTGCCCTGGATATCGGGCGGGACTATGTAAGGTCTTTCATCTCCTTGCAGGAGAAGGCTACTCCCGATGCCATTAACCAGTTTTACCAAAATATGGTTGAAGAGGCTTTAGCCGATTTCAAGGCACTTCATATATCTAAAGAAGATGTCCTGTTTACCAAATTTGCCGATCTGCGATATCATGCACAATACCATGAAATCCAGATGGACTTGCCCGCCGGTGAAATAACCTCAAAATCGATCGAGCAGGTGGTCAAGGATTTCCATAAGAAACATGAAGAGCTTTATACTTTTGCTTTGCCCTGGGTCTCAGTCGAGTTTTGCAATCTGCGGCTCATCGCTAAAGTGGACGTCAGGAAAACCAAGATGAAGAAAATCGCCAGGGGAACGAAAGATCCATCCAAGACTTTGAAGCGAACCAGGCGATGTTTCTCCAACGGTAAATTCGTGGACACGCCGGTCTATGATAGCTCCAAATTGAAACCCGGGAACGTTATTACCGGACTGGCTATCGTGGAGGAACCGACAACCACAGTGCTCATTCCCAAGGGATTTGATTGTACTCTCGATGAATACGAAAACTATGTGATTAGGAGAACATAAGATGGCACAGCGGAAGGTTGATCCAACCACTATTTCTACCATATGGCATTTCATGCAGAGAGTCTGCCGCGAAATGCGCGAGACGATGGAACGCACTGCAACTTCGATCCAGGCCACGACGCTACACGATCTTGCCTACGGGATATGGGATGCTCAGGCCCAGGCTATCGCTATTCCTGAAGGTTTTCCCTGCCGGTTAATATCGAGCAGCTTTCCAATAAGGGCCGTAATCAAGAAATTCGGCGGTAAAATCTTCCCGGGCGATGTTTTCATCACCAATCATCCTTTTCTGGCCGGTGCAGTTCATCTGCCCGACTGGGTCTTCATCCGACCAATATTTTATAAGAATGATCTCACTTTCTTCACCTGTATGGGCACGCATGTGCCGGACAACGGGGGTGCTCAGCCCGGCGTTTATTTCTTGGCTGTAGATTCTATTGCCGAGGGGCTCAATATACCGCCAATTAAACTGGTGGAAAAAGGTCAGATGAGAGATGACATTCTTGATTTAATTCTGGCCAATAATCGCCTCGCGGATATGATGCGGCGAGAGGTCAGTTCGCTTATCGGCAGCACTGCTGTAGCCGAGCGCAGATTGTTGGAGTTACTCGATAAGTATGGCAAGAAGACGGTTCTTGCCAGTATTGAGGAAATGATGGACCGAACCGAGAAAGCCGTAAGGGCCGAAATCTCCAAATGGCCCAACGGCACCTACTACGCTGAAGCGAAAACCGACGATGATGGTGCTAACATCGGGGTTCCGGTGACGGCCCGGTGTAAGTTGACCATTCAGGATGGAGAGATAACATTTGACTTTACCGGAAGTGATGAACAGTGCAAGGGCTATTGCAATGCAGGTTATTCGGTTACTCTGAGCGATGCCGTCTGCACCACTTTCCTGTTCCTGAACCCAGCCCTCAGCGCATTCCATAACGAGGGAAGTCTGAAGCCGATTCACGTGATTGCTCCCGAGGGTACCTTCCTGAACTGCAAACCGGGGAGTCTGGTGGCGGCTGCCCCTTCACTGGCCGGAGCGATGGTTGGGGAATGCGTCTTAGAGACATTGTCGCAAGCTTTACCGCAACGCGCTATCGCACCTTACGGTAGAGCGATGATCCCTGTTATCGTTGGTAATGACCCGAGGAACAATAGTCTTTATGCATATGTCACGTTCTGCCCTGATGCCGGCGCCGGAGCAGTCTACGGATACGATGGGTATCAGTGTTGCTGCACCGGAGAAACACTTGGCGTCGTCAGTAAATCTGACGCGGAAGAAGAGATGGTGAGATTCCCGTGGAGTATCAAGAGATATGAATTTATGACGGATGCGCACGGGGTAGGCAAGTGGCGCAGTGCCCCTGGTATAGCCTGGGAAGGAATTAACGAGGGCTCAGATTGCAGGTGCTCACTGGGTGCTTGTGACGGATTTTTTACTCAGGGTCAGGGCCGGCAGGGTGGAGAGGCGACACATTTCAATAAAGCTTACATTCAGCGAGGAGACGAGCAAATCGAAATCAAGCAACCCCACCTGATGCATGACCTAAAGACGGGAGATATTCTTATCACCCGATCTGGTGGTGGAGCAGGGGTGGGACGTCCCGAGGAACGAGACCCGGAAGCCGTCAGGATGGATGTCAAGAATGAACTTATCTCTATGAAGATGGCTCGCGATGTTTATAAAGTTGTCCTGAATCCCGATACGCTGGAAATTGATTACAAAGCCACACAAGATCTCAGAAGCAAAAATTAGGTGTTAGGTATATGCAAGGGTTGAATGGTCGAGCATTTTGAAAACTCGTGGATGGTGAATTGAAAGAGCAACCTATAGATATAACTCGCTTTTGGAGGGACAATCTAATCGGTTTCTTACTGGGCTGTGGGGTGAGCCTGAGGCTTTTATAATATATCTCATTAAATTCACTGAAAGAATTGTATAAGGATACAAAAAATAAGGAGGACTTTAATGACAGCTAAAAAGAAAAAGGAGGGCTCACCAGGTTTTGCTGGCGGCTATCTCGGTAAAGTCTTAAGGGTAAACCTCTCTAACAGCAAAATAAGTGAAGAGGCTTTACCTGATGCGGGTAACCTAAAAAAATACATTGGGTGTTGGGGGCTAGGTTTAAGGTACCTCTATGATATGGTGCCGCCGGGAATCAATGTTACCGATGCAGGGAATCCCTTGATTTTTATGAACGGCCCTCTAACCGGTCTCCAGTTACCAGGAGCCACAAACATTACTCTTGCCACCAAGAATTTCAATACGGGTTTTACGGTGGGGCGTTCTCACACTCACGGCACCTTTGCGATCCTCTTGAAAGCTGCTGGCTACGATGGTGTCATTGTGACTGGAAAGTCAGATAAGCCGGTTTATCTGTGGATTCATAACGGCAAGATTGAGCTAAGGGATGCCAGCCATCTCTGGGGGCAAAAGGATAGCCACGACACTGAGGATGTGATCAAGGAGGAATTGGGTAATGTCGATGCGAGCGTGGCTGCTATTGGGCCTGCGGGAGAGAACTTATGTGCTGGTGCCATGATTTGCAATGACAAGAATCATTCTTTTTCGCACTCAGGTGTTGGTTCGGTGATGGGTTCTAAGAAACTTAAGGCTATAGCCGTCTTTGGTGATCGGTCGATTCCGACAGCAGATTCTGAAAAAGTGAAGCTGATGAGACGGGAATGGATCAAGCAAATGCGGCTTCCGGGGCATTTTGGTTGGCATGTTCTGAGAGCAGAAGATCTCAAAGTGAAGGGTGATTATCGCGAGCGGGCAGTGAAGTCCGGTTTCGTTGGTAAGAACTTTCTGGAAAATCAGCTAACGGAATTTGGTATTGGTCTTGGCAAGCAAGAATATATCCGCAAGCCCTGTCCTAAATGTCCCATCGCTTGCACTTATGACATAAGAGTGACCACTGGGCCTTTCGCAGGCTATTATGCCACATCGGGTCCGGGAGGTGAGCCTTTTGAAGGCTCCGGTGCCATCTTGCGGATTACAGAACCTGGTTCGTACATTTACCTGGCAGACCTTTACGACCGTCTTGGCATTGAGTGCAGTATGGCGGGTTGCACGATGGCTATGGCGATAGAGGCTTACGAGAGAGGGTTGATTACCAAAGAGGATACCGGTGGTCTGGAGCTGAAGTGGGGAGATGTCGGGGTGGCTGAGGCACTGTTGAGGAAGATGGTTCAGAGGGAGGGTATTGGCAAAACGCTTGGTTTGGGGATGAAAAGGGCAGCAGAGATTATTGGTGGTGATGCCCCAAGTTTTGCTGTCAATATCAAGGGTTCGGGGATGAATCTACACGATTGGAGGTCGGCGTGGGGGATCCTTTTTTCACAGATTGTGGGCAGTGGGGCAGGCTGGACGGCCACAGGTGCCGATTATTTTACCCCGGAGCCTGATGCTGGCTATCCTGAATTGACGGATCGTTTTGATATAAGCTCTAAACCCATGGAAGCGAAGATGACGGGGATCATAAAATTTATGAACGATTGTAGTGGGCTTTGCATGCTTAACACCTGGGGGACCAAGGACGTGCTGCGACTCACAGCTGAGAGCATCAATGCCGCAACCGGGTGGGATCTGACTCCGGAGGATATGTTTGAAGTGGGTTACAGGGTGATGCAATTGGAGCGAGCTTTTAATGTGAGGCACGGACTCAAGCCGGAAGATGATTGGACGGTGACGCCGAGGTTAATTGATCCGCCCCTTGATGGGCCAGCGAAGGGTAAGTCGATGAAGCCCTACCTGGTGGGCATGGTAAAGGAATACCATGAGCTCATGGGCTGGGATGAGCGGACCGGGAAACCCTGGAGATCCACTCTGAAAAACGCAGGTCTTGAAGATGTGATAAAAGACCTTTGGGAGTAAAGGGTTCTGTTGCGAGGTTACTGGCTCATAAATTTAGTAATGTGAAGGATGCGGTAAAAAAAATTACAAAGTTATGGTATGGTACGACGAATGAATATTACAAGTCTGAACATTGATCTTGTCAAAGGAGAGCAACCGTCATATTGATCATCCTGTGAAAGGAGGTGACTGGCGATATCAATGTTTAAACAAAGACCAGCTAACAGTGTACCAAGGGGTTTATTTTGAAGAGGTTTGCAATGGGTGTGCCTAGCAAAGCGTATGAGTTCTTGTAAGTGAAAGTCTTATTTGGGGAGGGGTTAGTCACCAACCTAACACTTAGTTCCAGAGTTAGCCAGTGATGAGGGTGTAAGCTTATTTGGATGGATAGTGTGGGAAGCGGGAAGTGTCGAACCATCGGTTTCGTGAGAGCATTAAATAACCCAAAGGAGGTGTGAGATGTCTACTCAGCAAAAATCAGTAATCAAATACGGGTTTGTTGGCATTACGGCATTCGTTTTTGTATTGAGCTCACTCATTTATAGTACGGCAGCACCAGCAGCAGAACTACCATCGATCAAAATAGGAACCATTTTGCCGTATACATGGGAAGACCCAGCGGTTCCTCAAATCGACAAGGGCCTTAAGATGAAGCTCGATGAGGTTGGGTGGAAGGTTGCCGGCAGAACGATAGAATTTATTAGGGAAGACGATGCAGGCAATGCAGTCAAATCTGTGGAGAAAGCAAAAAAACTGGTTGAAGCGAATAAGGTATGTGCGATCTTTGGTCCAATCCTTGCTAACTGTGCGCTGGCAGTGGCTAAATATACCACAACATCTAAGACAGCTCAATTCACTATTGTGGAGCTTCCTTACGCAGGAAACAAAATGGGAGGAAAAAATTTGTTTTCCATTAATGGCACACAGCAAGGAATAACGAAGAATATAGGTGATTATGCTTTTGACGTGGCAGGTTACAGGACGGCTACGGTGATGCATCAGGATTTCGTAGCCGGTGAAGAACTTGCCAAAGGTTTTATAGATGCTTTCGAGGCAAAAGGTGGAAAGATTATTCAGAGACAACGGGTACCGGTGGGGACGATGGATTATGCTCCTTACGTAACAGCCATACAGAAAGCTGACGTTATAGTCTGTTGGCTTCTTCCCCAAGAGACTTTGCGTTTATTGCCAGTGTACTTCAATTCCGGGCTGAACATGCCTTTTATCCAGTTGCATGGTTCTTTTCCTGAAGAGATGTTACAGCAAGTAGGCGATAAAACATTAGGCATTGTTTCGGTAATTCGCTGGTGTAGGTTTGATGAGAACCCTGTGAACAAACAATTTGTGGATGCTTTTACTGCGAAGTATGGAGAAGCTCCCATTTTCTCGACAGTCAG
>Ga0299912_10001375_pt1 | contig 19630 bp, 17 predicted proteins | sample RVTome_2_FD_207667 | JGI IMG/M metagenome (GOLD analysis project Ga0299912, IMG submission 207667) | Soil microbial communities from uranium-contaminated site in the Upper Colorado River Basin, Wyoming, United States - RVT95D214 (version 2) ... | reverse complement strand
TGAAATCGAAGCCAAAGGACAACGCATCTAAACAAGAATTGAGATTAGACCTCAATGTACCCAACGTCATAACCGCGGTGCGAGTGGTCATGGCCGGTATCATTGCCTGGCTCCTGTTCCGGGGAGAATTCCTGGCGGCAGGCATTCTTATCGTTATTGCCGCAGCTACCGACGGGCTGGACGGCTTTCTGGCACGTAGACTCGGGCAGTCGAGCCTGGGCGGTTCGATTTTTGACATGGTGGCCGACGAGCTACTGTTTATGCCCAGCCTGATTCTGGCCATAATCGCCGGGCTATTTTCCAGGACAGATCACCTCATGCCACTTAACCCCTATCCCTACGCGGTGCTGGCTCTTGCCGGAGGAGTCGCCGTATTTGCCGGCATAGGCTCCTATCTCTGGAAACGCCGCAGTCGTGCCATGGAGTTTCCCACGCCCACAGGTATAGCCAAGATTAATTTCTGGTTCTGGCTGGCGCCGCTGGTGGTCGCCGTTTTCGGCGTCGGCCCTGACTGGCTGCTGGCCGTCCTCATGTATCTGGCGATTGTCTCCACCATACTCACCTTCTACTCCTATCTTAAAAAAGGCAGCTACGTCTTCACCGACTGACCCTTTTCCCTCCTGTCGTTACAAAGAACTTTTTATTTCCGCTCACTCTGAGCCTTACATTCCGCTCACCCTGAGCTTGTCGAAGGGTCATTCTGAGCTTGTCGAAGAATCCCAGTCCTTTCCCTACTGTCATTGCGAGTCCTTCCGCAGAAGGACGTGGCAATCTGATTTTGTTACAATATGCCAGGTACCATGCCATCTGTCATCGAAGGTAAAAACCCGGTAATAGAGTTGCTCAAGTCCGGCCATCCCGTTAATAAAATACTGCTGGCCGATAGTATCAAGCCGGGTGATGCCGTGGCTGAAATACTTCGCCTGGCTCAAGCTAAGGGTATACCCATGGAACGTGTGGCCAGGCATATCATAGATAAACAGAGTGTAACAGATGCCAATCAAGGAGTTATCGCCTATGCCGCGGCCAAAGAATACATCAGCCTGGATGATTTACTCGCTATCTCCGCAGAAAAGAACGAGCCGCCTCTCTACGTCATTCTCGACGGCATCGAAGACCCGCAGAATCTGGGCTCAATACTGAGGACTGCTTATGCCAGCGGCATCCACGGCGTGATTATCCGGGAAAGAAGAGCGGCCGGCCTCACCACCACCGTAGCTAAAGCATCTGCCGGCGCCGTGTGGTATATGCCGGTAGCCAGCGTCTCCAGCATCGCCGGAGCCATTGAAACCCTAAAGAAAAACAATATCTGGGTCATCGGCATAGACCGGAGCGGCACAGTCGAATACACTCAGATGGACCTCAGGTCTCCCGCAGCCATTGTTATCGGCAGTGAAGGCAAAGGACTATCCGAGCTGGTTAGAAAGAAATGCGATTTTCTGGCGCACATCCCCATGCGCGGTGAAATAAACTCGCTTAACGCTTCCGTCGCCGCCGCACTGGTGATGTATGAGGCCTTCAAACAAAGGAGCCGGTAGGGCACGCTTAAAAACATATTTACACCAGCATATAGCCGAATGCCTTTTTGCTTATGATACGCGACGGTCTGGCAGGTTCAGGTTCCACTTTTTCACGCAGCCGGTGGATTAGCTGGTCGATGGTGGCATCGGATATAGCCGAGGGGTCCCGGCTCTCAGGCCACACGGCTTCGATTATCTCGTCACGCGAGCATATATTTCCGGCGTTTCTATAAAGCAACCGTATCAGCTCATACTCCTTTTTAGATAGCTTCTTCTGCCTCCCGTCTACCGAGGCTTCCTTTTTCCCTTCGTCGATTTTCAGCCACGACACTACAGGAAACATGCCTTGCTTTCCGGCGGGGCTTTCTTTCCCGTGCATTATGTTGGTATCTTCGGATTCCTTAAACTGCAGAACCGTGTGCGCGGCAGCTCCTTCCACACCAAGGCCGATCCTGGAGTTATGCTTGAGCTCGTATAAATTGCCGGCAATAATCCTGTCATCATTGAGCATGGTGCCGTTAGTGCTATCCAGGTCTTTCACCCAGTACTTATCGTCCCGCAGCAGGATTTCCAGGTGCCGTCTGGAAATAACATCGGCGCTCAATTCTATATCGGGCTTATTTTGCGAAGTCAGGCGGCCCACGACGGTAGACGGGTCGTTCAAGGTAAAGATTTTGCCGACGTCCTCGGCATTACCCCTCTTTACAATCAGAGAAGCCATGCCTGACCTCCAGCCGTTTGGGCCCGTATTCGCTCCCTGTAGTATAATACGTACGTCACCACCGTCCCGGAACCATGAGTATATCAGATTTATATTAGGTATTTGTCAGAAAGCTGTCAAGCAAAGTCCTCATCAATCAATTACACTGATGTTAAAACCACGGGCTGCTAAAAAATGACCAAACGAGCCAAAGTGCTTTGTCGGGCATGTCACACCAGAAATGAGCCGCAGGAAAAAGTCTGTCGCCGATGCGGACTGCCTCTTGCCGCGCTAGGGCCGGACGGGCCGGAACGCAAAATCATTTGCCCCAGGTGCCGTAGCGCAAACAATGCCGCCAGTTTCTTCTGTTATACCTGCGGCAAATATTTCGCCGATATAGAGCCAACAAAGACAGGCAGGCAGCCAATCAGGCAGAAGCGGGACGCACGGCGGTCTTTTGCACTAAAAGCCAAAGTGATGATGCCGGGCGGTGCTGAAATCACCCTCACCGGTGAGCCTGTGTTCATAGAGCGCAGCGATTTTAACGGCACGCTGTCGCAGGACTTACTGATGAAAGTTTCCAGACAGCATATTCTGATTACCTATGATAAGGGCAAATACTACCTGAAGGACTACGGGCGCGACGGCACGGGCAGCACCAACCATACCAGGCTAAACGGAATCGACATATTTAACAAAAGAAAGAAGGCTCTCAAAGACGGCGATAAGATTGAGCTGGCCGGTCAGCCGGAACTTACACTGACTTTCAGATTGCTAAAATAATCGAAATGAACAGAAATGCGGGAGGACCTATTGGAAACAGGGTATAGCTGGGACACGGGGCTGCTAAGAGACCTCAACGAAGACAGCGTCTTGTGCACCAGCTTCGCTCTTAGTACCCACCTGGGAACAATCTCCGCCGGCCTCTTTGCTGTGGCTGACGGTATGGGCGGGCACAGCGCCGGTGAAATTGCCAGCGACCTCGCCACCAGAACCCTCCAGACCGAGTGTATGTCCGGGCTTCTCGCCCAATCCCCGGCTCCACCCCTGACTATTTTGGCCGCTGCCTTCAAGAAGGCCAACCGCAAGGTTCTGGATTCCGCCACCGAGGCTGAGTTGAAGGGCATGGGCACTACCCTGACCGCTGCACTGGTGATAGGTGGGGAGCTATATGTCGCCCACGTAGGTGATTCCAGGTGCTACGTAATCAACCGACGTGAGACCATCCAGGTAACGAAAGACCATTCTGTAGTCCAGCAGCTTGTAGACGCTGGGACTATCACGCCGGAACAGGCCAGGAGCCACCCGCGCAAGAACGAGATAACACGCGTACTCGGTTACTCCCGGACCGTTGTCCCTGACCTGCTTCATATAAAACTATACGCCGGCGACAATATACTCCTCTGTTCCGACGGCCTTTGCGGCGTGCTGACTCCACATGAGATATCGGAGACCGTTACCGGTGCTCCCGATCCCAACCAGGCCTGCATCGACCTGACGGCTCAGGCCAACCTGGCGGGCGGACCGGATAATATATCGATAGTAATTGTAAAACCCGACAACCTTCCATCCTGGCAGGCTATGATAACAGCCCAGACCAGCATCAGGAGAATATGATGTGGCCTGCAGATGATATCGTTTTATTAATGGTCCTGGTCTATACGGTTTTGGCAGTAGCCGTGGCCATACTGATTGCTCTGCGAAGGCGCAAGCTTCACGGCTCAGGCCGTGGTAAGACACAGATGCATGCCCAGGTTAGTAATAACATATACGTCGTTAACGGGCGCTATGAGCTAATGGCACCGCCTCATAAACAGGGTGGCATGGCCACTATATGGTTCGGCCGGGAGCGCAAAACAGGCAGGCCGTGTATTATCAAGACACCGCGCCGGGGTACGTCGATGGATAACGTGTACCTGGACAAGTTGATGCTGGAAGCCAGCTACCTGAAACGGCTGAAACACACAGGTATAGTTAAATACATCGACAATTTCTACTATAACGGCGAGTTTCACCTGGTCATCGAGTACCTGAATGGAGAGACTCTAATGGCATCGTCGCCGAGAACTCCTTATCAAGAGCCACAGGTTATCAACTGGGCCTGTCAGTTGCTGGATGCTCTTGCCTTTGTTCACAAAGCCGGCGTAATTCACAGGGATATTAACCCGAAGAACATCATGTTGTGCAGCGACGGCACGGTCAGGCTTATCGATTTTGGCACGGCGAAAAACTTGAATGGTTCCGGCAAAGATAAGGCAGGCCACGACCCGTTTACGAAAATCACAAATAAGGGTTTCGATATTCCCGAATTGTTCATTGGCGGTGACTGCGACCAGCGGTGCGACCTCTTCGGCCTGGCACAGACCTGCATATATCTCCTAACGCTCAAGCAGCCGAACGAGATTTGCCTGGACTTGTTCAAATCCAACTGGCCGCGCTCGTACGCTGAAGCCGCTGCCGTTACTGATTACCTGATTTCCAGAGGCATATCGAAGCGCACGGCAAAATGCCTGGCACAGGGCATCCTGTTCTCCCCCGACCACAGGTTTGCCGACGCCAAGGCTTTTCGGGCTGCGCTATCGTCAGCAGACGGCTATCCGGTAAAGTCTGTCGAGGCCAAGTCACGGAAATGAGAAAAGCATTACTGCTGCTTACTTTCGCTTTGATTTTCGGCGTTTTTTCAGCGCTGAGCGTCCAGACAACAAGTGTAGGTGCGCTGGGTGCGCCGACCGATAATACCACCGTGCCCAATGTCCCTGCCGGCGACCAATCACAGGCTGAAATCATCCCGCCGGTTGAATATGTCTTACTCGGACCCACCTCACAATCTGACAATACGACCCTCAACTTTATCGCCGGTTTCGTCGCTGCCCCAGGGCAGGCAGAATCCACCGTCACTGCGGACGAAACCTGGTACCTTGACCTGGACATCAACATGCCCGGGTGGATTTATATCTATGAATATTTTCCGGCTGGTAGTGATTTCCAGGGACAGTGGATAGCCTACAAATGGCAGTTGACGGAAAGCGGACTGTGGCGGCTCGGCCCCTTTACTCCCGAGGATAACGAACCAGAGGGACAGCATATATACCGGCTCTGGTTCTACAGCGACGGCCAATGGGCTGTCGGGGACCCGGATAATCCACAGAATAATCTTGTTTACTGGACGTATTCCAAAGGCGAAACCGCTGAGCCACCATCGCCCATAGCCCCTGAGGCAGAAGCCGGCTTCCCCGGTAAGGTCTATGAACTTATCACCCGACCGGTGGTGCTCGGGACCTGTCTATTGGTCGTAATTGTCGGCCTTTCCCTGTTGACTATTTATGTCTGGCGGAGGAGAAGTCAGGATAGGGTATCCTCGCCGGGTGAAGCAACGCCTGCAGAGCTATCCGCAGCCTTACCATCGGCCGCCAGGGCAAAGATAAGCTTACCTAACGGCATCGATATTCAGCTTTCCGGCAATAGTAAAGTCATAGGCCGCGGCGACCTGGCCAGAGCGCTGAGCCTGGATGACCTGGGGCTCATCTCCAGACGGCATTTCGAGGTTAAACCGGACGGCGAGCAGTTTTACGTCGAAGACCTGGGCAGCGCCAACGGCACCCGCCTCAACGGCAAGGACATCAGCGGCCAAGGACCGGTCAGCCTCAATGACGGTGACATCATAGAACCGGCCGGCGCGGTACCTCTGAAGTTCCACCTCCTTTAAACCCAAAAACCCTCCGGAGATTTTTCAGTCACTTATTCTAGTTCCGCCATGGTTCGACAAGCTCACCACGAGCGGAACCATGTCTGCTCACCCTGAGCACACCTCCTACCGTTCACCCTGAGCCTGTCGAAGGGTCACCCTGAGCTTGTCGAAGGGTCATCCTGAGCCTGTCGAAGGGTCACCACCCTGTGACCACACGGGTACCGTGGAGCATCTGCTCCACGCGGGTGAACCTGAAGGTTCACCCCTACATTTCCTTTAATTCCGCAAACCCAACACAGATTATCCCCTCTTCTATTTTGTCAGCTAACTGTCAGTGACCTGTCAGCCTAGAGTCAAGCAGCTTGCTCCCGCCGGAAGTATAGTTAACTTATGAAACATATGGTATTCGGGAGTTGAATGTAACCATGAAAAAGATCTTAATAGCTCTGCTGGTCACCGTCCTGGCCTTCTCAGTTGCCATTACTGCAATCTCACCCGTCCTCGCCAATGACAATCCGGTTCCGCCGTTAAGCCCTGATGAATCATGGCAACCACCGGATGAGGCAGGACAGTCTATAGAGCCACCGGTGCAGGTAGAAACATACAGCCATACCACGTCTGGTCTGCAAATCGCGCCGCCGCCGTCCATTGAACCCGGTATCCCCGGCTCTATAGTAAATGCTTACCTCGTCAACAGCTACGGCCAGATAGTGACCAACCTGTACGGCAACGAGGCAATCTATCTGGTCGTATCCTTCAACGGGCCGGGCTATTTTTACTTATGGGAATACTACCCTTATGGCACTTCGCCCTACGGACACTGGCTGTGTTACAGATGGTATCGCCCGTACGCCGGCGTCTGGAGAATCGGGCCTTTTGTCGCCCAGTCCTTTGACCCCGCCGGCCGGTACACCTGGAGGATGTGGTACTCTTCCGGGTATTCATGGTCGACGCGTTCACTGACTTTCAACTACATCCGTGGTTACTACCCGCCGGACATACCATACCCTACGCCGGCGCCGGTTTATAACCCTGCGTCTATTAGCTCATTCAGCACCAACAAATCTTCAATCGAAGTAGGGGATACAGCTACACTAACCTGGACGACCACCAACGCTACCAGCGTGACTATATCGCCCGGCGTGGGCACGGTGGCTGCTTCCGGCTCCACAACGGTCACTCCGGCCGCCAGCACCACCTATACGCTGGCGGCAAGCGGTAAATCGGGCAGCTCTGTATCATCCACTGCAACCATAGCGGTCAGGCCCAGGGTGTCGCCCACCATCAATATCAGCCAGCCCACCATAAAGAAAGGGCAGTCAACATCCCTCTCCTGGAATGCCCCCGGTTCAGTCAGTGCCTACATTTCCGGCATCGGCAGCGTCAACAGTAGCGGCACCACGCAGGTATCGCCGGAGGAGACGGCTACATACACACTGACCGCTACTTATATTGACGGCACGTCGCAGTCGACGTCGGTAACGGTCAACGTAGAGCAGCCGCCGTATTTGCTCTGGGGCCTCATAGTCTTGCTGGCAATAGTAGTTATAGTCATAGCCGTGCTGCTTATCAGGAGACCTGCTAAAGCCAACAGAGCACAGGCGGCAGAGACACAGGCAGGGCACGCCACTCAGACCGCGGATACAAACGCCGTGGACACACAGCCGGCTACCACGCCTGTAGTAGAGGCCGCCGCGGCTAAACTCTCCCTGCCGGGCGGGAACGATATACTGCTGGCAGGCAATACCAGGTCGTTCGGCCGGCGTGACTTTGAAGAATTTATGCCGGCTTCACAGGTCTCTTACATATCCCGCCAGCACATCAACATCTGGTCCGAAGACGGCCGGTACTACATCGAGGACCGCAGCAGCACCAACGGCACCAGGGTCAACGGTATGGATATCAAGGGGGCCGGCCGGCATGAGCTTGCTGACGGCGATGTAATCAAGCTTGCTGGCAAACTTAGCCTCAATTTCCAGAAACAAAATATAAATGATAAGGAGAAACCATGAATTTTAGAAAGACAATTTTCATCCTGACAACAGCATTTTTAGTTTGCTCTGTACTGCTAATAAAGTTTAAAAAATAAAAATCACTAAGGAGGTAAAAATGAACTTCAAAATCGGTATCCTGGTCCTGACAGCAGCATTATTACTATGTTCTGCACAATTACTCAATGTCACGCAAGTATCCGCTTCAGACAACCTGACAGAGGAATTTCACGGGCCGCCACCTCCATTTCCGCCGTTCCCCCCGACACCACCACCGCCTCCTCCACCTCCTCCAATTCCTCCTATTCCTCCGAGCCCTCCCATACCTCCCATGCCACCTTCACCTCACCCGTGGCACTTCCCGGGATATAATCCATACACCGGCCATTGGGATTATTGGTGGCCTAACGGGAGGTGGCCCTGGTACGTATCGGGGAGGGTAATAGTAGTCCAGCCGCCCTATCAACCCTATCAACCCATTGTTTACGCGCCGGTAATCAACTCGTTCACCGCTAACCCGTCTTACATTCAATCCGGGCAGGGAATCGTGTTGACGTGGACGACGACCAATGCCACCACGGTTACTTTATCCCCCGGTATCGGTTCCGTCCCCACATCCGGCTCATACAATCTAACTCCGGGTTACACGACCACCTACACGCTGTCTGCCACGAATAGCGGCGGTAGCGTGAGTGCCAGCACCACGGTAACCGTGGCTCCATACGTATCCACCTACACCACCTCCAGCACACAAATTGCCAGCAGCGAAACCGTCGCCGATACAGGCAGTATACTGACCGGCGGCTTGAGCGGTATAGCGGGTAATTCGAGCACGCTGTTAATCACCTTGCTCGGCCTTCTGGCTGTAGCCGCCGCGGTGGCCATCGTCCTTTTTGTTAGAAGGCCTGTGGCTGCCCGTGCCCGGGCTGGATATCTGGCTACCGCTACACGAACCGCCAGCGGGGCACCAGGCACCACACCCGGCGACACTGGCCCCGGGCCGAAGTTTATATTGTCGAACGGTGGGCAATTATCCCTATCCGGCAATACCGGCTCGTTGGGCAGGAGTGATTTCAGTTCCCTGGTGAAGCCTGACGAAGCCGACCTGATTTCCAGGAAACATATTCGCTTCGAATGCGAAGACGGCGAGTGCTACATCGAGGACCGCGGCAGCACCAACGGCACCAGGCTCAACGGGTCCAGTATCGATGGAAAAGGCAGGTACTTATTGAGGGAAGGCGATAAAATCGAGCTCGCCGACATACTTACGCTGACCTACAAATCTTAGCCATTTAGCCATATTCATCTCCATCCGGAGCCGGCACCTGTTACAGAACACGTGCCGGCTCTATCTTTCCCCCTTTAATCTTCCGCTCACCCTGAGCTTGTCGGAGGGTCATCCTGAGCCTGTCGAAGGGTCAGGTTGGCACCGACCTCCGTTGCCATTGGCTCTAGTACCTATCCCGTGTTAAGATATACATTGACGTCAAACAAATCCGGGCAAGATGTCGGCAATATTTCATTTAAGGAGGGGTTATGCCAATCTACATCGCGCTCACCAATGTCTCTGCTGAAGGTAGGAAAGCTATCAAAGAGGACCCGTCACGGATTAAAGCCAACAATCGCGAGATTGAGGCTATGGGGGTAAAAATACTGGCCCAGTACGCTACTCTGGGACGGTATGACTTCATCAATATATTCGAAGCCCCGAATGACGACACTATATATAAAGTATCGTTGAATCTTACAGGACGAGGAGTTGATAAAGTCCAAACTCTGCCGGCAAAGACTATAGATGACTTTATTGCCACCACGAAAAGAAAATAGCCCTATTTTGAACCTGTAGTATCCTCTTAATTTTAGGACTTCTATCGAGCTACTTTTGCTCAAATAAGATACATGTCCTCAGCTTCTCGCATAAGCTCGTCTCTAAACTTGGGGTGGGCAAGGCTGATGATATCCAACGCCCTGTCGCGCGTGGACTTGCCTTTCAGATTGACTACTCCGTATTCAGTGGCGAGATAATGAGTGTCCATCCTTGGGATGGTAATCACCGTACCTGGTTCAAAGCGGGGCACAATACGTGAAACTTTGCCATTTTTCGCTGTAGAATAAAAAGCCTGTATAGATTTTCCCCCATTAGAGTTAAAAGCTCCGCGCACAAAATCTAACTGCCCACCGGTGCCGCTGAACTGAGAACCGGCCAGGAATTCTGCATTGCACTGACCGGTCAGGTCCACCTCAATTATCGTGTTAACGGAAATCATGTTGTCGTTTTGGGCGATTACCGAGGGGGCCTCAGTATAGGAGGCAGGATAGCTCTCCATACTGAGATTGTCGTTTATGAAATCATACATCCTCCTGGTCCCCTGAGCCACCATGAAAACATGCTTTCGCGGGTGCAGGTTTTTCTTACGTCCGGTAATAACCCCTTTTTCTATTAAATCCACCATGGCAGGAACGAAGACCCCGGTATGAATCCCCAAATCCTTGCGCCCTTCCAACAAATGGGCAATGGCGTTGGGAATGCCGCCCAATCCCAGCTCGATAGTAGCCCCATCAGGAACCATATCAGCAATGTACCTGGCAATAATTTCGTCCTCAGGCTTCGGCTCCGGCGAAGCTATCTCCAGAAGCGGTACATGGTTTTCCACAACAGCGGTCACCTCGGAAATATGAAGGAGCGAGTCCCCGAATACGCGAGGCATATTCTCATTTACCTCCACGATAAGTGTTTTGCAGTTTCTGGCGGCTACTGACGTGTAGTCGTTAACAGCCCCAAAAGTGAAGTAGCCGGCCTTATCCATGGGGGAAACAGTGGTGACGACGACGTCTATATCCATGAAATCAGTGCATAACCTCGGTATTTGATGGATATAATTAGGCACATAATAGCTGAGACCCACCTTAACCCGAGCCCTGTCTGCAGCAGTCACGAACCACGAATAGGCTTGAATACAATCAGAAAGGTCTGGTGACAAGACCGTCTTGGCAGCATGCTCCATAGGCAGGCTGGAATATACCTTTATGTCTTTCAGGCTGCCTTCTCTGGCGCGATTGGCAACTGCGGCTAAAAGAGCCGGGGGTTCGGATATGGTCGAGCCATGTACAAGTGTATCTCCATTTTTGATACGTTTCACGGCTTTTTCGGACGTGGTTAACTTCTTTTTATATTCTGCGGTATATATATTCATCTTGCTTTCCCGGCAACTAAGACAATCTATGCATCTCTCCCTAAAAAGCTAACTAAGACTCAGACGTGGTAACGTCGCCTGTCAAAGTAAGTACATATCCTCCGCTTCTCGCAGCAGCTCATCCCTGAACTTGGGGTGAGCCAGGCTGATGATATCCAGCGCCCTCTCACGAGTGGATTTCCCCTTCAAGTTGATTACACCGTGCTCGGTGACAAGGTAATGGGTATCCATCCTAGGGGTGGTAACCACAGTCCCGGATTCAAAGCGTGGAACTACACGGGAGACTTTTCCGTTCTTGGCTGTGGAATGGAAGGCTAAGATGGACTTACCACCCTTAGAATCAAAGGCACCGCGTACATAGTCAAGTTGACCTCCGGTGCCGCTGAACTGATAGCCACCAATGAACTCAGCATTGCACTGACCCAGAAGGTCAACTTCGAGCACTGAGTTGATGGAGACCATGTTTTCATTTTTAGCTATGACCTCAGGGTCATTTACATATGACACAGGATAGCTCTCCATAGTCGGGTTGTTGTCCATGAATTCGTACATTCTCCTGGTGCCTCGGGCAAAGGTGAAAACATTTTTCCTCGGGTGCAGGGATTTCCTCCTGCCTGTAACCACGCCCTTTTCTATGAGGTCGACCATGCTGGGACAGAACATCTCGGTATGAATTCCCAGGTCCTTATGGTCCATCAGATAATGAGCGATAGCATTGGGGACGCTACCAACTCCCAACTGTATGGTGGCTCCGTCAGGTATCATCCCGGCAATACACTTACCGATGATTTCGTCGTCGGTGTCCGGTTCCGGCGGCACAATATCGAGCAGAGGAACGTGGTTTTCCACTATGGCGTCCACCTCAGAGATATGGAGGAGGGAGTCTCCGAAGATGCGGGGCATGTGCTCATTGACTTCCACGATTAGCTTTTTGCAATGTCTGGCCGTCGTGGAGGTGTAATCGTTGGCGGTGCCAAAGGTGAAATAGCCGGCTTTATCCATCGGAGAAACCGTGGCCACGGTAACATCGACTTGCATAAAATCTTTCACCAGCCGCGGTATCTGATGGAAATAATTGGGCACGAAGTAGTTCAGCCCTACTTTAACCCAGGCTCTATCAGCCCGGCTAACAAACCAGGAATATACCTGGATACAATCGCAAATATCCGGCGCGAGTATGGTTGCAGCAGCATGCTCTGCCGGATGGAGAAAATAGACGCTTATGTTTTTCAGGTCTCCCTGCCTTGCCCTGTCTGCAATAGCAGCCAGAAGGGCAGGCGGCTCGGCATTGCCCATGCCCGGCACGATGGTGGCACCATCCTTAATATCTCCAACTGCCTTTTCCGGCGTGGTCAGCTTTTTTTTATACTCCTTAAAATATCCGTTCATCACTATTGTTCCTTTGTCTCAGAAGCCTGCAACATCCTCAATACTATCGCTTCTTCCCGGTCAGTGTCTTTCTCATTACCAGAATGTTGCCTTTCTTGGCATCAAAGCTGTAGTTGACATCATCCATCAGCTTTCTCATCAGATATATGCCCAGCCCACCGATTCTCCGTTTGTCCAGGTCTGCCTCCAGGTCAGGTGGTGGAACAGAGGACGGGTCAAATGGTTTCCCCCTGTCCCTGATGGTAACGACGAAATCGTTGTCCCTCACCTCACAGGTTATAGTGATTATGCCGCCTTCCTCAAAATAGGCATACTTTATTATGTTGGTACACGCCTCGTCCACAGCCGTTTGGACTTCGAATACGCCCGCTTTTATGCCAAGCTGGCTCATCGAGCTGGAAATGAAATCGGCGATTAACGACAGGTTTTCCAGCCTGGCATCGATTTTCAAATCAAGTTGCTTGTGCGTCGTCGTTCGCCTCCTAAGTCGCTTTCAATATCACCAGAGTGAAATCGTCAAATTGAGGCTGACCATGAGCAAAGGCAAACACTTCGTCCTTTACTCTGCCGATTAAATCCTTGACTGTCAAGTCTGCATTCCGCTCTATCGTTTCAATAAGCCTTTTTTCGCCAAACTGTTCCGCCGCCCCGTTGATTGCCTCAGTGATGCCATCGGTATAGAAAACTACTATATCATTGCTGTCCAGTATAATCTCTCTCTCCTCCAACGAAACATCGTCCATAACACCCATGGCAATACCGCTGGCTCGCAACAGGATAACGTCTCCCGAACTCTTTTTAACCACGAAGGGCGGGTTGTGGCCGGCGTTGACATATTGCAGCCGCTTTTTCCCGGGGGTAAGCACTGCATAAAATAAGGTTACGAACATACCCATCTTAGCTTCCTGCGAAATCATGTGGTTTGCCTTCTGTATGGCTTGGGAAGCTGTGATATTGTCAGCAACATTGGCTCGAACCAGCGTTCGGGACAATGCCATGAATAAAGCTGCCGGCACACCTTTGCCGGATACATCAGCTATTATTATTCCCCATTCATTTTCGGAGACGGGGATGAAGTCATAGAAATCTCCCCCAACCTGCCTCGCCGGCAAGTTCAAAGCGGCCAGTTCGAACCCCTCTATTCGAGGTGGCGACTCGGGCAGAAAGCTTTGCTGGATTCCCCTGGCAGTCTCCATCTCATATTCTGTTCGCTCTATTTCACGTCTAAAACTTTCCCTTTCTGCCGCCGTCCTTCTTTCAGTTATCAGATTACGTACTATAAAAGCGAAGACAGCTATACCCAGTGCATTGGCAACAATCATAGGCAAAATAACCTCTTTTACTACTCCCAGCGCCTCCTCATATGGCCTGGCTATCAATAGTGTCAACCCCATATGTAATAATTCCATAAAGACGGCAAAAAGTATCGCCTGCCAGACTGCAACGAACTCACCCTTTTTAAGTATATAAATGGCGCCACCCAGGAGGCCAGCCAGAACTGTGCTCAAAGAGCAGGGGATGCACACAAAGCCGCCAAGGAAATAGCGGTGTACGCCACCTATTAAGCCTGCCCCCAGTCCGACTAACGGGCCACCGACGAGTCCGGCGACCATCGGGCCTAAATCTCTAATATTAGCTATGGCACCGGACGGTAGTTGCAATCCACCGTACGTGCCGAATATAGACAATGCGCCAAAAAGCAAAATCAGGATAGCCTGGTTTTTGAAACTGAACTTTTTGTCTAATATTTCGGCAAAGAATCCGGTGCGGGTGACAACGTAGGCGAAGGCAACGACGACGCAGGCAGTTTTAATCAGGTCTATCAATATATCGACTATTGATATGCCCATATCAACTTAACTCGGCAGCGGCGATTTTCACCTACGTTCCTCTGGCTTTAATAACATAGTCAAGCAGCTCTTTACCAAAATCAGAGGCAATCTGAATATTTTCAAGGTCAACATCCGCATTATTAAGATATTGCAGACGAAGCACATCGCCATCGGACATTTCCGGGATGACTCCGGCGAAGAAGAAGCCAAGCATTTCCAGGGAGGCACAGAATTTCGGTGTAGACGGATGAGACAACGGTAAATCAATATAAATACAGTCGATTTTTCGCAGGCAGAGTTCACGCAAACGAAATTTAACCAGCTCTTCCAGGTCGGCTCCATATTGTTTTACCAGCATAAAAGCCCAGCTGCCATCGGTATGCACCTTCACGTCTACCTGAGAAGATGGAGGGACATCAGCCTGCTCTTTAACAGGTGCGTCCATAATGTTACGTCGGAAATTGTTTCTCTCATAGATACGACGAATAATAGCCCGATGATGAAACGGCGGATACGCATCTCGCCATGGCTCCTGACTAAGCCTGTAGTATAGAATAACCGCAGATTGACGCTGTTGCAGCTTTTCTTCCTGGATTTTTTTAAATAATATATTTGCGGGAATAAAGCCTAAGACGACGCCTGTCTCGCGCGCTCCAACCGAAAGGGCTGCCTTCTGACTGTAGCTGTGAACAGTTACCGCCTCGCCGTAAGTTCCATACATCCCCATATCCCTGGCATGTTCTACCGAAGCAATTCCTAACTTATTAGATAAACCATGTCCTCTATATCGCGGGTCAATTACTGCCTGTCCCCCTTCTCCAATCCTGGCATCAGGCCGTTCCCTGCGTATGGCCACATGGCCAACGACCCCGTCATCGGGGCTTAAGGCGACATGGGATATCATCAAGCCGCTTTCCAGAAGTTCTCGTACCCTGTCAGGGAAATAAACATCCGCATTAGCATAGGTATATCCATAGCAACGATACACACACCTGGCCAAATCGACTGAGTCATCCGGTTCCATCAAGCGTATCGTAATTGGAGTATCCTCTGGTATCGAAGGAAGAGACAGGACTCTTTCCTTCTCTTCGTCAGAAATATATGCTTCGACGTCTTTGTAAGGAAGGTTTTTAACAAGTTCGACTCGTTTGCCACGAGGACCCATGTTGAGAAAATGAATCTCATCGGCAAAGGCTTTCATCAATATGGTGCCGAGTCCTGATTCTTTCTCGACGTCAAATTTCCTGAAATCAAAAGGCAGTCCCTGGTCCTCAACCGCTACTACAACCTGCCCCGGCTTCCGCAGTATAACGACATCGAAAGAACCACGCTCACCGGGGTCGAAAGCATGTTCAATTACATTCATACAAGCTTCCTCCACCACAAGCTCAAGCCGCTCTATGTCATCGCCGGATAGGCCCAGTTTGACGGAGATTTCACGCACAAAACTGGCAACTGCAGGCAGGAACTCCACCTTTGCTACAAGTGTGATACGAGCCACCTGTTGTTCTTGCATATTATCCATGAGGCTGTCCCAACGTTAATCAGTACTCCTCAGGCCCACAGGCTGTAAAAGCTACACCCCCTTAATGCCTGGCTAACGTGTGCTTAATGCAATCTTGGTTATTCGTGACAGAACGGAGGTACCGGAAGAAATTTGAAAGACTAAAAGACACAGTCCACCTTCTAATCTCAAGATGGTTCAAAATATGCTAACTATGGCAATCTTCAACTACGCCTCACTGAAGCCACTGACAGCGGCCTCCTGGGTATCAAATATGTTGAAAAGCTGGCTAAATCCGGCGATATCAAACACTTCCTTTATAAAAGGTTTCATGCAGGCTAGCTTGATATCCCCTTGCAGTTTCCTTGTTTTCTTAAGCGCTGCCAAAAAAACTCTAAGTCCTGAACTGCTGATATACTCTAACTTCTCGAGGTCGATTACCAGGCGAGGTTGACCGGCCTCAATTAATGAGTCCAGCTTCTTCTCCACCTCGGTGGCACTGTAGGCATCCAGCCTGCCCGATAGTGATATCACGTTCACTCTCCCCAGTTTCTTCTCTACGATCTCCATCCTGTTGCCTCCTAGTTTTTGAGTTTCGTCGATTCGAACGCTAAAGGGGAATCTTATGGTTCGGTCATCTCCTGCCGTAAAGTATAACACACATGACCAGGGTATGGTGACAGGGTCTAGCTTGCCGAAGAGTCCTCGTCCCCATAACCACGGGGTAGCGTGGAGCATCCGCTCCACGCACAATTTCAGGCCAGCATGAGTTTCAAATTCGACACTTGAGCTGAAACAGGAAATGCGAGTATAATCTCTTCCCGACTAGTACCGAACCCTGCCCACATAAACACTCGCTTAAAAAGGAGGACTGGTGGACTTATCTGAAGCATCATTGCTATGCCGATGATTCTCGGCGACACGGCCGGTATTGCTGTTTTTGCCTTCGTATTAAGACAGATAAGGCGATAGTTATTATATTGATTATAGGCCTGGGGCAGCGCTTAAATGTTGATATATTCAGTCGGGAAAGCAGGATTTCCCAACATCAGGAACAGAATAAATAAATCTGAAAAACAGGGAGCTTAATTGCATTTTCAATATGTTCCTTATATCTGGCCTCTGGTAGCTTCCGCACTTGTCACTCTAGCCCTGGCGGTTTACGCGTTATATCACAGAAACATCAGAGGCGCATTTCCTTTCGGTCTCTGCATGCTTCTGGCCTCTTTATGGGCTGGCAGCTATGCGCTGGAAAGAGCCGCTACCGACCTGCCGACCATGATTTTCTGGGTAAAACTTCAGTTCATTTCCTACACCATATGCCCGGTGCTGTGGCTGGTCATGGTATGCCTGTTTATTGAGCGTGACCGCTGGATTACCAGGCGGAATATACTGCTGCTGCTTATCTTGCCGGCGATCACATTGATACTGGTCTGGAGCAATGACCCTCTCTCTCTACTACAGCAGAATATCTACCTGGATACGAGCGGAGATTTCCCCAACCTGGGCAGAACATTCGGACACTGGTTCTGGGTGACATTAGCCTATGCGGACTTCCTCAATTTAGCATCCATGACTCTGATGGGATGGACGTTACGTAGAAAATCGCTTGCCTACCGCAGGCAGGTGCTAGTGTTATTTATCGGCCTGGGGCTGGTCGTTCTGCAAAATGCTGCCTACCTGGCTGGAATCTTTCCCGCCCGCTACTTTGACCTGACGCCGGTAGTTATCGGAATAGCAGGACTTATCATTGCCTGGGGCATATTCCGCTTCCAGCTTTTCAATATCGTTCCCGTGGCCAGGGAAAACATCATCGAAAATATGGCCGATGGCCTGGTGGTGCTGGATGACCAGAACAGGATAGTGGATGTTAATTTGACGGCAAAAACCATCTTTGGGAATATATCCAATCAGTCAATCGGGCAGGATGCCGGAGCCTTTTTTAATGATTGGCCAGCTTTCGCAGAGGTCGATTGTGAAACAGGGAAATTACCCGGAGAGCTGGTTATAGAAAAAGACAGCCGCACGAAAATATTCGAGGTATCCTGTTCACCATTGTATGATAGACGGAGGAGGCGTAACGGGACGTCCCTTATTTTCCATGATGTGACGGAGCAGAGGGATTCCCAGGCCGGGCTGCTGGAACAACAAAGAGCGCTGGCTATATTAGAGGAAAGAGAACGGCTGGCAAGGGACCTGCATGATAACCTGGGCCAGGTCTTCGGTTTTATTAATGTGCAGGCGCAGGCAATCAAGCGAGAGCTATCCAATACCGGAGTCAAAGTCACCTCAAATAAACTGGAAAGGCTTATTGAAGTTACACAGGCGGCACACCAACAAATGCGTGAATACATTCATAGTGCGAAAAACATCGCCGCCGTGGAAAAGGACTTTGTGTCTGCCTTGAAACATGAGGTAGACCAGGTTAAAAAGCAGACAGGGCTACCTATCAGGCTGGAAATTCCAAATGATTTGCCACTTACAGGACTAGAGCCCGGCGCCGGGAATCATATGCTGAGCATTATTAAAGAGGCCCTGAACAATATACAAAAGCATGCCGGAGCTAAGACGGTATCCGTAACAATCAAGGGCGACGGTAAAGAATTCTGCGCTGTAATCGCAGATGACGGCAGGGGTTTCAATATGGCTCGACTTGAAAAAAGACCGTTACAAGGATTAGGATTAAACATAATGAAAGAGCGCGCTACGGAAATCGGAGGACGATTGAAAATCGATACTGCCCCGGGAAAGGGTACGAAAATTACGTTGAGAGTTCCGTTAAAAGGATAGGTTGACCGGAGTTAATGATGAGAGTGATGCTGGTAGATGACCACCCGCTTTTTCTGGAAGGGCTGCAAAACCTGTTACAGGCACATGGCGTCGAAGTGGCAGGTACCGCGGGCAACGGCAAGCAAGCTCTTATCCAGGCGCGGAAGCTAAAACCCGATGTAATCTTAATGGATATCGCTATGCCCGTCTGCAGCGGGCTCGATGCCATACGTCCCATAAAAGAGGAGATGCCGCGGGTGAAAATCGTCATGCTCACTTCTTTCGACGATAATGAAGATTTATTTGAAGCTGTTAAAAGGGGTGCTTCCGGCTACCTGTTGAAGAACCTTAATGCCGGGGAATTGGTTACACTGCTGCATGCTCTGGAACAGGGTGAAGCTCCTTTGTCTCCCGGCTTAGCTGCCCGGCTGCTCGTAGAATTCGCTCGCCAGGCAGATAAAGCCAAACCGGATTCTGCAACGGAACAGGAGAAGACAGCCGCCAGATTGACTCAGCGGCAGGCCGATGTGCTCAACCTGGTAGCGCAGGGAAAAACCTATAAAGAGGTCGGGGCTGAGCTCAATTTAACCGAACGCACCATTAAGTACCACATGGAGAAAATCCTCGAAATGCTGCAACTGGAAAATCGGTCTCAGGCGATTGCCTACGCTGCCCACACAAAGGCCGACACAGGTAAAAAGTAAACCAGATCCAGATGAGTTGGAAATAAGAGGTTCCCCGAAACAATAAGCATGCTGCTCCTGTGTGCTCAATGAATCCCACTTGTACTGACACCAAGCACAGATTGCTTCGCTGCCTGCGGCATCTCGCAATGACAGGGTATATTTGCCGGCTCAGGTAATTGGTGGTGGAGAGTTAAACTAGAAGCCTCAACCAAATCATGTCATTGCTGTCTTTAGGTAATTGGTGGCGAAGAGTTAAATTCAAAGCCTCAATCTGGTTATGTATTGCCGCCTTAGGTAATTGGTGAAGATGTAAACATAATATTGCTTCTTCATTCGGCATCAGTCGCATATTGCTTC
>Ga0299912_10001374_pt1 | contig 19642 bp, 16 predicted proteins | sample RVTome_2_FD_207667 | JGI IMG/M metagenome (GOLD analysis project Ga0299912, IMG submission 207667) | Soil microbial communities from uranium-contaminated site in the Upper Colorado River Basin, Wyoming, United States - RVT95D214 (version 2) ... | reverse complement strand
AAAAATGCGTAGGCAGATTATGACAGAACAGAAACAACAAGGACCCGACTTCGCCAAGGCTACGCCGGGGCAGGCAAGTGGGGGCATAACGCCGGCGGTGCTCAAGAGCGCTATGAAGGCGTTCAAGAAGCGGCTCAAACTCACTGCGCTGGATGACGATTCGAATCTTGGACGCGGACCGTTTTCGGGCGGGCCTACGGGCGTTTTTGCGATACAGCCACCCAGGCAGTTTCCTCGCGAGGTGTGGGAGGAATTGTGCCGGCAGGGCAAACTGCGCGACAGCGGGCACGGAATGTATGAACTGGCGAAAGGAGAACAGGATAGCGCGTATCTGTGCTAAAGATGCGGTAAGCATCTGAAATGAAAGAGGTTGAGCAGAAAAGCAAGAAGCAGCAGGAACTTGTTATAATGGCAGAAATAATCTGTGTGGCTGTTGCTTTTTCATAAATTAGCGGGACAGATGAGTGTTGTATATTATTATGTTAGAGGAAAAAGAATCCTTAAGAAAGAAAGGAACAATATATGAAGGCTTTCTTTAAACTATTGGTTATAGGATGGTCAATAGCTTGTGTTGGCATTTTTATCATATCTTACAAAGAAATAAAATTGGGTACTCAATCAACAAAAGTTGAACTCAATATGCTCAAACATTCCGGTGGTGGTTGGCAGGATGTTTTGAAAATCGAATCTTTGACTCAACCTCCAGGTGTTATACCTCAGTGGTTTAAAGAGATTGCAACTAAAAATCCTGAGTCCCTTGAATATAGTGAAACAAACAGCCTTGACGGAAAGTTTTACTTTCTGTTGCCAGTGTTTTGTTTTGCTGTCTGGACATTTCCAATTTTAGTGTTTTCGACCGTTGGCCTGCTCTTCGGGAAAAGGGTAATTAGCATAAGGGACGCAAACGCCACATAAAAACAGATTATGCCGAAAGCACATAATTCGTTGAAACGCAAGAGATGGGACGAGTATTGAAAAAGGCATAGATATGAATGAGCAGAAAACAAAAAGTAACGACCTATTATGGCATTATACAACACCTGAAGGATTGACTGGAATTATCGAAAGCAGTTCCCTGTGGGCGACAGATGTTTTCTACTTGAATGATTCAGCGGAGTTTATGCATGGAATCAATATTGCTCGTGAGATTATTAAACAGAAGATTTCTTCATTATGTGGAGACGAAAAGAGACGTCTGGAGAGGTTTGATACAGATTTATCATTTATTGGCCCCGATCATAAAAGGCCTGTTTATGTTTGTTCGCTCTCAAAAACTGAAAACGAACTAAGCCAATGGAGGGCCTACTGTGAGGGAGGGGGCTTTTCCATAGGCTTTCCTCATCAATGCCTTGCTGATGCAATACAAGATCAGCACTTTGAGCTCAAGGAATGTGTCTATGATGCTGGCGAACAAAAAATAATAATTAATTCTCTAATCGATTCGCAAGTCATGCCTTATATCAAAAATCCTGAGCAATTTTCAAGAATTCCATGCACTGAGCAGGAGATTTCAAGCATTGTATGTGGTGGCAGTAATAAGTTTCTATGGGAACTTTCTTCAACCTGTTCAACTTTAAAACATCCTTCTTTCAAAAGAGAGGAAGAATGGCGTTTAGTATTTGACCATAAATATGCCTTTGAAAAAGACGAAAACGACAAAAATAAGATAAGACCGGAATTTCGCACAAAAACAGGTTTGATAATTCCTTATATTTGTATAAAACTTCCTGAGAATGAAGATTTTTGGAGACAGGTTAGCATTATCATCGGTCCAACCAAATATGAAAAAGAACTTAAAGGTTCTGTGCATACCCTCTTTAGGAAATACCATAAAACGAGTATAACCATTACGCACAGCGAAATGCCTTTCCGTGAATTCTGAGCAACTTGTGCCATAGGTACTTGTGCCATAGGTAGAAGCCCTCGACCCATTCGACACTTGGGCTGCCCCTTCGACTAAACTCAGGGCTACGGCTAATTCAGGGCAGGCGGGCCCTGCGCGGGAGGCGGATATTCGGCCGGTCGAAACACAGAACGAAATCTGGGGACACCATAGATTTCTTTTTAGCGGCGGGTGGGAGGCTCAAGGCCGAGGAATTGGCGATGGTTATTCAATGTCACTCAAAAAGGTGGCCCCAGGCACAGGTGCGGATCAAAGTGCCCGCGGCACTGGTCCGGGGTAAAAAAAGCCCCGCCCACAGGTGTGGATCAAAGGGCCCCAGCCACAGGTGCTGGGGCTAAACAAGGTTGTGTTTATTAACGTACTGAATTCTTTGTTCTTATTCTTCTTCGGAAAAACAGAAACGTTTGTCGTAACCCTTCGTCCAAATACGGCCATATCTTCCATGCTGCCAAAGAGCACGCGTTGTCAAACTCTTATACCTGCCAACCAGTTCCTCTACGGACTTTGAATGAGGCCTTGCCACCAGGTGCACGTGATTGGTACAGACTGCCAATGCTTCGACTTCGTGGCCGATTCTCTCTGCTTGGCTAAGAATCGCCTGGCGAACGAGTTTTGTTTCTCGTCTATTGAGTCTTATGGACGGTGATTTCTGCCGGTTCCTGTCTGCTTGCAAAACTTCCGGACTGCCTGGTAGTATTTGGCCGTTTGCCACAAATCCTCTTTCGTCTCCCCGCAGCCATGAGCCGTAGGTTGTCCAGGTCACCATATAGCCAACGATTTTGGACATATTTGAGATGCTATAAATTTACACTCCTCTAGGCAAACACTTTCTGATTAGCCCCACCACCTGTGGGTGGGGCCAGAAAATCCGTTACTTCCTTTGCTTCGAGGGCCTTAAATATATAGAGAAGCAAGTGCCAACAGCGTCAAAACCAGAGAAATGCGAAAAGGAGTATCGACCATGAAAACACTCATCCTGACAACCATATTTCTGCTACTGGCGATTGGCCTTACCGGCTGTATCGCCATTTCGGGCCGCCATCATGGGTACGTGAGCCACGAAGTAATTGTGGCTCACCCGCCAGATATAGTCGTTTGGTCGGCCTACGTGCCTCATCACCACCCTGGCCGGCCCATACCAGGGCCTTACCATCCTCGGCCCAGGCACCCTCTCCCGTGAGTCAGACCGTCGCCAAGCAGCAGCGGTGACGGATGCTATCTTGGCGGCAGGGACGAAAAACCAGCTCGTGAGCCGCCCATCAGTCAGGGAAGTTAAGGACTGCGAACTGGCCATGATGCCGCCTTGCTGCCTCATCATAAGCACGGGCGGCAGCAGCCTCATCATCGAAGTAACCGAGCGATTTGGTTTGGCCTTTTACTCTTATCCGCGCATACCATTTGTTTTTTCTTTTGTGCCAGGTCAGGCCTCTGTATTTTGAGCGGCTCTTTGTGCGCTGCGATTTGGGACTGTTGCAGACGTTTTGCCAATGCGCAGCGGGGCGAAGGTTGACTTTGCGATTGTCCAGGCCGTTACGATTGATATGGTCGACTAAAAGGGTCTCCGGCACATTGAGAACTTGGCGGTGCATCCTGATGGTGAACTCTTTTTTGCCGTCCCAGACCTTGCGCTGGGCGTAGTAGGTGCTTCTTCCTTTGGTGGCGTGCCATTTATACTTAGCCAGGCGTGGGTAGTCGTCGGGGTCCACGATCGCGTATAGGCCCTGCGTGAGGGGGATTCGTCGGAAGGCGTAGCCGAAGCGCAGTCGCCGATAGCCCAGAGCGAGCCAGACGGCAACGCGTGCCAGCCAAGCTGGGATTCTGATTCGGATCACCAGAGTCAAGATGCCTTCTCCGGCGGCGGCACGCTACGCAGTGCCTCCATAATGGGGCGAACCTGCGCGAATTGGGCGAAATTTGGCTTTTTTTTGGGAGCATCAGTTGAGCGTAAGTAGTTGTGTGGCGGGCAGTAAAAAAATTTTTGGCGAATTATGATTTTTGTTCGGCGCTATCAACACTTTTGGGCGAGTCTGCAGCGCTGCCCGCAATTCAATATCCGGATTTCACCGTTTTATGCCCTTACGGACTTTTGCAGTTTTTTCTTGCCTTTGCTGTAATCGCCTCCATAATACTGCCGGCGAACAGACAAAGACGGGCGAGCGCATGGCACAAGAAGAACAGATACTGGTTGTCGAGCGAAGAGTCCTCGAACAGACAGGGCTGTTTCAGGGGCTGACGTTCGATGTGGCGCGGTATCTCGGCAAGATATTTGTTCAGGGCGTTCCGCATTTTATGCCCAGGTCACAGGCGGAAAAAGACCCTACTCATAAGCAGCTCATTCCATACGTGATCATGGCCTACGGCGGAAAGTACCTTAGCTATGTCAGGGGAAGGCGAGCGGGGGAGGCCCGGCTTGTCGGCAACAGGTCTATCGGCATAGGGGGCCACATAAATCCCCGTGATGACATGCCCTTATTCAATGCCGACTTTTATCGAACCTATGTTGCCGCCGTCGATCGCGAAGTAGCGGAGGAAGTGTCTGTGAAAGCGCGCCACAGCGACCATATTGTTGCCCTGCTCAATGATGACTCCAACGACGTTGGGCGTGTGCATCTTGGGATCGTGCACTATTGGATTCTGGACTCATCGCAGGTCAGTAAGCGCGAGCAGATGATTAGCCAGATGGCCTTTATGAGTTCTGCCGAGCTGAAGGATGTGCGAGCCACCTTGGAGACCTGGTCGCAGTTGTGCCTGGACAATCTCGCCGAGATGGCTAAACTCGCAGAATCTTAGCAGCGCTTTGCGAGTTTTGCGCCGAGCTCCGCCGAGCCTACAAGTTTTTTCTGTCAACCGATGAGCTACGACGGACGTCTATACTGGTAAATGCGTAACCCAAATGCGAATGAAAGGGGAATATCATGGACACTGTGAAATACCTAAAAATCGCGGCTATCGTTTTTCTGTTTGCGGCCTGTTCTGCGCTGGCGGAACCATCTTTAACGATCTACAACCAGGATTTTGCGGTTGTGCGTGATGGGCTGAATCTCAATCTGGTGCAGGGAACCAATGAGGTCCGCGTCACAGACATCACGGCGCATCTTGAGCCGGACTCCGTGATTCTGCGCGATCCCAAAGGCAAACACGCCATACAGATTCTCGAACAAAACTATCGGGCCGACCCTGTCTCCGAAGGGCTATTACTCTCGCTATATGAAGGAAAGGAAATCGACTTCCTGGTCACCACTGCGCAAGGCGATGAGAAAATCGTCCACGGCAAGATCATCCGAAGTGGTTACGTTCCACATCAATCGGGCATAAGCCGATATGGGCAGCAGTACGAGGCGCGCCAAATGCGGTACACCACAGGTGCAACCGGCCAGCCCATCATAGAGGTTGATAAAAAGCTGCGGTTCAGTCTGCCCGGCAGGCCGCTTTTCCCATCACTTACGGATGATACGATCTTGAAGCCTACGATTCACTGGCTGCTCCAGGCCGATAAGAAGGCAAGGTTCGATGCGGAGCTATCCTACATAACCGGCGGCATGAGCTGGGAGGCCGACTACAGTATGCTCGCTCAGGAACAGGGCGATACAATCCAGGTCATTGGCTGGGTGACCATGGACAATCAAAGCGGCAAAACATTCAACAATGCCCGCATCAAACTTATGGCCGGCGACGTCAGCAAAATCCAGGAGCCAGACCGCTCGCGTTATGCAGGTTATGGTGGTATGGAGATGGCTGCCAAAAGTGCACCCTGGCAGCCACCTGTGACGGAAAAAGCGTTTGAGGATTATCATCTTTACACGTTGGAGCGGCCCACAACGCTCCACGATCGTGAGACTAAGCAGGTTGAGTTTCTACGGGCGGAAGGGGTGAAAACGGAACGGCTATATATCTACGATGGCGTCAAGATTGATTCTGCCCGCTACCGCAACTATCAGCCGGAATATATCCGGCAGGAACGGGACTACGGTACACAGTGCAATCCCAAGGTGTGGGTTATGCGTGAATTCAAAAATTCGCAAGAGAACCATCTGGGCATCCCTTTGCCGCGTGGGCTTGTGCGATTCTACAGGCAGGATGACGATGGGCAATTAGAGTTCACCGGCGAGAACTTCATTGACCACACCCCGCGAGATGAGACCGTCCGTGTTTATACGGGCAATGCCTTCGACCTGGTCGGGGAAAGGCGGAGAACTGATTACAAGATTGACACAGCGCGTAACTGGCTGGATGAATCATTTGAAATCAAAGTGCGCAATCGCAAGGAGAAAGACGCGGTAGAGGTCAGGGTGGTTGAGCATCTGTATCGGTGGCTGAGTTGGGAGATTGTAGAAAAGTCGGAAAGTTTTGTGAAGACCGAGAGCCAGACCGTTGAATTCCGCGTCAATATCCCAGCAGGGCAGGAAAAAGTCATTACTTATAAGGTGCATTACACCTGGTAAACAAATGCTGCTTGGGCGACGAATTTGTGCGATACTACAGGTCGTCGCTGGTCTGGGGTGTAAAAAGTTTAGGCTGTGCCTGAGTAGAAAGGGCAGGGGTCAGTTCTTTTGTCTTGTCTGCCTTTGAAGCTTCTTGAGCCGGCTGGTTCCCTCTTGCCAATATGCAAGTTGCTGCTCGAATGACTTTCCCTCAAGCTGTTTACGCACCGACTCTTCGCCGCGTCTTTTCATTTGCACGCAGTCAAAAGTCTTGGTCTTCATATTCGGCCACCTCCAGAGGTGAATGAATGGCAATCTCCCTGTAGCCATGCAGAATGTTGACCGCATCGTACATAGGAATCTTCTTCATCGAACACGCCACCGAAAACGGACGTGTCGGCATATACTCTTATGGTTCTCTCGAAGGGCATAGACTTATTATTATGATAGCGGCCGAGTTGCCTTTATGCAAACAAAAAAACCCTCTGAGCAGGGCTTGACGCGCGGGGCGCAAGAGCGTAGTATTGTTACCCGTATGAGTATTATCGGGCGGAAAATTGCGTTCGTCCTGGCGATCCTGGCCGGCTCTTGCCTGACAGCCGGCTGTGGCATAGCCGGGGCTGATAAATCAAAAGGGCTTGCACCTGCCAAAGACCTCGGCACTACTATAGGGTCACTCGCAGAAATCGTGACGCCCGAATCCATCCCGGTCGAAGGGTTTGGACTGGTAGCTGGACTCAGTGGGACAGGTTCGGCTGAATGTCCGCCCCAGATTAGAGCTTATCTCGTGCGATACATTCAAACGCAATTGCCCAAGAGCGGTGTAAACGTTGAAAAGCTAATTAGCAGTACTGATACGGCGGTTGTACAGATTGAAGCAGTAATGCCAGCGGCGGCCTGGAAAAAACAGTACTTTGATGTAAAAATAACTGCGTTGCCAGGGACGCAAACAACCTCACTGGAACATGGCTGGCTGTACACCGTTGAATTGAAGCCTAAGGGAACTTTCGGCATAACTACAAGAGTCCCGGCAAACGCGGAAGGACCGGTCTTTATAGACAAAATCGACTCTGCCAATACTGATAAGAGGGTCGCCTACGTTTTGGCAGGCGGCAAAGTCCTTGAGGATCAGAAAATAAGCCTGGAGCTTCGCCAGCCTGACTATCGAACCGCCAGCGGCATCCGCAATCGGTTGAACGAGCGCTTTGGGGTTGGCACGGCCGAGGCAGTTTCGCCTGCCAGGATTGAATTGACGATGCCGGCAAAATATAGAGCACAAGAGCAGCGGTTTATCCCTATCGTCAAGGCGCTGCCCCTTGACCAAACGCCGGAGACCACCAAAAGCAGGATAATGACGTTTGTTAAGGAGCTTGCAGTCTCCCAGGATAAAGAGGCCAGCGAGATCGCTCTTGAGGCCATAGGCAGTGCAAGCATGGATAAGTTGGGCGTATTGTTAAGCTCGTCCAACGAAGAAGTAAGGCTCCGCGCCGCCAGATGTATGCTCAATTTGGGCGGCAATCAGGGCATAGAAACGCTCAGGCAGATTGCTATGGATAAGAATTCGGCATATCGGATCGAGGCGTTGCGGGCGATTGCTGCGCGGGCGGGCCGGGACGATGCGGCAGCCGTATTACGCAGGCTGCTGCTTGACAGCGATTCTAACATCAAGTTAGCTGCGTACGAGCAATTGCGGGAGCTGGACGACCCCGCTTTGACGCGCGAGCTCATCGGGCGTAGTTTCTTTCTGGAACAAATCGCACAGAGCAGAGAAAAGGTGATCTTTGTCTCTCGCAGCGGGCAGCCGCGAATCGTGCTATTTGGCGCTCCAATATCGTGTCACGACGATATTTTTGTGCAATCAGCCGACGGCGATATAATACTGAACGCCCCGGCTGGGCAAAAATATGTTTCACTAATACGCAAGCATCCCAAACGACCGGGCGTAATAGCGCAGTCGAAAACCTCTTTTGAGCTTGCTGATATTATTCGAGCACTCTGTGAGGAGCCTTCAAGCAAAGCTGAGAAGGCGTCCCGCGGTTTGGGGGTTTCATACGCCGAGGTCATAGCCCTTTTGAAGCAGATGTGCGAGAAAGGCGCCGTAGGGGCCCAGTTTCGCCCCGGACCCTTGCCTAAAGTCGGGTAATTGTCAAGAAATTGCAAACCATTGGCCGACAATAATAGTGCACGTTGTCTGTGGTCGGTGTACGGCGGCGGTGATCTGAAAATTACCACGCCCAGCATAGGGTGAAAAATGAGACTGGAAAAAATCGTTCTTGATGGATTCAAAAGTTTCGCGGACAAAACGGAATTTGCCTTCGGTTCTTCCATAACCGGCATTGTGGGACCCAATGGCTGCGGCAAGAGCAACGTTGTCGATGCGGTGAAGTGGGTTCTCGGAGAACAGAGCCTTAAAAGCCTGCGAAGCGACCAGATGGCTGACGTGATATTCGGCGGAAGCGGCAGCAGAAGACCTACGAGCACGGCTGAAGTGAGCCTGTTAATCTCCAACCGCGACGGAAGCGGAACGGGACGGCTGCCGATCGATGCCGACCAGGTGCAGATATCGCGCAGAGTCTACAAAAGCGGAGAAAGTGACTACCGGATAAATGGCAAAATATGCCGGCTGAAAGATATTCGAGAGCTGTTTATGGACACCGGAGTAGGCACCAAAGCCTACTCGATTATTGAACAAGGACAGATTGAACAACTGGTCAGCGCCTCAAAAACAGATAGAAGGCTGGTCTTTGAGGAGGCAGCGGGCATAAGCAAATACAAAGTGCACAAGAAAGAAGCCCTCCGCAAGCTGGAACGAACGGAGCAGAATCTGCTGCGCCTGGCAGATATATTGGGGGAGGTCCAAAAGCAGCTGCGAAGCGTCAAACTCCAGGCGGGCAAGGCAAGAAGTTATCTGCAATACGTTCAGAGGCTCAAGGAGCTGCAGGTCACTTATTCGCTGGTTGAATACGCCAAGAACGATGCGGAGCTGAAAGAGAAAAACAGTGCTCTTGCCAAGCTCCAGGAGCAACTGGCACAGCTTACTGCGGAGCTGACCAGGAACGATACCTTGATGAGCAAGCTCGGCGAAGATAGGATCGAGACCGAGCACAAGTTGAGCCGCATCGACAATTCGCTGGTTTCCATCCAGAGCAAGATTGACCAGCAGTTGCAGCGGATCGAGTTCTTGCGAGCAAGAATCGAGGAGCTGGGGCAGAGAAAGGCAAACGCCGGCCGGCGCATCGAAGACCTGCAAGGGCAGAAAAACGCCCTGGCGGAAAATTTGTCCGCGAAGAAGTCTGAGCTGGAGAATTGTGAGGGCGGGCTAAAAGAGAAAAGCCAGGCTGCCGACGAGGTGCAGCAGGCTTTACGCGAAATAGGCGAAAGGTGTCTGTCGCTGGAAGCGGAATTGGAAGATAACAAATCCGGCATTATTGACATAGTCAGAAGAACCGCGCAACTTCACAATGAGATCCAGAGCATATCTATTTACCGGAATAATTTAGCCACGCAGAAGGATCGCCTTGCCGGCCGAGCCGAGAATGCCAACGCAGAGCTTGAAAAACAACTCACCGAAAAGGCACAGTACAAAGCGCGTCTGGATGACATCGAAAAAGTGCTGGGTGAATTGCATCAGAGCCTCGATTCAAAGCGGAGGCAAATAGAGGACTTCGACACCGTCCTTGCGGCAGATAGCAGCCGGCTGGCCCACAGTAAGGAGACACGAAGCACGCTGACCGGCGAGCTGACGACGTTGGCTGACATGGAAAAAAGATACGAGGGCTTAAGTGCCGGGGCTAAAGCCATCCTGCAGAAGCGGTTCGTGGAAAGCGGCGAGCCCGGTTACATCGAAGGAGTACTGGCAGAGGTCATCGCAACAGATTATGAGTATGCCGGTGCGGTTGAAGCGGCCCTCGAAGGCAAGACCGATGCGGTCGTAATCAGCAGTGCCGCCAAACTGCTGGCTGACGCCAGGCTGACTTCCGAGCTTGACGGCCGGGTGACTTTTGTATGCAGCTATAATGTGATAGAGACGTTTGAAGAGGGCAAAGACTTCTCGAACCTGCCTTGTGTCAAGGGCAGGCTCATCGATTTGGTCAGATACGACAGCAAGTATGCGCCGCTCGTCTGGAAATTGCTGGGTAAGACAATACTGGTTGACTCGGTTGATGCGGCGGTGGCCCTGGCCAAAAATACGCCTGGCGGCTACCGGTTTGTCACCTTGAAAGGCGAACTCGTCAGCGAGGATGGGACCATCGTACTCGGTCCGTTGGGCAAGGCAACCGGTTTAATATCGCGTAAAAGCAGATTGCGCCAGTTGCAGGAGACCATCGACAACATCACCTTCGAGGTCGGATCGCTCGAGCACCAGATTGAGCAGAACAACCAGACAAAAGCCCATCTGGAAAAGCTGTGCAAGGATTTGCGAACGGCGGTTTACGAAGCCAATACCGAAAAAATGCAGGCAGCCTCGAAGCTGGCCGTTATCGAGCAGGGCGTAAAACAGCTCAGCCAGGAGCAGCCTCTGATAGCGGGCGAAATCGGTCTATTGGAGGAACAGATAGCTGAGTCCGTACAGAAAGAGTACGACTCCAAGCAGAAGCTGGAGGAATTAGAGGCGGTGAATGAGCAGCGCTCGGCGCGAATAAAAGAGCTTGAGGCAAAATACGCCGAAGCAAAAACACAGCAGCAGTTGCAGATGGATCTGCTTACCGATCTGAAGGTCGCCATAGGCCAGACCACCGAGCAAGCCAAGGCACTGAAGCAGGTGCTCGTGAGTGTGGAGAGCCAGATGCAGGCAAACCGCACTGCAATCGAGACAGCACAACAGGAAATTCTAAATTCTACATTCGAAATTCAAAATTTGTCACGGGACATTCTTAATTGCGAAGCGGCGGTGTCGCAGCTTTTCGCCCAGAAAGAAGAAAATCAAAAAAGCAGTAGACTGCTGTACGAGGAAATAGAAAGGCTGGCCGAGGAGCTAAAGCGAGTCGAAGACATCGTTCGGCTCAAAGGCGCCGAGAAAACTCAGATTGAGCAGCAAGTCGGCGAGCTCAAGATACAGCTAAGTCAACTGGAGCTGAAGAGACAGAACCTGGTTGAGAAGGTGCAGCAAGAGCTTCAGATTGATTTAGCCGAAGCCTACAAAGACTACACAGGCCAGGAAGTTGATTGGGACAGAATAAGGGAGGAAATAGCCGACCTCCGCGGCAAAATCGAGCGGCTGGGCAACGTCAACGTTGACGCAATCGCAGAGCAGGAGGGCCTTGAGAAACGCCATGAATTTCTGAGCAGTCAGGTCGAAGACCTCAATAAGAGCAAAGCCCAACTGCAACAACTGATAAGCCGGCTTAACAAAAATAGCAGAGAAAAATTCAGCGAGACTTTTGAGCAAATCCGCGTCCATTTTCAGCAGATTTTCCGCAAGCTGTTCGGCGGCGGCAGGGCGGACATCGTGCTTGAGGACTCGGAGGATATCCTTGAGGCCGGCATAGAAGTCATCGCCCGTCCGCCCGGCAAAGAAACCAGAAGCATCTCGCTTCTCAGCGGCGGCGAAAAGTCGATGACGGCAATCGCGCTACTTTTTGCCATCTTTAAGACAAAGCCCTCGCCGTTCTGCTTTCTTGACGAGATTGACGCGGCACTGGACGAGGCAAATAATGAGCGCTTCAATCTGCTGCTGCGGGAGTTTGTGAAGGATTCGCAGTTTATCATAATTACTCATGCCAAGCGGACCATGAGCATTGCGGAAGAGCTGTTCGGCATAACAATGCAGACGCAAGGCGTGAGCAAGAAGATAAGCGTCCGTTTCGACCAATATGAGGTCGAGCCCTTCGACTCGGCTCAGGGCAGGCCCGAAACCGCCGCCGTAGCGTAGTGCCGTGATATGTGAATTTGATCGGAGCAGAGCCGCTACCGTAACGGAGTCGCGACTGTGAGGGAGCGGCAAGTGCTCAAATTTGGCTCGTATGTAATTTGGTATGATGGTATACGATAACGGCATTATCTCTACCAGTGTAAAAACGACCCGGCAGGAGCGGTTCCTGCCGGGTTTGTTTCTATACCGGTCAAAATAGAGCTGCAAGTCCCGATTAAACCCGCGACTCACAGCCTCATCTATGTGTCTTCGCGCAGAGACAGCTATACTGTTCCGCGTCTTCTGAGCCAGCCGACCAGGCCGACGCCGATGCTGACAAGCAGAAACGCGCCGGGGGCGGGGATTATTTCTGCAATACCACTGGTATAGCGATAATCTGTTCTCAGGTGGTCCCAATCGTTCCATTGACCCGTTGCGAAATCCCAGTTCAGGACGGCATAATCCTCACCGATAGACGGAGGCATAGAGTTGTTGGGCTCCCCTTCGTCCCAGTGAATGTAGGTTACAGGCCCACCACTGGACCATACCCAAACCCCCTCCGAGGCTGCATCTGTGAAACCTATCCAATAGCGGGTATTGGTTCCGAACGTTGTCCTCAGCCATGATTCTTCAGCAGCATCATTGATTGTCACCAAATGCCCGCCCAATGCAACAGCGTTATTCTCCGCATTGGTCCACGACCCATCAACTCCGGAGGCCACAATGTCATACCAGTGCCCTGTCGCCGGGTTGTACGTCGGAGCACACTGCGCTATGTGAGGTGTACCGAGCAAGCAGATTAAACTACAGATAATCAGAAACGTCTTGTTTTTCATTTCAATCCTCCTTCCAATTCTTTCCGGACTAATTTCTCAGTGCATGATGGCCCAACACAAAGCCAAGAAGCACTATTGTACGACACCCTCCACTGGCGCACTGACGGACCGCTGTAGGGTTACGCCGTTGTAGGTGCCATCTCTCAGCAAGTGTTCTTTGTGGCGGAAAGCTGGGAATGATACTCCACCGTGCTTTCTCACCACTCCTCACTCAGTTATCAACAATACTATTTTACAGCGCCAGGCAAATGTTGTCAATTGTAAAGACTACGTATTTTTGAGGGTTCAACACTCATTTTTGGCCGAAAAACGGCGGTCTCGAGATTTTTTTGAAGCGAGGTTGGGTGGACAGACTTTGCCGCTAGTCGCGGGCGGGAATTTCAGCTTCTTAGAACGAGTCCTTGAGCAAGTCAAAAGACAGACTCTCGGCAAAGCTATCTTGCGCCCCAATGATAGAATTCTTCTGCCGCTGCTGAAGGTGTGCAATACCAAATCACGCCCTTCGGCCGTCCTATTAGTGAGAGGAGAGATAGCGATGGAACATCGCTTCAAAATAGAAACTGATGGGCTGACGCGGTCATGGATGCGGCGCGACCAGAGGGTTCTGCGCGACTATCTGGTACAGGATGTCGAAAACCCTCGCATCAACATTCAGAGCATCCTGACGCGACACTTTCTTATCCATCGTCTGTTCGGCGATAAATTCTCGGCCTTGATGGAACAGGAGTTACGTTTCGCTCTGGTTGTGAACTGGCTGCTGAAGCTGCTGAAGGGACGCACCAATCCGTGGCAACTGCATGGGATTCTGGACGGCCTGCTGCAGGGGCAGCGAGAAGCTGAGGGGTTGGAGATACCAGCGTTTCTTTCGCAGACATTCGCCGGCCTGTCACTGCCAAACTACATCTGCGACTTGCTCAACTGGGCCCCGGTTGAGACTACTGACGTGCCCATCCCTGAGTATCTTATGAATCCATTCCAGGCTATTTGGCGAGAGTTGCTTGACAATGAAACGCCCCAGCACATCTCTGTGCTTGAGCCGGCTTGCGGCTCAGCAAACGATTATCGGTTCATTGACGCCTACGGGATTTCTCGGCTGCTGGACTATCATGGCTTCGACCTGTGTGAGAAGAACATTCGCAACGCCAAAGGGATGTTTCCGCAGGCGTGCTTCACGGTGGGCAACGTGCTTGAAATCGCTGCGCCGGATAAAACCTTCGATTACTGCTTCGTGCATGATCTGTTTGAACATCTATCGATAGAGGCAATGGAACTGGCAATCTCAGAGATTTGCCGCGTCACCCGGCAAGGTATCTGTATCGGATTCTTCAACATGCACGAAGCTGATGAGCATATCGTCAAAACCGTCGGCAGCTATCACTGGAACAAACTCAGCCTGGCCAGAACAAAGGCTTTATTCCAGAAGCACGCCCGTCGTACATCAGGCGGGCGCACGGCGATTGTGGATGCTATTCGCGTCGACACGTTTCTTAGGTCGCAGCTCGGCTACCCTGGCTATCACAATAAAAATGCCTATACCCTTGTGGTCTCGTCTCGGCGGCTCGTCTCTGCGCAGCGCTTCGCCGAAGTGGGAAGCGCCGAGCCGTAGTCGGACAGGATGTGACAACCTCTCGGCTGGAAACGAGCTTAAAATTCATCATTGAAAGCAATTCCGCTTGTTGTTACAATCCGGCCTCGTTTTAGTAGAGAAGGCAGACGACAAAAGTCAGAAGACAGAGGACAGAAGACAGAGGACAGAGCGCAGAGCATAGAAGGCGGAATTCTGAATTCTGACTTCTGACTTCTGAGGAAGCAATGGCAGAAAAATTAGATAAGCACATATTGAAGAACGGGATGGTTCTTCTCGGCGAGCAAATGGAGGCCGTCGAGTCGGTAGCGTTCGATTTTATGCTGCCGGCGGGGGCCGCACGGCTTCCCGAAGGCTGCTGCGGGGCTGCAAATGTTATCGCCGATTGGATTTTCAGAGGCGCCGCAGATAAAGACAACAGGCAGCTCGGTGACGCCCTTGATGGGCTCGGCCTGCACCGGGCCGAGGCGGTCAGCAGCTCACATATAACTATTGGTGCAGCTTTGGAGGCCACAAACTTAGCCAAAGCATTGCAGTTGTACGCCGACATTACACTTACGGCACACTTGAAAGACGAGCACTTTGAGTTTGCCAGGCAATTAGCGGCCGACAGGGTGCGCGCTCTGGATGACGAACCCCGGCAAAAGGTCATGCTCAAACTGCAGGAACAGTTTTATCCGCCGCCTTTGGGCCGGAGCACCATCGGAACCATTGACGAGTTGCAGGCTTTGACGCCCGCCAACACTCGCCAGATAGTAACGGACCACTTCAATCTCTCGCGCACAATTTTTGCAGTTGCGGGCAAATACGACTTCGACGCTATTTGCACGCAGATGGAGGGTTTGTTCGACACCGAGGCAGCAAAAATTCGAAATTCGAAATTCGAAATTCGAAATTCCCGCCCGCCAACGCGGGCGGGCTATACACATATAGACAGCGATTCTGCACAGGTGCATATCGGCCTGATGACCGAGACTATCAGGCCGGGCGACAAGAACTATTACAACGCCCGCGCGGCGATGTCGGTTCTCTCAGGAGGAATGAGCGCCAGATTGTTCACCGAGGTAAGGGAAAAACGCGGCCTTTGCTACGCAGTCGGAGCTCACTACCATGCTCTGAAAGAGGCTGCGGGTGTAATGTGCTACGCGGGCACAACGCCGGAAAAAGCCCAGCAGACGCTCGATGTGATCATAGGCGAGTTTAATCGCCTCAGCGAAGGAATAAGTCAGGAAGAGCTTGACCGAGCCAAAGCCGGGCTGAAAAGTTCCTTGATTCTGCACAGTGAATCGTCCAGCAGCCGAGCCGGCGGAATCGCCGCCGACTACTATATGCTGGGCAGAGTTCGCAGCCTGGACGAAATCAAAAATAGGATTGAGCAAACCACCGTTGACTCGGTTCTGGACTTTTTGCGGGGGAAAAAGTTCGGCGATTTTACAGTGGTGACAATTGGCCCGAAGGAAGTGGATGTTTAACCACGGATTACACGGATTCCGCGGATTTGCTTTCCAGCAGTGTCAATCCGTGTAAATCCGTGTCTCAAAGTATTTTCCGTGTTAGTCTGTGAAATCTGTGGTTAGGTGAGTGCGGTATGGAATTTAAGAGCGAGAAATTAGCGAACGGCTTGGATATAATCGCGGAGGTTAACAAATCCGCCAAGTCGGCAGCGGTTGGCTTTTTCGTAAAGGCCGGCTCGCGTGACGAGACCGAGCAGGTTAGCGGGGTGTCGCACTTCTTAGAGCACATGCTGTTCAAGGGCACAGAAAAACTAAGTGCGTTTGAAGTCAACGAGGCCTTCGATAGAACGGGCGCCGATTTCAATGCCGGCACTAGTTGGGAAAGCACCGTTTTTCATGCAGCCGTTCTGCCGGAATATCTGGTGCAGGTGACTAAACTCTGGATAGAGCTTATGAGACCGGCGCTCAGGCAGGAAGATTTCAGCCTCGAAAAGGACGTAATCAAACAGGAAATCGCAATGTATAAGGATACGCCCAGCTTTGATGTCGTGGATAGGTGTCGAAAGCTGCACTTCGGGCAGCACCCCTGCGGAAATAGCGTTCTTGGCAGCGAGGAAAGTATAGACGGTCTGACAGCGCAGCAGATGCGGGACTATTTTACAGGGCGTTACGCACCCAACAACATGGTCTTTGCTTGCGCAGGCAACTTCGACTGGGGCCACATCTGTTCAACTGTGGCAACAGCCTGCGGCAACTGGCAAGAGCAAAAGGTCGCAAGAGAACTGGATACCTGCCAGGGCAGCAAACAGAAGCAGAGAATCCAGAAACCGAATCTATCTCGTGAGCATATATGCCTGATGAGCCCGAGCGTATCTGCTCAAGACACACGGCGATTCGCCGCCGATCTTCTGGCAATTATCATCGGCGATAGTGTCGGCTCGCGATTTTACTGGGAGCTGGTTGACACAGCCCTTGCCGAAACCGCAGAGATGCAGTTCGGGCCGATGGATGGTACGGGCGTGTTCTGCACTTATATCAGGTGCAGCCCCGGCGATGTCACAAAGGTGCTCGATATTGTCAGGGACATTTTTGACAGTCTTCTTAGCACCGGCGTGACCGAAGACGAATTGAGCAAGGCCAAAAATAAGGTCTTGAGTGCACTCGTTATCAAAAATGAGCTGCCGATGGGCCGGCTTGTTGACCTGGGCTTTAACTGGACGTATCTGCAGCAGTATCGTACAGTCGAGGAGGACATTGCAGCAGTTAAGGTGGTTACTGCCGATGATATTGGTGCGCTGATAAAGCAACTGAGTCCGGGCGATTTTACACAACTGTCTATCGGGCCTGCCGAGCCGGCTTAGCATACTTGTGGAGCAATTCAATGACTTCCTTATGTCCCCGGCGGGCTGCTTCGTCCAGCGGCGTACGACCGCCGCTGTCCTTCGCGTTGACATCAGCACCGTTGGCCAGGAGCAATTCCACCACATCTTTCTGGCCGCGAAAGGCCGCACTGTGCAGTGGAGTATCGCCATCGGCATCCTTTGCATTGACGTCTGCGCCATGCGCCAGGAGTAGTCCCGTTACATCTTTGTGCTCACGAGCGGCGTAGTGCAGCGGCGTAAGGCCGCGCCGGTTTTTTGTATCAATGCCGGCTTCATTTGAAATAAGAAGTTTGGCTAGACCTCCATTGCCCTCAAGGGCCGCATAGTGTAATAGTGTGTTACCGTCTATGTCTTTGGTATTCACATCAGCCCCTTTGCCCACAAGTAATTCCGCGACATGCCAGTCCCCTCTGCGGATGGCAACTAAAAGTGGTGTATCGCCGGCATCATTTTGCATTTTGACATCGGCACCTCTGGCAATCAGTAGTTCTGCTATATCTGTATAGCCGCGGCTTAACGCGAGTAAGAATGCCGTATCACCGTGTAGCCCTTTTAGATTAACGTCCGCGCCCTTGTTGATGAGCAGTTCAACCAAATCTTTAAAGTTGTTCAGGGTGGCCTCGTGTATTGGCGTGTCACCTTTCTTGTTTTTCGCATGGATGTCCGCCCCTTTAGCGATGAGCAACTGAGCTACCTCCTTGGGCCTGTAATACGCGGTAGAGTCACGGGCCCAAAGCCGTGACGCAACCTCGTGAAAGGGCGTATTCCCAAATGTGTCCTTTGCGTTCACATTGGATCCGGCGCTAATCAGAAGGTCAATCACAACCGCAGAAGCGCAGAACGCTGCCCTGTGCAGAGGTGTTCTGTCAAGGTTGTCCGTTATATTAGGGTCAGCTCCGCTAGCCAATAGGAGCTTGACTAAATCGCTATCGTTTTCTACAGAAGCTGCTTTGTGTAGCGGTGTCTCACCGAACTCATCCTTTGCGTTGACTTGGGCACCTTGAGTGATCAGAAGATCAGCCACATTCACGTCCGCGTAGTGCAAGGGTGTCGCGCCATACTTGTCTTTTTTATTTACTCCGGCGCGATTAGCAATGAGGAGTTCTGCAATAACACTATTATCTTGTTGAGTTGCAATATGCAGGGGCGTGTCACCCATCTTGTCTTTTGCGTTGACATCCGCGCCATTAGATAACAGCAGTTGCGCAATCCCCCTGTAACCTTGCTCAGCCGCACGGTGTAATGGCGTGTCGCCGCGCCAATCATCCTTTGCGTTGACGTCGGCACCGCGTGCAATGAGCGTCCGGACTCGCTCGAGGTCACCTGTCTGGGCTGCCCGGTGCAAGGGCGTGTCAGTTTCTGATGGCCTCTTTTTGCATCCGCTGGCAAGAAGGATAACTGCCAGAAGTAAGCAGAATCCACTGGTTCTCACCATCTGTTCCCTCTCAAGCATACGCGGTCAGTCTTCGTATAGTATAAGGCACGGAAGACCGCAAACGTAACACATAGAGGGTTCACAATCCGCTTCTGACGGCTATATTATGGTCGGAATTGTCGAACGGGCAACAAGAAAGTGCAAGTTTAGCCCTGGCACGAAAGAATATTGAATATTGAATGATGAATTTCCAACTTCGATGTTCCTTGTTCGATATTCGACATTCTGAAGGCATAGCCGCGATTCGCAGGCTTTTGTCCTTGATTGCTCCGGGCGATTTCGTTACAGTGTAAATGTGTTAGTCGCCGACGCTCCAAGAGCCTCCGCCGGAGCAGGTACGTCTCTCTCGCGAAGGCGGAAGCTATGGCGACGGAGCGAGGAGACCGTGATGGCAGGCAGGAAGAAAAACCAACAACCAAAGCCCGGAAATCAGCGCCCTTCGAGCGACATACCGAAATTCGACCTGGCTGAAGAAATCATGGCCGAGCAGCGAAAAATCAGTGCCACGAAAAGAAAACGCGCCAAACCTGCCACTCCGCAAGAACCTAAGAAGGCCGAATTTGTCAGCCGAGAGCCGGAATTCGAGGCGACTGGCCATACGATAGAGCAGCAAGGCGATGTTTCATTCGACCAAGAGCAAATCATCGCTGAGATTGTGGCAAGGGATATTAAAAGGCTGCTCCAGGGCGAAAGTCGAAACAGGTCTTCAGCGGGTGGTTAGCGAATTAGTGGATTAGTGAATTGGTGAATTAGTTGCCAATTTACTAATCAACTA
>Ga0299912_10001373_pt1 | contig 19645 bp, 16 predicted proteins | sample RVTome_2_FD_207667 | JGI IMG/M metagenome (GOLD analysis project Ga0299912, IMG submission 207667) | Soil microbial communities from uranium-contaminated site in the Upper Colorado River Basin, Wyoming, United States - RVT95D214 (version 2) ... | reverse complement strand
GTATTACGGTGAAACCTACGATCAGTTCAGTGTCAGCGACAACGGTTATATGACGATGGGTCAGTCCTGGTGGTCGAATTTCCTGAACACCAACATCCCCTCTCCGCAATGCGCCCCGGCCATGATCGCCCCGTTCTGGGATGATCTCCGGGATAGTGTCGGCAATTACCGGCCGTTGAAGGTGCGCTATTACCACGACGAAGCCAACGGCAAATTCATCGTTGGCTGGCAAAGCGCCCATAGCAACGGTTCATTCCAGAATTATACTTTTGAGGTGATCATCCTCGATAATGAGATATGGCCGACGACGACCGGCGACGATGAAATAATATTCCAGTATTTCAGAAGCAGCAATCCATATTCCGCCAGCGTCGGGATCTGTAATGAAGCTCGCGATATCGGCCCGCAGTACCTCTTCAATAACGATTATGCCGATGGGGCCGCCACGCTTGGTACGACCGGTCGGGCGATCAAATTTACGACCGGCAGCGATTACATTGTGGGGATAGCTGATGAGGCCGCGCCCAATCTGCCCAAAGAATATGCGCTGGCGCAGAACTATCCGAATCCCTTCAACCCCTCGACGAATATCAGCTATGATCTGCCCCGCGACAGTCAGGTTACGCTGGAGATATTCGACATCCTCGGACGCCGGGTTAAGACGCTGGTGGATCAGCATCAACCTGCCGGCAGCTGGACGGTCACCTGGGATGCCACGGCTGGCGGTGGTCAAGCGGTTTCGGCGGGGATGTATTTCTATCGGTTGCGAGCCGCCGACACGGAAATCGTCAAAAAAATGTTGCTGATTAAGTAGAGATATAAAAAATCCGCATTTCGAGCTTAAGCCCTGCACGGTAAATTCCGTGCGGGGCTTTAATTTATACGGCCGATGCCCGGGCGGGCGAAATTTCCGCCTGAGATAGATAATCCGCCGCCGAACGGCCGATAAACATAAGGCCTTGACAGATATTTCATTTGAAAATATACTCTATGGCCTTGAGGAGGAAGCATGGGTAAGATGAATAGGATAGGATTATTGACATCGGGCGGCGATTCGCCGGGGATGAATCCGACCATCCGCGCGATAATACATGAAGCGGAACAGCAGAGTGTCACAATCGTCGCCTTCAAGCGCGGTTTCGCCGGCCTTCTGGATAACGAGTGTTTCGAAATGACATCCAAGGATGTGAGCGGGATCATTCAAAAAGGCGGCACCGTCTTGCTGACTGCTCGATGTGAGGATTTTAAGTATGAGGAAGGCCAGCGCGAGGGTATCCACAACCTGATTCGCAACGGTTGTGATGGCTTGATAGTCGTGGGCGGCGATGGCTCTTTCCGCGGCGCGCAGTCGATATCGGGCCGGGGCATTGACGTGATCGGGATTCCAGCTACGATCGACAACGATATATTCGGCACCGAAATGGCCCTCGGCACCGATACCGCCATGAACAGCATAATCGACGTCGTCGATAAAATTAAAGATACTGCTTCCTCGCACGAGCGGACGTTCATCATCGAGACGATGGGCCGTGGTTCGGGGTATCTGGCGTTGATGTGCGGCATTGCGACCGGCGCCGAGGCGGTTTTGATACCCGAGGTAAAATACGACCTGGAAAAAATAGCAGCCCGTCTTAAGAAAAGATACGAGCAAGGCAAAATCAGCAACATAATCTTGGTAGCCGAAGGCGCGGCAACCGCCTACCACGTCGGCAGGCAGCTTTCGAAGATCGCCGGCATAGTTTCGAAAATTACCGTGCTCGGCCATCTGCAGCGGGGCGGCTCGCCTTCGGCGTTCGATCGCGTGCTGGCGGCGAGATTGGGATCGGCGGCGGTACTAAAACTCGTCGAAGGCAAGTCCGGTTGCATGGTGGGTCTAATCAAAGGTTCAATTGAAGTAACATCATTTGATACAGTTTTCAGCAACAAGAAGGAGCTGGGACCCACGCTCGTGCAACTGGCCGAGGTCCTGGGCAAATAAATAAATGCGCAGAGGCTTGCTGACAGGTGGGGGGGATTGCCCCGGTCTTAATGCCCTGATCAGGGCTCTGGTTCGCCGGGCGATCAAAGATGACCGTTGTGAGGTCATCGGCATACTCGAAGGCTGGCTGGGGATGATCGAAGGCAAATATATCGCACTCGACCGCCTCAAAATTGCCGGCATCCTCCATCGCGGCGGAACCATACTGAAAACGTCCCGCACCAACCCGCTCAAAATCGAAAATGGCATCGAGAAAATTATCGAAAATATGCGGAAGGCCAGAATCGACGTCCTGGTGGCCGTGGGTGGCGAGGATACTCTCGGGATAGCCAAAATCCTGGCCGATCGCGGCATTAAGGTCGTCGGCGTTCCCAAAACGATCGACAATGACCTGTCGGGTACAGACTATACCTTCGGTTTTGATACCGCCGTTAATATTGCCATGGAGGCGATAGACCGCGTTCATACGACTGCCGAGAGCCACAACCGCGTGCTGGTGGTCGAGGTTATGGGCCGACATTCCGGCTGGATAGCCATCGAATCCGGAATCGCCGGTGGCGCCGATGTAATCCTTATTCCTGAAAAGCCGTTCGACGTGGAATCAGTCTGCCGGATTATTCGTCGAAGACATGAAACGGTCAACGATTTTTCGATCGTTGTCGTCGCGGAAGGCGCCAAATTCATGGTCGATTCGGACGTCGACGGTTCGTTTATTTTGCAGGACCTGGAAAAAGACGATTTCGGACACGTGCGCCTGGGCGGCATCGGGAATATCCTGGCCAGGGAAATCGAAAAACGGATGGGCATCGAGTCTCGCGTGGTGATCCTCGGTCACATCCAGCGCGGCGGCACGCCCACCGCGTTCGACCGCGTGCTGGCAACCAGGTTCGGCGTCGAAGCCGCTGAGTTGATTAATAGAGGTGAATTCGGCAAGATGGTCGCGCTTCAGGGAAATAAAATCGTCGGCATACCCCTCGAAGAAGCGCTGGCGCAAACTAAAACTGTCTCCGAAGATTTTTATAAAGTCGCCGAGGTGTTTTTTGGTTAAATCCAAAATAATGGAGGAATCATGAGTGTCAAGGTTGGTATCAACGGGTTCGGTCGGATCGGCAGGCTTGTGTTTCGGGCTGCGCTCAAAGAAAACGACATCCAAATTGTGGCGGTCAACGATATAACCGACGCGACCACGCTGGCGCACCTTTTAAAATATGATTCAATTCATGGCGTTTTGCCCCAGAACGTAACCGTCGGCGATCACCAGTTTTCCATTGCTGGCAAAACCGTGAAAGTAATTGCCGAACGAGACCCCGGAAACCTGCCCTGGGACGCGCTTGGTGTCGACGTTGTGCTCGAATGCACCGGGCTTTTTAACGATAAAGAAAAAGCGGGCAAGCATATCAGCGCCGGGGCCAAAAAGGTGCTTATTTCGGCTCCCGCCAAAAACCATGACGGTACCTTCGTCAAGGGAGTTAATTTCGATAAATATGATCCGGCAAAACACCATATCGTTTCCATAGGTTCATGCACGACCAATTGCCTGGCGCCGGTGGTCAAGGTGTTGCACGACAGCTTCGGAATCAAGCGCGGCTTTATGACCACGATCCATTCCTATACCAATGACCAGAGAATCCTGGATCTGCCCCACAAAGACCTGAGAAGAGCGCGAGCCGCGGCCCTGTCAATGATTCCGACAACGACGGGCGCAGCCAAGGCGATTTCCGAAGTGATTCCGGAGATGAAAGGGCGCCTCGACGGGGTCGCCGTGCGGGTCCCCACCCCGGATGGCTCACTGGTTGACCTGGTCGTCGAAACCGACAAGAAGGCCAGCAAAGAGACGGTGAACGCGGCCATGAAAAAAGCTGCCGATGGCCCGATGAATGGAGTGCTTCAATATACCGAAGATCCGATAGTCTCCGCCGATGTCGTGGGCAATTCGCATTCGTCTGTGTTCGATGCTCTTTCCACATTGGTAATGCAGGATAACCTGGTTAAGGTATTTTCGTGGTACGATAACGAGTGGGGCTTTTCCTGCCGCATGGTGGATATGCTTAAGAATCTTGTCAAATAACTGCTTTCATCAGCAAAACAAAAGAATCGCCCGGGTAAAAAAAAGCTGGAATTATCCGGGCGATTTGTTATAAACTTCCACGTTATGCTGAATAGGTATTTCGCCCTATTTGCCCTGATTTTATTTGTGGCAGGTGGCTGCTCCGAGGACAAGGTCAGCGCTCCCCTGATAGGCAAGCTGCAAGGCAGAGTGACCATTGACGGCGAGGGCGCGGATGGCGTAATCATAACGGTCAGTTCGTATCAAATTAGCGGTCAAGATGGGTCCGCGAAAGCGGTGGCGTTTAGTGCGGTTGCGGAAACCGGCGATTATGCTTTCGATCTGTATCCGGGCAATTACCGCGCCGATTTTCAATTGGCCATGGAGGGCGAAGATGAGCTGACCGCCGCCAGGTATCCGATTGTCATTGCCGGCGGCGACGTTACGGTCCTTGATGTGGAATTAAAAGATCCTGTGCCGCACAGTTTTATGGCGCGCGATGGTGACGCGGCTGTCGAATTATCATGGGAAAGCGCTTATGGGGCGGCGCTTTATCGGGTTTATCGATCGGTTTCGCCGACAGCCGGCTTTCAAATTGCAGCTCAGACCGAAGCGACCCATCATGGTACTTTCTTCTATTCCGATCAACCGCCGACCCTGGGGACGTATTATTACAAAGTAACCTCGGTATCGGCAGGCGACGTCGAAAGCGAAAGCGAAGCTGTACGCCAGGTCGATTTTACCGCCGCAATCGGCCCGCCGACCGGCCTGGAAGCGATCGATATGATCGATTACGTACATCTGGCCTGGGAGAGCAAGCCTCGGGCTGTCAAATATGTTATCCAGCGGTCCGGCGCCAACCAGCAAAACTGGAGCGTCATCGATACGACCACCGTTATCGCTTATGATGATATCCCCGCTGATACATCGATTTATTACTATCGCCTGACAGCCTTGAGCGCTTATGGAACGACTTCACCCCCCTGCGCCGCAGTACCCGTCCATTACGACCGGCGATTTGATCCGCCGGAGGGGTTGAGTATCGATGATCGCGGTTATTGCCTGTTTCTCAACTGGCTTGAATACGATAATATAGCGTACTATTCGATTTACAGGTCGCTTTCGGCCTCGGGCCAATTCCAGCATCTGGACACGACGATCAATTCGTATTATGCTGATTCTCCTCTGGACACCGGTACATATTTTTATTTTGTCACGGCGACAGGACCCAACGATCTCGAATCCGAACCGTCGGCCGTAGTCAGCGCGTCATTCGACGACATTTTGGAATTTCCGGCCGGCTTTACTGCGGTCAATCATGGGCTATATGTTCAACTGAGCTGGCAGGAGGTGTACTGGGCCGGCGCATATTTGATTTTCAGGCTGGATGAAGACGTGTATGTTGAAATCGCTCGAGTTTCAGGGACGGTGCTTTCCTACCAGGACGCTCCCCTGTTCGCGGGAATTTATAATTATCGAATCGCCACCGAGACGATAACCGGAAGACGCGGTAATTTATCCGAACCGGTGGCGGCGCAGTTCACCAACAACCTGCTCGCGCCAGCCTGGGTCGAAGCCCAGGATTTGGGTACGTCATTGCGGATATCCTGGGCGGCGGTTGAAAGTGCAAACGGCGCCCGGGTGTACCGAGCTCAATCCGAGGGTGGCAGTTTCGAATTTGTCGATTCGACGTCCGATTTGAATTTCCGGGATATGCCGGTAACGCCGGGACCTTATTACTATAAGATCAGGGCAACTGATTCGCTCGGCCATGTTTCGCCATTTTCAGTTTCAGCCTACATATATTTCAGCGGCGCGCCTCTGCCCCCGTATGATGTCAGCCCGCTTGATTCACTTTATCGCGTGCTTATAACCTGGGACGCGATCGACGCCGGGACATTTTTGGTTTATCGAAGCGCGCAGTTAGATGGCGATTATTCGCTGATCGGCACGACCGAAAGCCATAATTTTTTTGATTGGCCGGCTCAAGCGGGACATTATTTTTATAAGGCCAGAATTAAAATCGAAAATGACACCAGTGGATTTTCGGAATTCGGCCATGTTTATTTTTCAGGAATCTTGCAGCCGCCGTCTGATGTATCCGCTTTCGACGCCGGCAGCCATATCCGGATCGAATGGCAGGCGCCGCCCGGGACTTCTTACTACGAGGTTTATCAGGCTCTCTCGCTCGAAGGCAGCTATCAGCTCATTTTAACCGTTTATGAAAATTTAGCCGATCATGCGCCCGATTCCAGCGGCACTTATTATTTTAAAGTAAAGGCCTTTACCCAGGGCGATCTTGGCTCTCCGTTTTCGGCACCGGTTGAGGTATATTTTGAGCCATAATTGAAATTCATGGCTTTAGCGTGATTTCTCCAGATATAAATTGACAATTCGGATGTCAGGTTAACTTTGATTTTTTTTGCAGTCGTTCTCGGCATTCTGGGCATGGTGTATGGCTATGTTGGCCTGCGGACAATTATCCCTGCCGGCTTTGCCCATCCCTGGAATTTGATTTTATGGCTATTTCTCGCGGTTTTACTGATCCTGCCCTTTTTGCCGCTCCTGCTGCGGTTTTACAATATCGAAAGCGGCTGGCTTGATTATTCAGGCTGGGTCGGCTATGTCGGACTGGGTTTTTTATTCCTGGTTTTTGTTATGGTGCTTCTGCGCGATGTCGGCTGGCTGGTCGTCATGGCCGGTGGCAAAACTTATGATGTAATCGCATCGCTATTCAGCTCGCGACCGACCGAACCCTCCATAACCGACCCGGCTCGACGAACCCTTATTCTAAATTTATTGAATCTCGGTATCATCAGCATTTCTGCATCCCTGGTAAGTTACGGCCTCATAAACGCGCGGCGCCGCCCCAGGGTAGTCGAAATCCCGATACCGATCACCGATCTCCCGGATGATCTCGCGAAATTGCGCATTGTCCAGATAACCGATATCCATGTCGGGCCGACGATAAAAAGAGGCTTTGTCCAGGCTATTGTCGAGCAGGTAAATGGCCTGGAAGCCGATATTATCGTCTTCACGGGCGATCTGGCCGACGGTTCGGTGGCTCACCTGCAAGACGACGTTGCTCCTCTGGCCGAGCTGAAGGCCCGCCAGGCTAAATTTTTTGTGACGGGCAATCATGAATATTATTCAGGTGTGGAAAGCTGGCTTCAAGAAGTATCGCGGCTTGGATTTACGGCTCTGCTGAATGAACATCGGATCATCGAGCATGGCCAGGCCAAAATTCTAATCGCTGGCGTCCCTGATCACAGTGGCTATCAATTTTCGAAAGATCATACCATCGATATCAATAAGGCTCTCGAGGGGGCGTCTCAGGCTGATGTAAGGCTTCTTCTGGCGCACCAGCCGCGCACAATTCATAAAGCATCCAGAGCCGGCTTCGATATCCAGCTATCGGGGCATACGCATGGCGGCCAGTTCATCCCCTGGAAATACCTGGTCGCGCTTGAGCAGCCTTACGTTGCCGGACTTCATAAACATGACCAAACCTGGATTTACGTGAGCAATGGCACGGGCTACTGGGGTCCTCCGTTGCGCATCGGCGCGCCGCCGGAGATCGCCTTAATCAGGCTTATCAGGGCCTAACCAAGAGCTCATAAAAAACCACCTCTCCCTCTGGGGCGCGCTGCAGATGATATGGAATTCAAAAACATGGAATGATATGATTTCTACATCTTTTCGATTAATGAACCCGGGGCGTATTGCTATACGCCACTGCGACGAGCGAAATCGAGTCTTGCCCGACGGACGTTTTTTATTTTTTAGGACAATCCTCTATGGCACCGGCCGAGGCGGCGGGCCATCATATTCGTAATCGGTCAGTCCCAGCTTACGCATCGGCTTGTAGCGGGTTAATTCTTCATAAGCGTGAGCGATTAAGCCGGCGCAGCGCGAAATTATGAAAAAGCCTTTCCCGATGCGATAGTCGAATCCCATATCCGACATCACGGCCCCGATAGCGCCATCGACATTAATCGGCAGCTTCTTCCCGGATTCGCTAACCAACTGGCTTTCGAGCGCGCGGGCAAGACTGATATGTTTGCCGGTGAAGTTATTCTTAGCAGCGATTTCGAACAACCTTACGGTGCGAGGATCGACCCGGTGAAGCCTGTGCCCATAGCCCGGCATCCGCATTTTGGTGGATTTAATATGGATTGCGAGTAATTGCGCAATGGCCTCCACACTATCGCCTTTGGCCGCCCATTCCTGAAGGATTTTGGCGCACTGCTCCATCGCCCCGCCATGAGAATCGCCTATGGTCAGAATGCCGCCCGCAATTGCCGCATTCAGCGGATTGCCACCGGAAAGCACCACTCGCGTCGCTAATGACGAAGGCGGTGTCACGCCGTGATCAACGGAGGAAACCAAAATGGCTTCCATCATCGCCGCCTCGGAAGCATTCGGCAATTCGCCCTTGAGAATCAGGTAAACGACCTCGGCGAACGTCTTATGGCCCATTAATTCGGCAATATCGTAACCCTTGATGCGAATCGATCCCGGCTCGATCCTGGTGATATTGGTTTTCAATTGATTATTTTCCATCGTAATGTCTCCTTCGCCTGCCACATAATCTTCACTATTAGCCACCCAAGTCAATCAAAATATTTATGATTATGTCGAAACATGCTGTAGGAGCCTTAAACGGGGTCGGATCTGCCGGCCGGGACAACATAGCGATTGAGGAATTGAATGGATAAAATCCGCTCGGCCAAAAGATGCTCTTATCTGCATTACTGCTATCTCGCTGAAGCGGCCAATTGTTTTGGCTATAAAACCGATTGCCCTCTTTACATGGCGACGAACGAGGAGGCGGTTTCAGAAAGCCGATTTCATAAGGCGATGGATGAGCTGATAGATAAGACCAAAACCAGTCATCTGGATAAATAAGCTACTGCAATTGGCCGCAAAAACGAATCTAATTATGCCTCATTATGAAAATAGCGTCTCTATCATTCCACTTGACGGCCAAACGCCGATTACCTATATCAGCCGAAAATAATGGCCAGGATGACGGGTCTGGAGGGAATCAAATGAATAAGATGACGATCGATGACATCGAATTGGCAGGCAAGAAAGTGCTGATCCGAGTCGATTTTAACGTGCCAATAAAAGACGGGCAGGTGGCCGACAATACGCGAATCAGGGCGGCGCTGCCGACAATCACCAAGATCATCTCCTCAGGCGGCCGGGCGATTTTAATGTCTCACCTGGGCCGGCCCAAGGACAAGCCGCAGCCGGAATATTCTCTTAAACCGGTGGCCGGGGCGCTGCCAAAACTACTGGGATCACAGGTAAAATTCGTAGACGATTGCATTGGGCCCCAGGTCGAAAAAGCTGCTTTAAATTTGAAAAACGGCGAGGCGCTGCTGCTTGAGAACTTGCGTTTTCACGCGGGCGAAACTGCAAACGATCCGGGCTTTTCCAAACAACTGGCCGCGTTTGGCGACGTCTATGTCAACGATGCCTTCGGCACGGCTCACCGCGCTCACGCCTCAACCGAGGGCGTGACCAAATTTGTCAAACCCGCGGTGGCCGGTTACCTGATGCAAAAGGAGATTAAATACCTGGGCAATGCGCTGGCCAAACCGAAGCGGCCATTCGTGGCGATAATCGGCGGCGCCAAAATATCGGGTAAGATCGACGTCATAAATAACCTACTAAAAAAAGTCGATACGCTCATAATCGGCGGCGGCATGGTTTTCACATTCTATAAGGCCCAGGGTTTTGCCGTCGGCAATTCCCTTCTGGAAGCTGATAAGATCGACGAGGCCGCCATGCTGCTTAAAATAACCCAGCAGAACAAGGGCAAACTGACATTACCCGATGATATCTTAATCGCCGACCGCCTGGAGAGGCCGTTTAAAACCAGGACGGTCGATAGAAAAGGAATTCCGGACGGCTGGATAGGTGTCGATATTGGCGACAAATCGAGAGCCGCTTTTGCGGGTATCCTCAAGAGCGCGAAAACTATAATGTGGAATGGCCCCATGGGCATATTCGAAACGCCTGAATTCGCCGGCGGCACACTGGCGGTGGCTAAGGCTATCGCGGCGGCCACCGAAAATGGCGCGATCAGCGTGGTCGGTGGCGGCGATTCGGTAGCCGCCATTACTCAGATGGGTTTGGCCGACAAAATTACCCATGTCTCGACTGGCGGCGGCGCCTCGCTGGAATTCCTCGAAGGCAAAACCCTGCCCGGGCTGGCCGCCCTTACGGATCGAGGTTAGCATGCGAACCAGACTTGTCGCCGGCAATTGGAAGATGAATACCCTGGCTGATGAGGCTATCGGTTTGGCGAAAGCGATTGCCAAATCGGCTAAGGCATTTGGCAAAACAGAGGTGCTGCTCTGCCCGCCTTTTGTTTGGCTGAAGCAAGTGGCGGAAACAATCAAAGGCTCGCCTATCCGGCTTGGCGCGCAGAATATGATCTGGGAGGACGCCGGCGCCTTTACGGGTGAAATATCGGCCCCGATGTTAAAATCAGCCGGCTGCCAATATGTAATAATCGGCCATTCGGAGAGACGCCAGTTTTTCGGTGAAACCGATTTGACGGTAAACATGAAGCTGCATAAGGCTATTAAAACCGGCCTTACTCCTATCATCTGCCTTGGGGAATCTCTGCAGGAACGGGAAGCCGGCCAGACGGAGCGTGTCGTTTCCACGCAGTTTGCGAACGGGTTCAAGGATTTTGGGCAATTCGAACGCGTGGTTATCGCCTATGAACCGGTCTGGGCGATCGGCACCGGCAAAACCGCTACGGCCAGCCAGGCCCAGGAAATCCACCAACTTCTGCGCCGCCTCTTGCAGGAAAAAACCGCTGAATACGCGCAGATCAGGATCCTCTATGGCGGTTCGGTCAAACCTGATAATGCCGCTGAATTAATCGGGCAGGAGGATGTAGACGGCTTTTTAGTGGGCGGGGCGAGTTTGAAGGCAAAAGATTTTATCGAAATAGTCAAGGCGACGGTGATATAGAATTTATTTCGGAGGATCACCGGATCATGCCTTACGGGCTTGTTGAAAAAGTCATTGCGAGGAGCCCGAAGGGCAACGTGGCAATCTGTAACCTGTTATATACCAAAGCCGACGGATTGCTTCTCCCGCCTGCGGCGGGATCGCAATGACAGTCTTTGGGGGTTTTTCAACAAGCCCTTACGCGGCTATCCGCCGGGCTATTTTCTCGCTCTGATTGTAAATACCAGCGGTAGTCTTTTCTCATAGCCCGGCAGGTACCACCAGCCATCTTCGCGGTGCACCATGTCCGGCAAAAGCTTACAGAATGTCCTGTTGTATTCATTGATGAATTCAATTCTCAATCCAGCCTCGATCAAGGCATTGACAATATCCGAAATCGTCCATTTCCATTCATATGATGGATTTTTTTTGATATAAGTGGGGTCTGAATAATCGGGATAAGCATCATCCCATTTAGTGGGAATGTCATCATGAAAATACGGATGGATAATTCTGAGCTCACCCTTAATTGTATCCTCGAAAATATGCGTTATCGGGTGTGATTCCATCATATAGAAAATGCCGCCGGGCTTAAGATACCGGGCAATCAAGTTGCCCCACTCCTTTATATCTTTTAGCCAACAAAGCACTCCTTGCGACGTGTAAACAAAATCAAATTGCTCGTTGAGATGTTTTTCGAGATCATAAATGTTACAACAGATAAAACGAGCTTTCAAGTTCAGTTCGTCTCTCAGGCCATTTGCATAGGCTATGGCTTTTTGAACAAAATCGATGCCGGTCACAATCGCCCCTTCTCTGGCCCAGGAAAGTGAATCGAGCCCAAAATGACATTGCAGGTGAAGCATCGATTTTCCGTCGACGCTGCCGATCTCGCGGATCTGGATTTCGTCCAAAGTCGATATTCCGCTCTTGAATTTATCTACCCCATAGGATTTGAAATGGACATCGGTGAGCTCATCCCACATCGCATTATTGACTTTCTCATACTTGTTCATAAGGATTCCTGATTTCATGTTTTTTTTGCGTGTCAGGGCTTGTCCTGACCGCAATCGGCAGCCGCATGTTAGCTTTTTCTTCAACATATTCAGCAAGACCAACCTATAGCAAATCGATCAATCTGACAATAATTAATTGTGGGCCTATAAGGGCTTGCCTTTAGGGCAATTTCCGACCAGGCATTGTGAACTTCTTCCCGGCGCAAACGATTCCAGCATAAAAAGATTCCTACCTGCACGTCACCTTTCCACTGGGTGGATGCAGGCGGTACTTCCGCCTTTTTCCTTGATACTTTGTCATTTTCGGGTATTTTTCATGACTGTCGAGATTCTAAATGAGCTCGTACAGCAGGCAGGGAGATAATATGATAGAATCGATAAAATGGACCGAAAGAAAATTCACATTTGATTTTCCAGTCGGCGTTTTTCCCTGGATTATCGAGAGACTGCGAGGCACGCCGGCGCGGATTGAGGAGCTAATCAAGGATTTGCGGCCGGCAATACTGACGCAGCGGATAAACGGCAAATGGTCGATTCAGGAAAATATCGGCCATCTCATCGACGTGGAAGAACTCCATAGCAACAGGGTTGAAGATTATCGCGCGGGCAAGAAAATGCTGCGACCCGCCGATATGCAGAACCTCCGCACGGTCGAAAGAGATTATAACGGCCGGGATATCGCCGCCATACTCCAATCGCTGCGAGCCACCCGCGGTGATTTTGTAGGCAAACTCGAGGGTATGGATGAAGAAATGATCGGCCTCGCCTTGCATCATCCACGATTGAACGTCCCGATGCGGCTGATCGACATGGCTTATTTCGTAGCTGAGCACGATGATTTCCACTTAGCGGTTATCAGTAGAATAGCTGCAACTTTGCGAGTTCAATAGCCGGTTGGCTGACGGTCGTCGCAGGTAAAAAGACCCAGCGGCCCGCTGATCTGGACCGCCCCTTTTTCCTTGACACTTTATCATTTTCAAGTATCTTTTAAGATTGTCGAAATTAAGATAAAAAGGAGTTTTTCGTGTACAGCATACTAATAGGAATCTACGTGCTTATCAGCCTGGGGCTGATACTGGTCGTGCTCATGCAATCCTCCAAAGGCGAGGGTTTGGCCGGCGCATTCGGCGGCACCGCTTTAAGTGGGGCGGTTTTCGGCGGCCGAGGGGCGGCTACGTTTCTGTCGAAAGCGACTTCGATATTGGCCATCGCTTTTATGATATTCTGCCTGGTGCTGGCTTTTATTTCCCCGGCGAGAAAGTCGATGCAGCAGGAATCAGCGGTCAAAAAGCAGCTTAGCGGCGAACAGGCCCTCCCCGGCGGTGAATCAACTGTCCTGCCCGGCGAAGAGGCCACTCCCTCCGGTGACATCACACTCCCCCCTGCTCCTGCCGGGGATAAAAAACCCACCGAAGGCGATAAGCAGGGGCAATAAGCCGATTTATTTATCCGCGGAAGTGGTGGAATTGGTAGACACACCATCTTGAGGGGGTGGCGCCGCGAGGCATGGGGGTTCAAATCCCCCCTTCCGCAGATTCATTCCAATTTTACCCTACTGTTTATATCGCGACCACATAGCGCTATTTACTGGAGCCATCAAATCACTTCTAAACGGGAACGTTTATAATGTCAGACGGAAATCTTAAAGATGAATATATGGACGCCAGCAGTAATGTGCGTCATTTTCAGACCATCAGGTTCGCCCAATTGACCATTTTCGTCGCTCTAACCGGCGGCATTTTAAATATTTTATTCGGGAGAAGCGAGCCGCTGCCAGGCCATTCTGGTGTTGTCATAAAACTCGGCGGCTTTTTGATCAGCGTTCTCTATATGGTCCTGCACGAACGCACCATGCTTTACTGGCGTCATTTCGTCCACCGTTGCGCAGAACTCGAAGAACAGCTCGGATATAACCAATATCGTTCGCGACCACCGGCGGGATTTTTATCCGGCACCAACACGATGCGTATGTTTTATATCGTGGTTACGCTATTCTGGCTGGCTGCGCTGGTAGTGTTTCCATAGCCGCAGCTGCCATCATCTGATCTCATTTCAGGCTTGGCACCAACTCGATAGTCGACTTCGGGCTCGCCCTATTCAAGCTACTGTAATTTTGCCGGCAAATTAACACGATACCGCGATTCTTAGACGAAAAGATGACTGCCAATGTCCCCTTTATTGGTTTACTCAGTCTCCTTTCGCGGAGCTCCCTCAAAATTGTTATTGACATAGTCATCCGGCTATAATAATATAAGCTTACGTCTATTGGTGCTTCGTAGTTTTACGCCTCCACCGACAACCGGAGGCCATTGAAACTCGCTGATACCCATCGCCTTTGAGCAAACTTGAAAGTCTGAACGCATCAGGTTAAAAGCCCTTCGCAAATGAAGGGACGTTTGAATAGTCTGATATTTTCATGCACTGTCTTTTGGTTCCGGCACGGATCAGGGTCAAATCTGTGGCCGGTAAACTATGGTTCCGGAAAACAATGCTTGCAGACCAGGAGGTGGAGATAATGAAAAGTGCTACGATGCGCCGAATGGCCGCATTGATCATGCTATTTTTGGCCGGCGGCGCAGCCCGAGCCGATGATGTCGGCGTTTCCGCAATAGTGAGTCCGCCCACACAACTTGTTCTTAACACCCAATATTCCTTGAAATCCGCTGTCTTCAATTTCAGTTCCGGCCCGGTCACTTTTGATGCCGTATTTACAGTCCATATGCAGAATTCGCCAACGCCATTGGTGACCGATACGGTAACCGTCAATCTGTTGCCGTCGGGGGCGATCGATACGGTGAGCTTTGTCGATACCTTCACGCCCACGGTTGATACTTCGTACCAATTGACTTCCTTTACCATTCTACCCGGAGATGAAGACAATTCCAATGACACTACTCAGGCGCTGGCTTCAGTTTTCTCGGGCCTGATCGTCTGGTACGGCCGCATCGACGGTGGCCCGCTCCAGGGAAATATCAACGCCCGTTTCAGCATCGACGCCTTTGCCATGACCACTGAGAACGTCGTTGTGGGCGACGCCCATCTTTGCTTGGGCACAAACGACCTGTATGTGGACAGCCTGCTCAGCAATACCGAGGGAACTCAGTATTATCCGTTCAATGAGTGGGATCTTCACCTGTTTTCACAGGCGTTCGGCTCGCCTCCAAATCCGGCAGGCTGGTCGAGCCAGTCATTTACGGGGATCGCGCGAACAAATTCTTCGAGCGATAGCCCGTGGCTGGTAATGAGCACGCCGACGCGGGTCTTGACTTACGTTGTGAAATCCGCCAATGATTCGTCGCTGATCGGCAACACAGTCAACGCTATCGGGCCCGGGCAGAGTCCGCAACAGGGTCCCTCCAATGCCGGCGATACGCTGGGCATCAGCTTCTATCCTGTCCTCGAGTTTTTCAGCCCCTTCTATTTCAGAGGGGCCGGCACAATCACCGGAACGGTAACCAATGAATTCTCGAATCCACTCCCGGACGTGATTGTAAAGGACCTCGCCACATCCAAAAGCGATACCACGAACGGTTCCGGAGTTTATTCACTGGCGAACCTGTTCCCCGGGCTGCACGATGTCAGCTTTTCCCACCCAAATCAGCGCGATACGGTAGTCACGGGTGTGAGTGTTCCACCCAACGGCACCACGACGTTGAATGTTCAGATGCAACCGCTGCCTTTTCATGATGCCGGCGTTACCGACATTCTCAGTCCGCCGAGATTTGTCCAGTTGGATACATCCTACCCCTTGCGTTCCGAAGTAGCTAATTTTGGCACGGCGACCAGCGATATCGATGTGACGTTCGAAGTCTATGTCCTTGGGGCAGCGACGCCGCTGTTGACGGAAACCAAAACTCTCGTCGACATGCCCGGCAGTAGCCTCGATACCATCGAGTTCGACCAGCAGCTCCTGACCTCGCTGGATACGACCTATTACCTGGTGTCTTATACCCAACTCGATGAAGATATCGATGCCGACAACGATACTGCCAGCGCTCTCAGTAGTATATTTTTCGGCGTTAGCGCCTGGTATGGTCGCCTTGATGATCAGCCTCTGGCCGGTGTCATCGGCGAACGCCTGCCGGTCGATGTTTACGTTCAGACCATTGAAAGCATCTACCTTTCAAAAATCCACCTCTGCCTTGGGACGGCCAATCAATATGTAGATAGCTTGCTAAGCAAGCATGAGGGCCAGCTCTATTTCCCCTTCACTGAATGGGATATTGCCCAATTCAGCCTGCCTTATGGCTCGCCGCCCAACGCGGCCGGCTGGTCCAGTCAGTCATTTATAGGTTTTGCCAGTCTCGGTTCAAATGCCAATCCGTGGCTTCATTCGGAAATCCCCTCAAAATGCCTGACTTTTATGGTAAAAATCGTCGATGACCCACAGCTTGTGGGAGATATTATTGATTGCTTTGGTACCGGCTTGAGTCCGACATTCGGGCCGTCGAACGCCGGCGATACGTTGGCCTCACTTGAATATCCCGTGATTGAGCTCTTCAGCCAGGTAGAATTTAAGTCGGTCGGCTTTGTGGCGGGCACGATTACGGATCCGATGCTGCTGCCCATTAGCGACGTCTTCGTCTCGGCAATGGGGACGGGATATAGTGACAGTTCCGACGCCACGGGGCAATATTTCCTCGATAGCTTGCAGGTAGGAACCTATGATATTTTCTTCACCCACCAAGACTACCGTGATACGATCGCGATGGGTATCGAGGTTTTACAGGGGCAGGTGACGATACTTGATATGGTGCTGACGTTCCCCTGCGATTTCGTACCGGGCGACGCCAATGGCGACGGCTTTGTATTTGGCGGCGACGTTTCGTTCATGGTAAGATATTTTGCCGGTGAGGGCAGCCCGCCGCCGGATAGTTGTTTCGACAACCTGGTGGACGATTGGCTTTACTCGGCCGCCGATGCCAATGGTGATTGCATGTTTCTGCCCGGCGATATCTCGTACATGGTGCAATTTTTCGGAGGCACGGGCCCCTGGCCGACTTATTGTCCCCGAACGCCTCCATCAAGTTTGATTTCCATCTATCCGGGTAAAGAAAAAATTCCTATTTTAGATATCCGGGAAAATATTTCGATGGAGGACAAGCGATGAAACGGTTTAAGATATTAGCGATATTCGCCGGCGTTGCGGCCTCGGTTCTTGGCGAATCATACTGCCTGGCTGAAAAGCCAGCCATCGCCGACATACAAAATATCAGACCCGTGACTCAGGGAATGATTCCGGGAATCGCCAAATCCATCTATGATAACCTGGCGCTTGTCCGGCAATCCGATAGCCAGGATTCCGGGACATTGCTATCAGTGCCCGCGAACGACGAATGCGACAATGCTGAAGTCATCGTCGGGACGCATGCCGATATTTTCGGCTCCACCATCGATGCCACCACGGATTGCCCGGATGTGATCAACGCCGACGGCGTCTGGTTTCGATTCGACGCCCCCTTCGGCAGCAATGAAATCACCGTCAATTACTGCCTGACAGAAAACGACGCGATAAATATTACCTCAGATATTCTATATGAGGACTGCCCTACCAATAGCCCGGAATGCCTTGAATACATTGAAGCCTACCAGTCATATTATATCAGCTGCGGTAATGGCTTTCAAAATGCCTTCGTTCGCTGGATAGGGTTGCCCGGTCCGGCCACTTACTACCTGCCCGTGTATTTCGACGTGCAGACCGATTTCGGCTTTACGATCGATATCAGCGAATTCGATCTGGTCGATATCGAATGCCCTGGCGGAGCCCAGCTGGAAATTGAGGCCTGCGGCGATGACGATAACGGCGGCTGTTTGATGGGGCCCGGCAATGAGCAATTCGAAGCGATCGATTGCGGCGTCACCGTCTGTGGAGATTACTGGTCTAATCCTTATTTGCGCGATACCGATTGGTACGAGCTCACCCTCGCAGAGCGGAGCTTCGTTAGCTGGTCGGCGGTCGGCGAAGCGCCCACGCGGATCTGGTTTTATGACGGCAGCGGGGGCTGCGAGGGCACTTATCTCGGGTCGGCGGCAGCGGAGCCCGGTCTCACAGCTTCGCTGGAATTCGAGCTTGAGGCTGGCACTTATTGGCTGGTGGTCGGCACCGACGGCTGGTTTGATATGCCTTGCGAAGGCGGCATGTTCGGTAATGATTACATCGCCGATGTCGAATGCGAACCCGGAAATCCCACGATTTCAGTCGTGCCGCCCGCGGTCAATGGCCAGGCGCTCGAGGGCTTTTCCGACACGGAAGTCCTGACCGTAACAAACTCCGGCACCGGCAGATTGACATTCATCGCCGAAGCTACGCAGGATATCATTCTGCCCTTGAATGCTGATGGCCAAGATCAGGGAAGCTTCACGGCCGGCCCCGACTATTCAGAAAGCGACCTGAAGTCGCTGCTCTCGGCTGATGCCCCCTCCGGTATGGAGAAATTCCTCGAGGACTTCCCTCTGCTTACATCGTTTGTGCCGTCGGGCGGCGATAATAACGAGCCGATAATCCTGATCGATTGCCCCCTTGACGGTATTCCTGAGGCGGAAGATTGCGGCGATGATATCAACGGCGGCTGCGCCATGTTTCCAGGCACGGAAACCTACGAGCCATTTGCCTGCAATACCGCGATCTGCGGAACAGTCTGGTCCGATGGGTTCACGCGCGACACTGATTGGTTCGAGCTCGAATTGGCGGAGGCTACGCTTTTGACCTATGGCGTCACCGGCGAGTTCCCGTTGATGACTTTCATCCTGATGCCCGGCCCGCCCGGCAGCGAATGCGAAGATTTTGAGGCTCTATTTATAGGATTGGCCGAGCCCAACGACACAGCCAAAGTTACTACCAGCTTGCCTGCCGGGACCTACTGGATCTGGATCGGGCCCACAGCCTGGTTCGATCAGCCCTGCGATGGCACCGGTGAATATGCCAACGGCTATATCGCCTGGTTGAACTGCGAAACCCCCTGGCTCTCCATCGACGTTTTGGGCGGCACCATTCACGAAGGCGATCCGGCCCAGGAAATTACCGTGCTGATGGATGCGGCTGAACTTGAGGCCGGAACCTATACAGGCAATATTGAATTCAGATCAAACGACCAGGCCAATCCTGTCGTGGACATCCCGGTGACCTTCGTTGTCGATGACGTCTATGAATATGTGCCGGGCGACGCGAACATGGGCGTTTCTTCATGGCCGCCGGAGGTGGTTGGTGGAGACGTCACCTATCTGGTCAGATTTTTCGATATGGGCCAAACTGCCCCTTGCCTGTTCGAAGGCTTCTGGGCCTCGGCGGATGCCACGGGCGATTGTATTATCGTCGGCGGGGATGTCTCCTACCTGGTTAGATATTTCGCAGGCCTGTTGCCACAGCCTACTGGCTGCCCGGATTTCCCCCATATTTATCCGACGGAGGAAAATTATCCAGCCTGCGTCCTTTCCCCGCTATATCTGAAAAACAAGCCGCAACCTGAGGGGGAGGTAGTGGTTAAATAGTATGACCGTCACTGTCCAAATTGAAAGGCCGCATTAGCGGCCCAGATTGTTGACAAATATCAATCCTACGTTCATGAGGGCTTGATCCTCGATATAGCCGAGGCTGGAAAGCCTCGGCTATTAATGAATTAAAGATTGAAC
>Ga0299912_10001372_pt1 | contig 19648 bp, 18 predicted proteins | sample RVTome_2_FD_207667 | JGI IMG/M metagenome (GOLD analysis project Ga0299912, IMG submission 207667) | Soil microbial communities from uranium-contaminated site in the Upper Colorado River Basin, Wyoming, United States - RVT95D214 (version 2) ... | reverse complement strand
CACTTACCCATTTATACCAGATTGACTATATTACGGTCAAGAAAATTTTACCAAATATGAATGATTTTTCAACCCGCCCCATCAGGACACGTAAGTGGCGCATTCAACGGGGTTTATGAATATTCCACAGATAAATATGCCCGGAGCCAGCGTTCCGGCATTCATTTTTTATACTCACCACCACTTCTTCCGTCATCGCCCCGCCAGGTGGTGCTATGTTCAACAGCCGGCAGCCAAATCCTTGCCCTCACTCAGTCTTGTTCTGTTCGGGATTCTCACTATCACCTTGATCCTGGGGTGCCATACTTTCTTGATCCGGAGCTTGGCTCTGTTCGGGCTGCGCTGTCACGTTCTGGTCACCGGCCTGGCTGGCCTGCACCTCTGTCGTCTTATCTTCTTGCCGGTCACCTGGCTCGGCCGGCTGAGATTCCTTGGCTTGCGCCACTTCCTCGGGTGGCTCTGCGACTTTGGCCGCCTTGGTATCAGGCGTGCTCGCAGCAGCAGCACGTTTGGCACGCTTGGCGGTTTCGCCCGCGTGCTCTTCAGCGGCCCACTGAACCCTTCTCAAACTCAAGCCGATTTTGCGGGCGTCACTATCAACCTTTAGAATCTTGACCTCAACTTCGTCGCCCGGCTTAACGACGTCCTGAGGCTTGTCAATCTTATGGTCGGCAAGTTCAGAGATGTGCAGCAGTCCCTCCAGATCCGGCTCGAGCTCAACAAAGGCGCCGAAATTGGTAAGCTTTGCCACTTTGCCCTTGATGATATGCCCGGGTATGTATTTTTCCGGGATAGCACGTATCCAGGGGTCTTCAGTCATCTGCTTCATGCCCAGCGATATCCTCTGCTTATCTTCATTGACTTCCAGAATGAGGCACTTTATTTCCTGGCCCTTTTGTAATGCCTCACTGGGATGTCCATATTTCTTTGTCCAGCTCAAATCCGAAATATGTATCATTCCATCGATGCCCGGCTCTATCTCCACAAACGCACCAAAATTGGTCATGCTGCGCACCTTAGCAGTGACAATCGTGCCGGACGGATACTTCTTGGCAGCTATCGTCCATGGGTTGGTTTCCGTCTGCTTGATTCCCAGCGAGATTTCCTGCCTTTCCTTGTTAACATTCAAGACTGCGACCTCTATTTCATCGCCCAGACTTACCATCTCACCAGGGTGTGACAGGCGTCTGGTCCAGCTCATCTCACTGATGTGCACCAGTCCTTCGATTCCATCTTCCAGGCGAACAAATACGCCATAGTTCATAATGTTGACAACTTTGCCCTTGACCCTCGCCCCAACCGGATAACGCTGCTCCACGCTTTCCCACGGGCTGGGTGTCTTCTGCTTCAGGCCCAGCGAAATCTTTTCGTTCGCCTTGTCGACTGCGATAACAAAACATTCGATCTCCTGATCAATCTGAACAACTTCCGAGGGATGCGATATTCTGCCCCAGCTGAGGTCGGAGATATGGAGCAGGCCGTCCAGGCCGCCCAAATCTACAAACACGCCAAAATCGGCGATGTTCTTCACCACGCCTTTTCGCAACTGACCGGCCTCAACTTCAGACAGGATTTTTTCTTTGCTGGTGCGGCGATCTTCTTCGATGAGCTTGCGCCTTGATACGACAATGTTTCGGCCCTCAACATCGATCTTAAGAATCTTGCAGTCCACATCTTTGCCGATGAATCTGCTGATATCGCCCGGTTTTCTAATATCAACCTGCGAAGCGGGCAAAAACACGGGCACTCCGATGTCAACCAGCAAGCCGCCCTTGATGCGCCGTATGACCTTGCCCGTCACAGTGTCTCCCTCCTTCTTGGTATTGATAATCGTTTCCCAGCCTCGAATGGAATCGGCTTTGCGTTTGCTCAGGAGGATAAGCCCACTTTCGGAATCGGTGTCCTCAAGAAGGACCTCAATTTCCGTGCCCGGCGTTATCTCTTCGGGACTGCCGAATTCAGCCGCATCGACTACGCCTTCACTCTTTAAGCCGACCTCGACCATAACATCGTTACCGATCTGCGACACAATAGTCCCTTTAAGAATGGTTCCCGGCAGACGCGAGTCTACCCTGGTTTCAAGGGCTTGTTCCAGATAGCGACTTTCCTCGTCGCTAAACATTTCGCCGACCTGCTGGTCGAGCTGCTGTTCCGATAAACCTAATTTATTGACTATGTTCCTATCTACCATAAACCTAAGTTCCTCTGTGGAGTCTATTTTTGCCGGCCCGCCGGCGCCCCACATTTACGCCAACAGGCTTCTGTGCACCACTGCACGAAATAGGGTTCCCAGTTAATCCATTTATAAAAACGCATTTGCCCACGCAGCAAATGCGTCTGCAACGCTCGTCGCTATGCTAACGATTCTGCCGAGTACCGTCCGTATCAAAAGCCTCCAGGTTCCCGACGAATTCTGCTATTATCCAATCAGGCGTCGAGGCGCCCGCCGTAACGCCTGCCACATTTTTGCCGAAAAGCAACCTTTTATCAAGCCCGTTCCAATTTTCAAGATGATATGTTTGCTGGTTCACTTTCTTGCAAAGCTCAGCTAACCTGTGGGTATTGGAACTTTCCAGGCCGCCAAGCACAAACATTATATCCACTCGCTTGCACAATTGCACAGCGGATTCTTGTCTCTTGATTGCCTCTTTGCACAAAGTATTGATCACTTTTAGCTGGCTGAAACCCCGACGCCCTATCTCGCCGAGCATTTTGCCAAAGTGCTCCGGACTTTGGGTGGTCTGACAAACGACGCCTAACTTAGCATTTTCCGGCAGTTTTTGCAAATCCGATTCGTCAGCGACCACAACGACATCCCCGGCACAGCCCATCACCGCCTGAACCTCCGGGTGGTTTTCATCGCCGATAATTACCACTTTATAACCATCCTCAGCTAACTCGTTTGCTATATGCTGCACCCTCTTAACCAGTACACAGGTGGCGTCGACTATTTTAAGTCCCTTCTGTTTTAGTTTGGCTATTTGCCAGGGAGCAGCACCGTGCGAGCGGATAAGGACTGATCCCGATTCTATGTCCTCCACGCTGTTGACGGTTTTCAGCCCGGCTTTTGCCAGTCGCTGCACCACGTCCGCGTTATGGATAATAGGGCCAAGACTGTAAACTTCCTTTTCCTGCGCGAGAATTTTCTCGGCGGTAGTAATAGCATTTCTAACACCTTGACAAAATCCACACTTTTGGGCGACCAAGACTTTCATACAACTGAGCGACACCGGAGGACTAAGCATCGCCGTACCGGCGACGGCTAAACGCATAGACATAAACAAGCTATTCCAGAGGTTCAATATAAATATTACGGTACTCTATGGGCGTACCTTCGCTTTGCAGGCAAATCTTGCCCGATGTAACCGAGCATTTGGTGGCCATGTTCTGCAGCACGCCATTTACCAGCACCACCACCCAATCGTCTTTACAAATGATGTCGTAGTTGTTCCACTGGCCGAGTGGCTTTTCACTGCTGGGCTTGAGTTTTACAACTCTGCGGCCCTTGACCCGCTCGCTCTGACTGCCGTGTTCGCGGAACTCAATCCCGCCAATCTCCCAGAAGTCACCGGCACTGCCTGACTGCAATTGACACTCCAGGCTTTTTGGCCAGACCAAATCCTGCCCGCTCATGTGAACGAGCACACCGTTATTGCCCCCTTTTTCCGGCCAGCGCCACTCCACATGAATAAGGTAATTGGCGTAGTCTTTCTCGGTGCGCATATAACCGTTCGGACGCCCCTCACAACGAAGTATACCATCCTTGGTTGACCAAGTCTTTGTGACATCATGTGATGGATCCGGCACAAAGAGTTTCCAGCCGGCAAAATCTTTGCCGTTCCACAATATCGTCTTACTTTTGGGAACGATTGACTCATCCTTTTTCTCCGCCGCGCACACTGGAGCGACCAGAAGAGATGTCGTCACCACCATCATTACAACTACAATCAACAACCGTTTCATAGAACTGTCCTTTCGTAAGAATAAGTTACGTCAGTTTCAGATAAGTTGTGTCTTGCCGGGAGTTGCCACCTGCGGCATAGGCAAATCTCCGAACTCGTATTTTGGCGGACTCAGGTCCAGTTTGGAGGCTTTCATAGCCCAGTCCCAGCTCAACGCACGGCCCGTATAAGCGCTCATTCGGCCCATAATGCACGTCAGCGTACTTTCGGCGATGCGTCTTCCCTCGTTCAGAGCTTCGCCCCGGCGAATAGCTGCAATCTGGTCGGCGTGCTGACGCAGGCAGGGGTCGAATTTATCCCACGCGTATTCCATCTCCTTGGCGCCTTTGATGACGGTTCGGCCAAAATCCATATAAGCCGAGCCTTTCGTCCCGACCAGCCGCTCGTCACTCCGGTCGCTGCAGCCGTCAATCTGGGCGCCCATATATTCGACCCGCACGCCGTTGGGATACTCATACTCGACCGCGAAATGGTCATAGACATCGCCGTACTCCGGAGCGGTTCGCACCTGTCTGCCGCCCATGCCCATACATTGGACGGGATGTGCACCCATCGCCCAGTTCATCACGTCCAGATTGTGCACGTGCATTTCGACGATGAAGTCTCCCGAGAGCCAGGTCAAAAAGAGCCAGCGACGAAGTTGCCACTCCATATCCGACCAGGCAGGCTGACGCTCGTTTGACCCCCAGGTCAACATGCCGTCGCCGATTCTGACGCACTGGCCGGCCAGGATGTCGCCTATGGCGCCGTCACGGATGCTTTTAACGCCCTGCACCAAATGCGATATCCGCCGCATCTGTGTACCCGCCAGTATGGTCAGCTTTTTCTTATCCGCCAGCTCTGACGATGCAATCACGGAGCGCACGCCAACCGGGTCTACCGCTACCGGCTTTTCCATAAATACGTGTTTGCCCGCTTCAACCGCAGCGGCCAGATGCGCCGGCCGAAAATGCGGCGGCTCCGTCAGTATCACCAGGTCCACATCATCACAGGCAACTACTTTCTTGTAGGCATCCCAGCCGACGAAACACTTATCGTCAGTGACTTTCACCTTTTCGCCAAGCCTCTTTTTCAGATTCGCCAGAGAACTGACCAGGCGATCTTTCAAGAGGTCGCCCATCGCAACGAGCTGCACATTGTCGCTGGAGTTCAGGCAATTTGTCGTATCGTATGTCCCGCGGCCGCCACAGCCTATCAGGCCGACGCGAACAGTGTCACTCCCTGCCGCAAATATCCTGCTCGCTGGGGAGATCAAGGCGACTGCACTAACTACGCCTGACTTCTTGATGAAATCCCGCCGGGACAGCCCTGACAGTTTTTTCGCTACTCTTGTTTTCATGGATTATCCTTTCAACCGACTCTCAGTAGGAATCGCTAAATAAGCGGCGTTTTACCGGGCACAGCCACCGAAGCGTCAGGCACCGGCCCTGATTCATAACTTGCCGGCGTCAGGTCCAGTTTTGAGGCCTTCATCGCCCAGTCCCAACTCATTGCCCGGCCTGTATAAGCGCTCATTCTGCCCATGATTGCCCCCATAGTACCTTCGGCAACATTTCGGCCTTCATTCAAAGGCTTACCTGCTCGGATGCCGGCAATCAAATCCGCGTGCTCCTGCACGTATGGATTGGGATTGGGACCATCATACTTGTATGCTTTAGGCCCCTCGATGTAGCCGGTCGCGCTGTCGGTATATGCCGCGCCCTTTGTGCCAACCAGCCTCTCCGAGACTCTGTCGGTACAGCCATTTATCTGTCGGCACATGCTCGACACCCGCACGCCGTTGAGATATTCAAACTCTACCGCAAAATGGTCAAAAATATTGCCAAGCGTTCGCACCTCCCTGCCGCCCATACCCATGGCCTGAACCGGATGCGAACCGATGGCCCAGTTGACGATGTCGATGTTATGGACGTGCTGCTCAACGATGTGGTCGCCCGATAGCCAGGTGAACCAGGGCCAGTTGCGGCACTGCCACTGTATGTCGGACATGCCCGGCTGCCGCTCATACCACTTCCAGTAGCCGAGCATATCGCCGCCATTCCAATAAACTTGCGCCGCGACAATCTCACCGATGTCGCCATTTTTTATCCGCTTCATAATTTCAATGTAATGAGCCTGATGCCTCCGCTGCGTACCGGACACGATTGCCAGGCCTTTCTTTTCTGCCAGTTCAGAGGAAGCAATAATTGAGCGAATACCCACCGGGTCCACTCCCGCCGGCTTTTCCATAAATACGTGTTTGCCTGCTTCTATGGCGGCTTTTAGATGTACGGGGCGAAAATGCGGCGGCCCGGCTACTATTACCAGATTGATGTCACAGGCTATGACTTTCTGGTGACAGTCAAACCCGACAAAGCATCTATCCTTGGTGACCTTGAATTTATCACCTAATTTCTTTTTCAACTCCTCGACTGAGCCGTCCAGCCGGTCTTTGAAAAGATCGCCCATCGCTATAAGCTCGACGCCGGGTGACGCGTTGATACAGTCCTGTACTGCGCCTGTGCCACGCCCCCCACAGCCGATCAGCCCCACCCGGATAGTGTCCGAGCCCGCCGCGAAAATCTTGCTCACCGGCGACCCCAATGCTGTTAGTGACACTGCCGCTGAGGCCCTAATAAAATCCCTGCGGGACAACTGCCTTGCTTCTTCTCCAATTCTGTCTTTCATCGATAACCCTTTCGCTCAGTGTATGCGCTCAAAAATTACTCGCGGACTCAAATCATTCACCCTCGGCGACTTCAAAAGCAAGCATACCTACAGTCACAGACACCGTCAAGCGCAATCACACAGGTCGCCTGCCTTAAAAACCACTTAGTCTGCGTGACTATGGTATGGTTTTTTACCCTGTTTGAGTCGGCATATATTCTGCATCTGGCGCAATCTGCAGGTCACAACCTCTGCCAGTTCTCGATCGCTCATGTTCTTTGCCTGCTCGACGGTTATAGCTTGGCCGTAGCAAACTGCAACAGGAGCCGGCGAGAAAATCTTCTTATGCCTCGGCCAACATTCAAAGGCCCCATCAATCAACACCGGCACCACCGGCACTTCCGCCTGCCGGCTCAGAAGGCCAAAGCCAGGCTTAAACGCCTTAATCCGCCCGTCGCTTGTGCGAGTAGCTTCCGGGAAAAGGCAGACGACGTTACCCTGTCTCAGTCTGGCGATGACGGTCTTGATGGATGACACATCAGGCTTATCCCTCTTTACCGGTATCGCGTTGAGTGAACGAATCAGCAGGGCAAAAAACCGGTTGCGAAAGAGTGAATCACGGGCAACAAAATGCAGATGCCGCCTCAAGGCCACGCCGCAAAATATCGGGTCGAGAAAGCTCTGGTGGTTGCCAGCCAATATGAAGCCTCCCCGCTCGGGAACATTCTTTGTGCTGTAAGCACGGAAACGAAAAAAGAAAATGCAAAAGGCTTGGCAACCCCATCGCGCCAGCCAGTACCACGCTGCCGAAGTCAGAAGCCAGAAGTCGGAAGTCAGGGGCCGGAAGGCGGCATACTGTTCTGACGCTTCTGTTTTCTGTCTTCTGTCTTCTGTTTTCTGTCTTCTGGAATCAGGCATTTTTCTTCCACGAAGCGCAAAGCCTTCTCGACAACCTCGTCAATACTTAGGTCGGTTGTATCGAGAATAATAGCGTCACTGGCCGGCCTTAACGGACCAACGGTTCTGTGCTGGTCGCTTTTGTCTCTTTGTTCGATGGCCTGCTGTATTTGTTCAAGGCTTTGGTCACAGCCTTTAGCTCGCAATTCAGCCTGTCTTCTTCTTGCTCTCTCGCCCAAATCAGCCGTCAGATAAAATTTTACATCCGCATCGGGGAATGCCACCGTGCCCTGGTCTCTTCCTTCTGTGACTATTCTTGCCTGCCTTGCCGCAAATTCTCGCTGCATCTGGACTAGTTTAGCCCGTACTCTTGGCGCAGAGGCGATATGCCGTGCGCTGGCAGTTACATCCGGGTGGCGAATTTGTTCGGTAACATCAATTCCATCGACAAGGGTGCGCATTTTGCCCGGCTCAGCCAGGAACTCAAACTCACTATTTTCTATAACCTGGAGAAGTTTCCGCTCATCGCTGAGGTCCACGCCGGCATCTTTGGCCGCAATTGTCACCGCCCGATACATTGCACCGGTATCAAGAAAGGTGGCGTCCAGTTTTTCGGCCAATCGCCGAGCCACCGTGCTTTTGCCGCTGGCTGCTGGACCATCAATACTAATGACCAAACCTGCCATAACAAGAGCCGGGAAACCCCCCGTGAGGGTTCCCGCCGGGCGGGGTCCCAAACTGGGGGCTAAATATTGTTCCACGTTTTTCCCTGGGCTATTTTTACCACGATGATACTCGTATCATCAACCTGCCTGGCCAGTCCCACGAACCGCCTTCTGTAGCCCAGGATGTTTCTAATCATCTGCTCGGCTGGGTCCTTGGTGAACTTCTTCGCATTCTGCAGCAGGTTTTCTCTGCCCCAGAGCTCGCCATCGAAGTTAGTCGCATCAATCAGCCCGTCGCTATAAAACAGCAGGCAATCGCCATCTTTCAATGGGCGAGTCTCAATTTCGTATTCTGCCCCTGCCTGGATGCCAAGAACAATGCCGCCCTTTTCCAAATACGCGGTGTGCCCGTCCCTTATCAGCATGGTCGGCTCGTGCCCACAATTGCAATAAGTGATGCTCATATCCTTCACATCAACAATCGCGTAGAACAATGTCACAAATTCACCATCTCTACATTCCTGGCACATCATTTTGTTGAGCTTGCCGATGATTTCGCGGACGGCATCCTTGCTGCTTGTGCCATCTGAGTAAGCCCGCACAGCACCTCGAAATAGGCTCATCATCAACGCTGCCGGAATGCCCTTACCTATTACATCAGCAATCGCTACGGCAACGCAGCTCTGGCCTACCTGGAGAAAATCATAAAAGTCGCCGCCTACCTCGAAACACGGGATATAAGTAGCTGCTACGTCCAGGCCCGTTATCCGTGGCGCCTTTTCCGGGATCATTCTTCGCTGGATGTGCGCTGCCAGCCGAACCTGCTCAGCCATTCGTGCCCCTTCAATGGCCTGGGCGTAAAGTTTGGCATTGGTTATGGCTACGGCACATTGCGAGGCAACTGCCCTGGCCAGTTGGATGTCGTCCTCTTCGAAGCATTTGGGGCTGGGGCTATACAGCCGAAGCACGCCGATCGGTTTGTTTCTGAAAACCATTGCCACGGTAAGCTGGCTGACCAGACCCTCTTTGATGGTTGCCTCTTTGTATTTGACCCGGTCATCGACCCGCATATCGTCCAGCACCACCGCTTCGCCGGCAAAAGCAGCTCCAACCACGACATCATCTTTGGTTACCGGCCCTTTATTGCGGTACTCTTCGCTAAGTCCATACGTGCTTCGCATCTTCAAGTCGTCGGTCTCTTCGTCCAAGAGACGTATTGAACATGCCTTAACGCCGACAATCTTCACCGCCGCCTCAGCGAGTTTATCGAGGACTTCCTGAAGCGAGAACTTGCCCGCCACCAGCGTGGTAAGTTGATAAATCTGCTCGTCTCTTTCTATTTGTCGCTTAGTTTTTCTGGGCATAAGACATCATCACAAATCGACCGGATTATACTTGACTTGAAGCCGCCGGTGAACCTAAATCTCTTTACTACTGGCACTCGCCAGCGATTGTTCGGTTGCACGGGCGATTAAAAGTGAGCCACATTGCCAAACATGTAATTTTTAGGGGCCAAGTTCAAGGCGTGGGCTTTCGCTTCACCGTTCACCATATAGCCGGCGGCTATCGGTTGACCGGCTTTGTCCGCAACCTGCCGGATGGAACGGTGGAAGTGCTCGCACAGGGAACGCCCGATGATATCGATAGTTGTATCAGCCAGATACAGGATTCCTTCGCCGGCTATATAAGGCAGACCCTCGTCGAGGAAATCGCTCCCGACCTAAGATACAAAGAATTCAAAATTACCTTCTAAATTCTATAAATATTTTTGCCACAGAGACCACAGAGAACTCCGAGAAGTTATTCTGTCTTTTTATCTCTGTGAACTCTGTGGCTGGCCTGCTTGCAATTCAGCGTTCAAACTTCCGCCAGTAAGACGGTGTAATTCTTGCCGTAATACTCGGCGCACTTAGGGCAGGTCGTATAGAAAAAATATATCTTCTTGAGTTCTCTGGCTTTTGATTTGACGTAGGCCCGCATTTCTTTCGCCCATGCACCGGCATTTTTATACGGGCCTTCAAAGACTTTGGTCAGAAAACTCCCCGAAATTCTGGCCATTTCCGCCCCCGGCACGTTTTTGCTGACTGCGATATAAATATCAGCTCCCCAAAGGGATTTTTCATCCGAAAGAAGAAGCGGCTCTTTGGCAAGAGCATCCGCTTGCTTAATCCTCTCCATATTTGCGACCATCACTTTGCCGAAGTTTAGCGGGATATGCAGAAAACTCCTGACATGGTCTTTGACAAATAATCTATCCTGAAATGTTATTTCTTTTTCGTCCCAAGGCTCAGGATTGAACCTCGGACAACATCCCGTCTCTGAATCATAGAGTTTGTCCATAGCTATCTGCCTCCTTTTCTAAACACGCAGTTCAGTAAGGCGCTTCAGGCGTCGAGCAATCCACAGCAAAAATACCGCCGCTGCCAGGCCAACAAAAATCATTCCTTTTGTATTGTCCGTGCGGTTTTTATCAAGTTCTTGCAGCGGCGCCAAAAGAATAAAAAAGCCGAGAGCTCCCGACGATAGTGCCAACTGATATTTTTGCGACAATGCGCCGCTGCCCGAAAGCCTCAACACAATCCAGCCAACGAGAGTAACTAAGCACACCATTAAACCCATTGTCAATAATGGATGAATCCCTGTACGAGGCACCACCCAGACAAGAAAGAATAGCGCCAAAGTGCCAACAAAACCTACCAGCAAAAACCAGATTGGATGAGCAACTTTTTTACTGCGCTCCTGACAAATAGGCATCGGACGCGGCAGCCATCTTGCCAACATACACAACCCAATCGTAACGACTATCGCCGTGACGTAATGAAACGCTGGCGGACGGTAAGGGCTAATAAAGAGAAATATGAAAATGCCGTTTATAAGCCACAGGGAAAATAGCCCGCAGAGCTTTCTTGGGCTGACCCACGTCCGCTGACAGTGCATCGGAAACATCAGGCTCACTAACATGACCGGAATAGCGATGCTAAATACCGCATGATACATAGTAAGCTCAGCCGCCCAGACCCAATTGACGCCGACCCAGCGGCCATAGCTTCCAAGCGGCCCCAAATCCATCCACGCCGGATCAAAAAAGCTCTTACACATCAATCCTTCCTCTGCCACTCCATAGGCCGCTCCGAGCACAAGCAGTGTCGGCCAGCTCTTATCCCAGCGATGTGTCAGTTCGCGGGCAAGAATAGCACCACCGCCATAAAGTACCGCCAGCATAACGAATCCGATCGGCTGGAAAAACTCCGCCGGCGGCGCTGAGCCGGATAGCAGCTCGCCAATCACAGGCGACAAGAATAATAGTGCCAATGCAGGAGGTAGAAGCTGCCGCCTCTTCATAGCAAAGACTCCATCTTCGTCCGCTGCCCCCTCACTTCACGCCAGGTTCGACTATTAGCACACAATCTTTCAGCAGCTTCAACGCGTGATTTTCCATCTGGCTCTCACTAATTCTTGTGTCATTCCAGCTTATAATCAAATCCAGACTTGGCATAACAACCATCGCCCGCACTCCGCCGTGCCCGAAACAGCCATACGTATCTATGGGGGCGTCGGGCCAATGCCGCTTTCCTTCACGGTCGATGCCATTCACCCACCACAGCCAGCTATAGCTTCCAAGATGGTCGCACTGATTATCCGGGATCTTCTCCGAGCCTATCGAGCGCTGAGCCGGCATCATTTCCGCCGCTCGACCGGCGGTCCGCGGAATCGAATTGGACAAGGGACTTGTCACTGCCGGCGTCACGTGCTCCGGACTTAGCAGCCGCTTATCGCCCCATTTGCCCTTGCGCAAATATAATAGTCCGAACCGTGCGAAGTCCCGCGGCGAAATCGCCAGCCGACCCGGCCGACCGCCCGTCCCAAAAGCCATAAAAGTCGGATTATCCTGGCACTCAAGAAGATTCGTAAGCTCCGGATGCAAAACCTGGGCGTCAACCGTTTCGTAGCTAACGCCGTAGACCTTCAGAAAAAGCGTGTCCCAGAAAAGTGACATCTGCCAGTCGTTGTAGGCAAAGGCTGTGCCGGGCGCTTCTGCCAGGCCGTAGCAAGACGTCTGGTTCGCAAGGTGTCGCCAAGTGATGTTGCGGTCTTTGTAGCCAAGCTCTTTGTTGATCTGATTCAGCCCCGGCTCCCACTTGCTCGCCCGCTCGTCCAAGCTGGAGATTTTGCCCTTCTCAAGTGCCTTGAATAAAAAGTGTGCGTAAACGGGCTTTGCTGCCGATGCGACATCTTTCCGCTTACTTGCATCGCCCCAGGTATAAACCATATATCCATGCCGCACGACACAGCCGAATCCGCCGGCATAATCGCTCAGCTCTTTGAACTTTTGCGCATCGAGGCCAACCTGGTCCGGCGCAACGATGTCCCATTCTTTGCCCGGGTAGACAAATCGGGGTATATCTTCTTTGGCCTGACAAATCCCCAGTCCAGCACCGGCGGAGAGAGCCAATATGAAAATTACCAGTTGTTTCATAGTTTATTTCACCGCCGTTGGCGCCTGCGTCCGCCGCTGGTTTATAGCATTTATCTTCACGATTGTTGGGTCATCGGCCACACAGATGACCTCTTCATCTTTATTCTATCTGCCAAGGTCAAGACCGAAAGCCAAAAATCTCTTGACTAGTAACGGCGCACAGCTAAACTCCAGTTGCGCTTATTTCCAGTTCCGGCGCACGTGTTTAGCCGTTGTCGGCACGACAACGGTGAATTTCCGCTTCGCCAGTGACAGAGTACACATTTCGAGCAAATAAATGGCCAAAGTTGAACCTAATTCGCCCGGCATCGAAAACTGGCTCAAACTTATCCGAGCGGATGGCGTCGGCCCAGTCACATTCGCAAAACTCATAAAACGCTTCGGCTCGCCGGACCGTGCTCTGGGTGCTTCGGTAAGCGAACTTTCCAAAATAGACGGCATAGGCGTCAAGACCGCCGAACAAATCGCTGCTACCCGCGATAAATTCGAGCCAGACAAAGAGATAGACCTGGCTGAAAAGCTCGGCGTCTGGCTAATCACCCTTGAAGACAAGCGTTATCCGCCGGTGCTGAAGCAGATTTACGATCCGCCGCCAGTCCTTTATATAAAAGGCACGCTCGCCCGCGAAGGTAACCTCGCAATCTCAATCGTCGGCACACGCCGATGCAGCCTCTACGGCCAGGAGCAAGCCTCCCGACTTGCGCATTTATTGGCTTCAGCAGGCTTTACAATTGTCTCCGGCATGGCTCGCGGCATAGATACCGCCGCTCATCAAGGCGCACTGGCAGCAAAAGGTCAAACAATCGCGGTGCAGGGCTGCGGCCTGGCAAACATCTTTCCGCCGGAGAACAAAAAGCTCTTTGAGCTTATAGCCGAATCCGGTGCGTGCGTGAGCGAATTGCCGCTTCGGTGCGAGCCGCTGGCGGAGAACTTCCCGCCCCGCAACAGAATAATCGCCGGACTGTCACTGGCAACAATCATAATAGAAGCGCCGCTCAACTCCGGAGCGATGATCACCGCAGGGGCCGCTCTTGATAATAATCGCGAGGTCATGGCGGTGCCGGGAAAAATTGACTCGCCGCTGAGCAAAGGTGCCCACCAACTGATAAAACAAGGAGCCAAGCTGGTCGAATCCATCGAGGACGTGATGGAAGCACTCGGCTATATCGGCGAACAACTGCAAAGCCACGTGAATGCAGCGGCGACACAGGCATCGGAAAAAGTGGAGGTTTCTTTGTTTGATGCAAGTCACTTCAAACTGACCGACGAGGAGAAGAATATCTACAGCGGCTTGGACAAAGAGCCCCTGCACATAGATCAGATTATCGCGGATACAGATCTGCCGGCAGGCACCGTTAACGCCGGCTTGGTCTCGCTTCAACTTAAAGGCTTGATAAAGCAACTGCCGGGCAATTTGTTCCTGCGAAGGTAGCTTTCTGCACACCTACAGAGCCACGAATTTCGAAGCCTTTGATAGCCAATGCCTGAGTTTATTCGACCAGTTTGGGCATAAAGACTGCCTCATCGAGTATCGAACAAGTAACATCACGCGACAGTAATATAAGCAAGGACGGTCGGAAGGGCGTCGTAGTCAAGAGGTTTATAAGCAAAAGTGATTGAATGTTTAGCCAAAATTGTGCGAGTAGAGTTTACAAAAGATAGAAGGAAAAAAGCTGTTCTCCTATAAGCTCTTTCTTGACAGCCACTTGCAGCTCCGCTTTCGACCATATAGAGCTGGCACTTGTCCTTTCTGAAATGTCTCAGCATTGACTACTGCCCACTCTCGGCTTAAAATAAACAAAGTTTTTATGCCCAGAACTACAAAAACAACCGGAAAGAAACGAGCAGAGAAAGGACTCACCGGGCTTGCCAAGGTCAAGGCCAAAAAGCCTTTTAGTAGCTACCAAGAGGCTATCGGCTACTTATTTGCGAAGACCGACTACGAAAAACAACAGCATCTGCGGTATAACGTAACGACCTTTAATCTGCATCGGATGGAAAACCTCCTGTCGCTATTGGGCGATCCCCACAACAAAATCCGTACAGTCCATATAGCCGGCACAAAAGGAAAAGGCTCAACTGCTACAATGCTGGCCAAGATGCTCGAAGCCAACGATTATAAGGTCGGCTTGTACACTTCGCCGCACGTTGTACACCTGCACGAGCGGATTGTTGTCAATTCCAAAATGATTAAAGAAGCGGAAATGCTGGGCCTTTTGAACAGAATTTATGAGCCGGTCGAAAAACTGTCAAAAACTGATCCACCCACGTTCTTTGAGGTTATGACCGCCCTGGCGTTTATGTATTTCGTCGATAAGGCAGTAGACATCGCGGTAATTGAAACCGGTATGGGCGGCAGATTAGACAGCACCAACGTTATTCATCCTGAGGTCGTCGGCATAACCAGTCTGAGCATCGACCATCAGCAGCAGCTCGGAAAAACGATCGACAGTATTGCCAGAGAAAAAGCCGGCATTTTCAAGCCCGGCGTGCCCGCCATTACCGTTCAACAGGACCCGGCGGCAATGCGCGTCCTAAAATCGCAGGCTCTGGCGGTCAAGGCGCCCCTGAGCGTAACGGGCACCGACATCGATTTTTCATTTAGATTTGAAACCTCACGGGAGCACGGTCCACATACCCGGATCTGCCTGACCACGCCCACAAGCAGATTTGAGCACCTGCGGGTGCCCTTGCACGGCAACCATCAGGCGATCAACTGCGGCCTGGCTCTGGCTATGCTGGATAAGCTCAAAGAAAGCGGCTACAAAATAGACAACGATAAGACAACTGTGGGACTCGACAAGGTCTGGCTGGCTGGCCGAATGGAGATGATCCACGATGACCCCAGAATCATGATCGATGGTGCCCATAACGCCGCCAGCATCCGGGCGTTGATACACGCCATAGGCCAGAATATTCCCTATGATTCGATGGTGGTGATCTTCGGCTGCAATGGCGACAAGGATATTGAAGGCATGTTGCGGGAGTTGCAGTACGGGGCCGACAAGGTCATTTTCACCCGCAGCAATTCGGTTAAGGCAGCCGCTCCGCAGGATTTGTCCGATATGTACACTGAAATCTGCGGCAAGATGTGCCAGACCGCTCTGACTCTGGGCGAGGCGTTGCTGATCGCCAAAAGCGCCGTCGGCAGAGGCGACCTTATCTGCATTACGGGCAGTTTTTATCTTATCGGCCAGGCCAAGCTTCGCTTCCAGCCCAGCGCAGCAACCGCGGGCGTATAACCTCCGCCGCAGTTGATCTTGGACACGGATTTACACGGATTCACACTGTTTTGTAACTGCAAATTTTCTTGCCGTGTTAATCTGTGCCGACCAAGCTTTTTGCTAAACTAGGCGTAATAAAAGGACAGTGCGGTCAGGGCGTAATCGCTCGGTCGTAGATGCGGCCGTCATCAGTCAGGCCGGTCACAAAAACTCAAAACTTTCGATGCCTGTCTGACCAGCACAGCCCGACCGCTTTACTAAGAAAGACAATGCTTACCGGCCCGGAAAGAGAAGGGACTCCGCCGAAGCGGTTATGTCCCTCTCGCGAAGGCGGATCGCCGAAATGGGAAAGTCAAGATTGAAATAGTGCCGGATTTTGCTATATTATGCTCATAGTTTACATTGATATTGCCCGAGTCATAAGAAATGGATTACAGCCGAGCCGAACCCATTCGACTCGTCCAGACTTGTCGGGACTCGCTCAGGGCGGGCGCAATGGTATTTGGAATGTTATGCGGACCAATATAAACAATGTTGGCAGGGAAAGTATTGACTAATACAAATTAGCATTTACCACACAAAGGCTTAAAAGTTGAAATTTTACTAAAAAGTTCCCTGTTTTGCCTGTGTGTTTTAAGCTGATTAATTTTTATTTCTTCTGGATTAACTTCCGCGGAAATAGTACCTAAACAAGCTACATTTTTACTCCTTCCAGAACCCGTCCTGTCCTCTTCCCTCGATGATAAAGATGGTTGAGCAATTATGCGATTGACGCCACGTATTAATTCAAGATCGCAACAACATTGTGAAGTCATTTGAGTACACAAAACCTCAATACCAGATTCAACCATAGCAGAAATTGTTTCAGGACAAGGGTGACCATGATCATTAATAGTGCCAACAGATATAATCCCGTATTTTGGTTTTATAATTTCAGTATAAAGCTTTTTTTGAGTTTCTGATTCACCTTGGCCGGAGGTTATTTTGCCACCATGATGAGGAATGGTCATAATATCACACTCAAACGGCCGTTCTTTCAGATATTCCTCTGTGAGTCGCTCCCAAGCTGTAATAGTAGCATCGCCCGAGAATATAACACATTTTTCCCCACAAGTAAGTTTGAGTATTGCACTTGTTTGGTTAGCTCTTCTACTGCCAGCGTTTTCTGCTTCGAGATTGGAAATAAAGCCGGGATAAATAATCTCTAATTTAATATTGCCTTCATGAAAAATATCACCTCTACCCTCACTTGTTTTTTCAAGTCGCTCACGAGGAATTTTTTTTTCAGGGTCATATGTATTCAATAGACCTAAAACCTTTTCATGTTTCCCATCGGCTAAAAAATAGATTTTCTCAACAATGTCAACAAAGTTACCTAAAATTCCTGCAGCACCATTTATATGATCTGAGTCATTATGAGAAAAGATTAAGGCTTTAATGTTAGAAACATGTTTATGCAAAAACTGCAAGGCCTGTTTTGATCTGCCCGGCCCACAATCAATTACTATCGCTTGACCTTCCCCGAGGTAAATGACACTTGACGTTCCCTGACCTACATCAAAAAACCAACATTCAAAAGACTTTTCTTTCTTAATTATGTGCATCTGTAAAATATCAGGTAGAGTTTTTATTCAACTTAATTTTCTCCATTTTATCCCAGTCGCTCTGAGCCTCTCCTGGTCTTGGTATATGAAACCTTATTTTCTTAATTGAACTAATACTAAGGATTTTATGGCTAACCGGGTGTCTTTTAACAGCGGCCTCAATCCATTGTCCCGGTTTATAGCTCATCAGTTCACCAGGCACATTTAATGGATTGATAATATAGTTTTCATCGGTTAACCACTTTATCCTATAAGGATAAGACACTTTCCAATAACTTATACACCCAACCTCACGAGTTTCTATGGGATTTGTTGTTTTATAGTGTAACAGATCAATAGTATTTGCTAATTTTATCCACTCAATATATTCATCTTCTGTCATTTCAAAAGGTCTCTTGGAATACAGCTGCTGAAAGCGAATATGTATTTGGAGTTTAAAGTTTTCAATAGCATCTTCACGGGTTGCCTCGGAAATACCTATATAGTTAATTGTTCCTGAAAAATTTCGACATTCCCATTTCTTATCAATAGGATCAAAGTATACTTGTGTATCAATTGAAGAAAGCAGTCTATATTTTGTGTCGCCAACCTTGATTTCCATTAGAGGATAAAAGTTGCTAGAATTCATTTTAGCGTTAATTTCTTCACGGTTGTAGAATTTATCCTCTGTTGAAATGTAGTCAAAAGATGTTAATGAGTTATTTTCTTTCAAAAGCATTATTATTCCAAATTTCTAAAAAGTTCTTTTTTAGCTTTATCTGTAAAGGTCTCTTCAAATCTTTTCCTGAGATCTGAGTGTATGGCATCAAACCAAAGTTTAGCTTCGCAAGTATTTGTTGGTATAGACCCTTCGTAAGGTGTAACGTGCCAATCTATATAAAATCTAAAATTTTTAACATTTTTATCTGATACTTGTAACAGAGTGAAAATAGTTACTCCTTGTTTACAAGACTGAGGTAATACAAGCTCTAAGTTTATACGCCAAGTATCGCCGAATGATTCACAAACTTTGGGATAAATTTTAAAATAATCCTCCAAATTAATTTTTTCATTAGCCGATGGAATAACGATAAGATCACGATAATGCAGACAAGTATTGAGTAATCTCTCAAACTTCCTATAGTTTAAATATTGTTCCAAGACTTCAAATGCTTTGTCTCGCATATTATCATAGCCTAGCCAATCTCCTTTATTAATCTGATTAAAAATTAGTACATTTCTGCCAGCCTGAATGCAGTATTCACCATTTTTTGAAAAGGCTCTTATTCGATTAAAAAATTTGTCAGTTTTTGAAAAATCCGGTTCGCCTTTAGAGTTGATACTTATACGAGCAAAATATTCGGAATTTTTTGGAGAGTAATTTGGAAAATTTTCTTTTATGAAATTGACTGCATATTCTTCAGTCCAAGGGATATTCTCTTCCGATAAGTCAAAATAAAACTCAATCCACGCCTCTACAACGGGTGGTTTCTTAAAGTCTGTTAGAGAGTTACTTTTTGGGGCTTCTGTCACAGTAATCCCATGCGGTCAAAATTCAAACTGAATATCAATTCCTTCTTTACCTCTATAGTATCCATACGGCAAAATCTTGTGGATTATATTAGGTTCTTCGGCAACTTTCCAGAAAAACCAAAACTAAATCTTATCCAGATTTAATTAGATTCAAAACTTGCCTTCCGGTAATAATATCCCTGAATACTAGGAACAGTCACCTATTTTGCAATTTTAAATCTGTGTTAATCCTGTGCGAATCCGTGTCTAAAATTCAGTCCGAAGAAAATCTGGGGACAACATTTTTAGTTCTGAGCTTTTCGTTCATAGTTCGCAGTTAAAAACAATGAACAAAATACAAGGAACAAGAAAATCTGCTTCAGCAATCTACCTCAAGGGTGTGCTGCATGCAGTCAGCTTTATACAAGGGCGATAAGCCCTTGTGGTCGATGGCGTTGCGTTCTGAAAAAGCCTGTCCTGAGCACAGCCGAAGGGCTCGCTTTGAGAAGAATGTTCGCCAAGAACACGAAGCTGACTACATCTCTGTGCTCTCTGTGCCGCTCCTTCGACTCTGTTCGACTTTGCCCCATCCATAGTTGAAGGTTGAAGGAAAGCAATGGCTACTCCCGCCTGGTCTGACGTAAGATCAGGCAAAGATTTCAGTTAACTATCACAGAAAGGA
>Ga0299912_10001371_pt1 | contig 19664 bp, 10 predicted proteins | sample RVTome_2_FD_207667 | JGI IMG/M metagenome (GOLD analysis project Ga0299912, IMG submission 207667) | Soil microbial communities from uranium-contaminated site in the Upper Colorado River Basin, Wyoming, United States - RVT95D214 (version 2) ... | reverse complement strand
GGGGTGTAACTTCTTCTCTGGGGAAAGGTATTATTTCAGCATCGTTGGCAAAATTATTACAGGCTCGTGGATTTAAAGTTACCATTCAGAAACTCGATCCGTATATTAATGTCGATCCGGGAACTCTGAATCCATATGAACATGGTGAATGTTATGTAACTCACGACGGTGCGGAAACTGATCTCGACCTTGGACATTATGAACGGTTTCTGAATGTTCTCACATCCCAGGCAAATAATGTTACAACAGGGCGTATTTACCAGACGGTGATAAATAAAGAAAGACGTGGAGATTATCTTGGAAAGACCGTGCAGGTGATCCCTCATATTACCGATGAAATCAAGAGACGGATTCTTCTGCTGGGTTCGAAACAGAAGCTTGATATGGTAATTACCGAAATCGGGGGTACCGTAGGCGACATAGAATCACTTCCTTATATTGAAGCTGTACGTCAGTTAAAATGGGAACTGGGCCCAAATAACGTGTTGTATATTCATCTTACTTTGGTTCCATATCTGGCTGCATCGGGTGAGCTGAAAACAAAACCTACTCAACATTCGGTTAAGGTGCTTCTGGAAAATGGAATTCAACCCGATATTCTTGTTCTTCGGACGGAACGCGAACTTACGGATGATCTGCGTCGGAAGGTAGCACTTTTCTGTAACGTCGACTATGAATCGGTTATCCAGTCGATCGATGTATCGACAATTTATGAGGTACCTATTCTCATGCAAAAGGAAAAACTTGATGTTACAGTCCTGCGTAAGCTCGGGAATCTTCAATCCGAAACCCCAAATCTCGAACCCTGGAAAAAATTTCTCAAGAGATTAAAAAATCCAAAATCTCGGGTAAAGATTACCCTGGTAGGAAAATATATCGAGCTTGCCGATTCCTATAAATCCATCAATGAAGCATTTATTCATGCAGGCGCGGTGAATGACTGTGCTGTGGATGTCAAATACATTCATTCGGAGGAGCTTGACGAAAGAAATCTGGTTGACTCACTTTCCGATGCTCAGGGTATTCTTGTTGCTCCGGGTTTTGGCGACCGCGGTATCGACGGAAAAATACTGGCTGCTAAATATGCACGGGAGAATAATATCCCATTTTTCGGAGTATGTCTTGGTTTGCAATGTGCTGTTGTAGAATTTGCCCGGAATGTTCTGGGATTTGAAAAAGCACATTCGACCGAGATGAATAGTAAAACTCCTTATCCTGTTATCGACCTGATGGAGGAACAGAAAGGAATTGTTGAAAAGGGAGGTACTATGCGTCTGGGTGCTTATCCCTGTGTTATAAAAAAAGATTCGAAAGTATATGAAGCATATAATAAAGAGTATGTTGAGGAACGTCACAGACACCGATATGAATTTAATGATAAATATCTGAAAGATTTTGAAAATGCCGGCATGAAAGCAGTGGGTATAAATCCCGATACAAATCTTGTTGAGATCATGGAAATACCTGAACACAAATGGTTTGTCGGTGTTCAGTTCCATCCCGAATACAGGAGTACTGTGCTGGAACCGCATCCTCTCTTTGTCGATTTTATTAAATCTACTATTACATAATTATTTTAGCATCATTACAACATGGATAGAAATTCGATCATAGGCATAATTGTCATTGCAGCAATCTTCATCGTTTGGGGAATCATCAATAAGCCTTCGGCTGAAGAGTTGGAGAAACAGAAGAAAGAAAATGACTCCATAGCATTAGTTAAAGAAATTGCACAGAAGGAAGCGGAGTTAGAGCAGCTTAAACAACAATCCGGTCAGACAACTCAGACTGATTATTCTGATGAAGTTGCCCCGGAGACCAAACCCCGGGTTGATACTGCTGATTATAAAAAGATCGTTCTGGAAAATAATCTGATTCGTGTAATGCTCTCTGAAAAAGGCGGACGACCGGTGGCAGTTGAATTGAAGAAGTATATGCGATATGATTCCCTGCCGGTTCTTCTGTTCGATGAGGATTCAAGCAGATTCGGATTGCAGTATTTCAGTAACAATCGGCCGGTTCATACGAACGATCTGTATTTCCAAAATCTAACCAATGATGATACTATCCTTGTTGAGGAAATTCCGGATACCGTTGCATTACGGTATAATCAGGCTGAGGGTAAGTATATTGAGTTCCGGTATAGTCTTGCTCCAGACCAATACCTGGTGACTATGGAGATTGATTTTGTAGGGATGGACAATATTACCACACAACGTACCGGTATTATCGATCTCGACTGGATGATACACTCTCCGCAGCAGGAACGCGGCAGGGATAATGAAATGCTCTATACAACATTGTATTTCAAGCCACTGGATGATGATGTGGATTATTTTAGCTCACGCACCAAAAAATCGGTTCAATCGGAAAATATAGTAACCCGAGTAGAATGGATTGCATACAAGGATCAATTCTTTTCATCAGTCATCATGGCTAAAGATGCCTTTCTCGATGCCAGTATGCAGAGTGAACTTAAACCCAAAACCAGTAAGTATCTGAAAAAATTTGAATCGACAATTGGTTTGACTTATGAAAGTTCGGAAAAATACCAGACGGGACTTGATTTTTACTTTGGACCGAATAAATACAAATTGCTTAAGAAACAATATGGGGAAAAGCGTTTGCATGATCTTGTCACTGTTGGAAGGGGTTTAATTAAATGGATAAACCAGATTGTTATTATCAGTCTCTTCGATTTTCTCAACCGGTTCATTTCTAATTATGGGATTATCATCCTGATCATGACCATCATCATTAAAGTATTTCTTTTACCGCTTACCTACAAATCCTACATGTCGACGGCAAAGATGAAAGTTCTGAAACCTCAGATCGATGAGATCAATAAAAAGATACCTAAAGAAAAAACTATGGAAAGGCAGCAGGCTACTATGGCGCTCTATAAAAAAGTAGGAGTGAGTCCACTGGGAGGTTGTCTGCCTATGTTACTTCAAATGCCTATTCTGTTTGCTATGTTCCGCTTTTTCCCCACATCGATCGAACTTAGGCAGCAGGGATTTCTCTGGGCCAAAGACCTGTCGACCTACGATGCTATTCTCGAATGGGACAAATACATTCCTCTATTAAGCAATACCTTCGGCAATCATCTGAGTTTATTTACCCTTCTGATGACCATATCGACAATTGTCAGTATGAAATATACAAATCAAGCCAGTGCCAGCAACCAGCAAATGCCGGGTATGCAGACAATGATGTACATTATGCCCGTCATGTTTATGTTCATCCTGAATAAATTTTCGGCAGGACTCACATATTATTATTTCCTTACCAACATAATCAGTATTGCTCAGAATATTCTTTTCAAACAGTTCGTAGATGAAGATGAGTTGTTGAATAAACTGGAATCGAGGAAAAGTAAACCAAAAAAGAAATCGAAATTTCAGCAACGTGTGCAAGCCCTCGCCAAACAGCAGGGATACAGATCATCTAAAAGGTAATAGATATCCGAATTTGTATATAGAAATCCTCAACTTGGTCTGAAAATGGTACAATGAGGATTTTTTGTTTTCTTGTATCTTTGATGCTTGTCAATATATAATACATTATGGAGTTAATAAACGATCGCTATGCAATTGACGGCGTGGATGCTTTACACCTAATCGATAAATACGGATCGCCACTGTATGTTTATGATACCCGCAAAATGGAGAGTCAGTATAAAAGACTTCTTGCAGCTTTCAGTGGTATCAATCTTCGTTTGAACTATGCCTGTAAAGCCCTAACAAACAGGAACATTCTGAAATTTTTTCACTTGCTGGGTTCAGGGCTGGATGCAGTTTCCATACAGGAAGCAGAGCTGGGAATTAAAGCTGGCTTTCAGCCAAAAGATATTATTTATACACCGAATTGCGTTTCTCTCGATGAGATTGAACAGGCCGTAAAGCTTGGGGTTCATATCAATATCGATAATTTATCGATGCTTGAACAGTTCGGTCATAAGCACGGAAATAAAATTCCGGTTTACGTACGCATCAATCCGCATATTCTGGGTGGCGGGCATACGAAAATCTCGACAGGACATATCGATTCAAAATTCGGGATATCCATTTACCAGCTACCTCATCTTCTGAGGGTTATAGAGACAAATAATATGAAAGTTGAGGGTGTTCACATGCATACAGGTTCCGACATTCTCGATATAGAGGTCTTTCTGAAGGGAACCGAGATATTGCTCGATGTGGCAAAGCACTTTCCCGATCTGAGTTATATCGATTTCGGAAGTGGATTTAAAGTTCCGTATAAAGAGGATGATATTTCGACAGATATTGAAGACTTGGGAAAAACACTAGGTAGCTGTTTTAAGGACTTCTGCCTGGAATACGGACGAAATCTGACCCTGATGTTCGAACCTGGAAAATTCCTGGTGAGTGAAGCCGGTTATTTTTTGGCCAGGGTAAATGTTGTAAAACAGACCACTGCTACCGTTTTTGCAGGGATCGATACCGGGCTCAATCATCTTATACGGCCAATGTTTTACGATGCCTATCATCACATCATCAATATTTCGAAACCTAATGCCAAAACACGGATCTATACGGTGGTCGGTTATATATGTGAAACAGATACATTCGGCTGGAACAGGAAAATCAATGAGATCAGTGAGGGAGATATTCTGGCCTTCTTCAATGCAGGGGCATATTGTTTTGCTATGTCGTCGAATTATAACTCTCGTTTCAAACCCGCCGAAGTGCTAATTTATAAGAGCAAAGATTTTCTTATTCGCAAGCGCGAGACTATGGACGATCTGCTAAGGAATCAGGTAGAGATCAAATTTGCGTAGCATCATGTCGAAACGACTGAACATCGTTTTTCTTGATGCGGCTACAGTTGGAGAGGTTGATAAGTTGTCAGCTTTCAACAGGGTTGGGAATTATAAGCAGTACGATTATACAAATCCTTCCGAACGCATTGAGCACATTGGGGATAGCGAGGTTGTTATCACGAATAAAGTCGTTATCGATCGGGAGGTGATGGAGACCTGTTCCTCATTAAAACTCATTTGTATTGCTGCCACGGGTATGAATAATGTCGATCTGGACTATGCAGCAAAAAAGGGCATCCAGGTAAAAAATGTAGCCGGTTATTCTACCGAATCAGTGGTGCAGGCTACCTTCTCCATGTTATTCTATCTTATGCACAGCAGTTCCTATTACGATCGTTATGTAAAATCGGGAGACTATTCACGCAGTCCTATTTTTACTCATCACGGAAAAGAATTCCAGGAATTGAGAGGAAAATTTTTTGGAATTATCGGTATGGGAGCTATCGGGAAGCGCGTTGCGCAAATTGCTCAGGTCTTTGGCGCGCATGTGATTTACTATTCCTCTTCCGGGAAAAATCTGGCTGCGGATTTCGAACACAGAAATCTAGCGGACCTGCTGAAAATTGCCGATGTGGTTTCTATCCATTGTCCGCTAAATGAAAATACCAGGAATCTCATAAATGCCGAACGACTGGCGATGATGAAGCCAACGGCATTTTTACTGAACATGGGAAGAGGGGGAGTTGTGGATGAGCCGGCACTGGCAGCTGCCCTCGACCGGGATGAAATTGCAGGCGCCGCACTGGATGTATTAATCCGGGAACCCATTGAAAAAAACAATCCCTTGTTAATGATCAAAAATACGCATAAGATTTTTATCACTCCTCATATAGCATGGGCCAGCAGGGAAGCGCGTGAATTGCTAATCGAAAAGATTGCGGAGAATATTCAATCCTATATTTCCGGGGCATAGACAGTTTCGTTTTTACAGGATTTTTATCCCTGAAGGGATTTTTGTTTTTTTAAAGAACAGTCCATAGGACTGTAATATTTGTAGAAATGTTGAGGAAACGATTGAAGCGCACTAACTGTATACTTTGCCAGGAAGATTTCCCTGTTTAGTGTGCAATATACCTACATCAATTTTTATCTCCCAACAATTACAAAGAAAATCGATTATTCATTTTTGATGCCTAATTTGGATTTAAACAGGTGTTAAAAAAAACCGTCCCGTTTAATACGGGACGGTTTTGTAAAATTATTTCAACAAATATTACTGAACAAGAACCTTCATGATGAAGGTTGTATCATCCGACCGGAATTGCAGCATATACAGTCCTTGACCGTATTTGCTCAGATCGATCGATTCAGTGTCTGTTTTGACTACTTTTTCACCTATCAAAACTCCATTGACATCCATCACGGAAACAAAATATTCTCTATCGACTGTGATACTGAATAATCCGTTCGATGGATTCGGATACAGGATTACTGAAGGATCGGCCAGTTTCGGATCAATTGCATTTGGTCCTACATATACTTCTACCTCATTCGAGGGTACCGATGTCCCCTCAGGATCTGTATAGTTGGCCACAACATAATAAGTATATGTGCCTATAGCCAGGTTTTCATCAAGGTAATTGTTATCGGCAGTCACAGCTATTTGTGCTTCGTCTCTGAAAACACTATAATTAGAGAGTGTTGCCTTATTCAGTGGCACTACCGGCGTAACCTTCGACAATAAATGATCACCAATTGATTTAGCCATGGGATCGGCCGGGATAATACTTCTTATAACTCTGGTAGCTGAATTTGCTTTGACAGTTGCATTATCAATAAGAACATTATCCATAGCCACATCTGAGTTATCATTGGCAACAACATTGAATGCAATGTTCAGTATGGAGCCTGCATAAACAGACAGATCGATTGTGGTTTCATACCAGGTCCAGTTTTCCCATATACCAATGTCTCCGAATGTCCAAAGTGTTATCCAGCTTTCACCGCCATCGTCTGATACCTTTACAAACAGATCACCATTATCATAAGGATCGACATGCCAGTAATAACTACTGTTCCAGTAAAAACTAAGGTACGTAGTTCCTGTCACTATGATTTTGGGTGTAATGATCCAGGTATCGATCGTATATCCCCAATTTACTAATGCACCATACGTTCCATCATAAATATAATCTGGGCTTGTGGATTGAACATACCAGAATGGATGACCATCTTCTCCGAAAGTACCGGGTCCTTCAATAACTTCATCCCACAATGAGAAATCACCGGATTCAAAACCATCGCCAAATGTTTCTTGACCTTCATTCCAGGCAAGCTCTACGTCGTCATTGGTTACAGTGGCTGACAATCCTGCGGGTGGAGTAAACTGATCGGCAATTTCCACTTCAACTTCATTCGAAGGCAGCGAAGAACCATCAGGATCGGTATAATTTGCTACAACATAATACGTGTAAGTACCATAATCAAGACCTATGTCTGTATAGGTGCTGTCGATAGTCTGGGCGATTTCTGAACCGTCGCGGAAAACGGAATAATTTACCAGGGTAACCTTATCTTTCTGATTATAGGTTTTATTATTTCTATTCACCAGATTTTGAACCGATCGGGCATCATAACTACTTGATATCGGATCGCTTATGCGGATGGTCCCAAAATCTGATTTTTTAACAGCATTACCTATATAAACTATGTCTAAAGCCACATCAGCGTTATCGTTAGCAACCAGATTGAAAGAAACCTGGATTTGCTGACCGGCATAGGACGATAGATCCAATGTTGTTTCATACCAGGTCCAGTTTTCCCAGACTCCTATTTCACCGAAGGTCCAGATTTCATCCCAGTTACTTCCTCCGTCAGTGGATACTTTTACAAATAAATCGCCATTATCGTTTGGATCGACATGCCAATAATAGCTGCTATACCATGCAAAAGATACTTCCGTTGTAGCTGATGCATTAACAGTTGGGGATACAATCCAGGTATCAATGGTATAGCCCCAGTTGACCAATGCGGAATACGATCCTTCATAAATATATAGTGGTGCACTGGATTGAACATACCAGAATGCGTTACCGACATCACCAGCAGTACCGGGTCCTTCAATTACTTCGTCCCATAATGATAAATCGCCTGTTTCAAAACCGTCGCTGAATGACGATCCTCCGTCTTTTGGATTCCAGCGAAGTATTACGTCGTTTTCATTAACGACCTCGGCAGTAAGGGCATTCGGAATCTGGAAGGGATCTACATGGTAAGCAAGTTCAAGAGTATCGTTATCAACATTTTCATCATCAACGACATCAATAAAAGATTTAAAGATATGATCGCCATATTCAAGTTTAACTTCCGGGAATTCGATTGTATCAGTATCATCTTCAACAAGTACACCTGTCCACACATAGGTTACCGGAACTTCATCATTGATTTTATAACTTACGGCAGCATTGATTAAATCGTCGGTGCCATTATTACGTATTACAACAGTCGGGATCACTCTCACTGTATCGTCGTATGAGCTTTCAGGTATTAAAATTTCGTTTAATTCACCATCGATTGCATATAAAGACTGATTTGGATCATAGCCTTCGAGTGTTGTGACTCCTGTACTTGCAGGATCGAGCCATGTGCTTAACCGTGAGGCATTTGTTCCTCCACCCGTCCAGGAAGTACCCAGTTTTCCATACCAGTCGGGATCGGTATTCCCACAGGCAGCATAACCTCCGTGGAGCTGTCCTATAATTCTATACTGTGGATCAAGAAGGGGAGAACCGGACGATCCGCCTTCAGTCGTAGTAGCATCACTCCATGATCCTACCCGCCAGTGATCAGTACCCGATCCGGGATCTCCCAGAAAAGCCGATTGTGCTACCCCTCCGGTTGCCCAGCTTATTTTTTTGATATCGCCGCTGGGATGATGAATACAATATTCCGTACCTGCAATGCTGGCATCAGTTGTCCGGTTCCAGCCGGAATAATAAACGTTATATTCGGCAGGGGGTGTCTGGTTTAGCTGCAACAGCCAGAAATCAGAAGTGGCATATTGTGCACGCAGGCTAGCACCAGACAAACTGTTATATGCAGGAGATGTACCCGGATTGGAACATGTGGCACTCTGCCAGTTAAACCAGAAGACCACTGTACCGGGAGTTCCGGAACAATGATTGGCTGAAAGGAACAGAGGTGTTCCATCATTGTTTGTGTTGTTAATTAATGCACCGGAACAAAGATACATTCCGTCAATGATTATATGAGCTACCGATCGTATCTGATCCCGGATAGGATCACCTTCAGGACAAACAGCATTTACGTTGCAAGGGCCGGAATCTCCGAAACCTTTATCAACATATTCACCAAAACCCCGGTAACCGTGAGTAACATGCCAAAGGTTGAGTTCTCCCGTGAATTTTACACCTGCAGGTTCGTAATATTCAATGATTAAGGATTCACCGTGTATGGGCGAAACAGCAAAATAACGGTCGTCCTGGTTGTTCAGGGAAGTGAAAGCTCCCAGTATAACCGACTTATCGGCATTATATATAAACAGAGTGGCTCCTTCGGGAAGCCTGTAATTATCAAAGGTAAGATTGATGGTCAGAGCGCCTTTGGAGGTAATACCCAAACGCCATAGACGACTTCCACCTTCAAGCTCTTCCCAGATTCCTGAATTATCAGGATTCAGGCTCACGATCAGATTTTCCCCGAAACGCCATGGCTGGTCCTTGATCCGGTCGTTATAAACATCTTCAGCTTTTAACGCTTCCACATCGACCAGAGGCATTACCATAAATGGCACCTCTCTGAGCTGTACTTTTTCTTCGAGTGCAAAGCTTACCGGCACTCCGCCCTTACTTAACTGGGCAACGCTTTTTGTACTAATACCAGCGGCAATTAGCACAATAAAAGGTATGAGAAATTTCTTCATAGTTATTATGTTTGGTTTAAATGATTTGTTTCGCATTTCTGAATCAGAAACGCACAGTTAAGATAATGATAATTTGGGCTTTTCCTACCGGGCAGGCCATTTTTTTATTTATCTCTTTGAGAAATGGTATCAGAAATTTCTTTATAAATTAGCCAATCTTGCAGGCAGTTCTTTATTTTTAGTTGAATTATCAAATTGATAGATTAGAAGGATTTTCTATATTAACTTGTGTACGTCTGAAAGGAACCTGCTCTTGTGGAATTTGCCCAACGCCTGCCTGAAGGCAGTCAGGTTTTCAACTAATTTTTTAGTTGGTAAACTATACACACCCCTTGTCGCTAATCGATATTCAAACCCACTCGCGTGCATATGCTATGCATGCGTTATCGCTGCAACAACCATCGCAATTAAGAATAATTCATTAGAACTAACATAGCCATGAATTTTTTCACATTAACAAGTATTTTCAAATCAATAATGATGGTAAAATTAGTCACGTGTCTGGAGACATTCGCTAGCTTTGGAGCCGTAAAAGTTATTCCTGTTCACTGTTCAGCGATTTATTACCATCACTACCCGAAAAAACCTGAAATCATTTTATATTTAAGAAAATATTGAAGAATATAACATGCTATAAACGAAAAAAAGCATAGATTTCAGTGTCGCAGGTATACATAGTGCAACGATTACGTAATGCGAATAAATAACAAACATTATCAGACAATCTGGTTAAAACCGGAAGATCCAAAAGTGGTTCAGACTATTGATCAGAGATCACTCCCGTTTGAGTTTAAGATTGTTGACCTGAAGAATATTGAAGATATTTTCGTTGCCATAAGAGATATGGTTGTACGGGGCGCTCCACTCATAGGAGCCGCTGCTGCACTGGGCATATACCTGGAAATACTCAGAATTGCCGACAAAGCAGATTTTATAAATCTCCTCAGAAATGCCGGTGAATACCTGAAATCATCGCGTCCTACAGCCGTGAATATATCCTTCGCTGTCGATTATCTTATTCAATCCTTACTACACATTGAACATCCGGCGCAAAGGATTCGGGTTGCACACGATAAGGCAATGCTGATTGTAAATAACGAAAAAGAAAATTGCCGAAGGATCGGCGAACATGGATTGCCCCTGATCGAGGAAATCAGCAGATCAAAGGACGGAATGCCTGTGAATATCCTTACCCATTGCAATGCAGGCTGGTTGGCTTGTGTCGATTACGGAACAGCTACAGCACCTATTTATCTGGCACACGATAAAGGAATAAAGGTACATGTCTGGGTGGATGAAACCCGGCCACGAAATCAGGGTGCACGGCTCACCGCTTTTGAATTGGGCCAGCATGGTGTGCCCTATACTGTAATTGTGGATAATGCCGGAGGGCATCTTATGCAGCATGGCCTGGTGGATATGGTTCTGGTTGGCAGCGACCGTACAACAGCAAATGGTGATGTGGCCAACAAAATTGGCACCTACCTGAAAGCGCTGGCTGCCCATGATAATAATGTCCCTTTCTATGTGGCTTTACCTTCGAGCAGCATCGACTGGAACTTAACCGATGGTATAACCCAAATACCCATAGAGGAAAGAAGTGCCGATGAAATTTATTATATGGAGGGGAAAAAAGGTTCTGCAATTGAACAGATCCAGATACTACCCGATAATACCCCTGTTGTTAACTATGGATTTGATGTGACCCCTGCCCGATTGGTTACCGGACTTATAACCGAAAGAGGGATATGTAAAGCAGATGCATTAAGTATCAAAAAATTATTCAACAAGTGAGAAATGTTAAGAGTAAAGAGTTGTTTCAGATTTAATACGATCCGGAAAAGGAAATATTTCAACTTTACAGAAATCAATACTATTCATTATATTTCCGACAAAATACAATGTATTATTAATAATCGTGAAGTTCATCTGACATATTATCTTGGTTACAAATTATGACAAAAATTGCCATTATTGGCGGAACAGGATTGGAAAATCCTGATATACTTAAAAACTCTACCACAGTGAAAGTAAAAACTCCTTATGGAGATCCTGCCTCGGACCTTACTCTGGGTATTATTGGAGGAATGGAGGTGGTTATTCTTTCGCGTCATGGGAAAGATCATTCCATAACACCTACCGGAGTGAATAATCGTGCCAATATACATGCACTGCAGGAACAGGGCTGCACTCATATTCTTGCCACTACTGCCTGTGGCAGCCTGAGAGAAGAAATAGGACGGGGACATATTGTAATACCCGACCAGTTTATCGATTATACGCGTCACCGTAAAGTCAGTTTTTACGAACGCTTTGAAAATGGTAACCTGAAACACACTCCGATGGCCGATCCTTTTGATTCGTACCTACGTAAGAAAATTATTGAATCGGCCGGCGAATTGGGATTGGTTTATCATACAAGAGGAACCATCATAACCATTGAGGGACCACGTTTTTCCACAAGGGCCGAATCCAATATGTTCCGTGTGTGGGGCGCCGATGTGGTAAATATGTCGACTGCACCGGAAACTGCCCTGGCTAACGAGGTACATATACCCTATGCTGCCATAGCCATCAGTACCGATTACGACTGCTGGAAGACGGATGAAACACCTGTGACATGGGAGGAAGTACTTAAGGTATTTCAGCAAAATGTTGAAAATGTTATAAAGTTACTGGTAAAGGTGATTGGTAAGATGTAATTTCCGTTCTGTGTCTGAATTGTAATTGGCCTTAATTCTTTATTACAGGTATGCTCCCTTTTACTACCCGTGGTTGGAAAATTAATTGTTATCTACTTTCTATAAAAGTATATTCATTATTATCTTTAAGAAGATATTCATGTACTGATCAAATAATGAGCGATATGAAGAAAATAAAATTCATTCTCCGGGTACTGGTTGTAATAATTACCATATCATTTTTTTTTACAACGCTATCTGCCCAGAATGGTCTAGATAATGCATCTGAGAGGAATTATTACCGGCCGCAACGCGTCAGACTTAATGATTCTATAAATTTGAATGCTACAAAAGATACCCTGGCGATAGTAAACCAGGATTCTCTCGATGCCCGCATGCAATTCATCCGTGATTCCATCAATGCTCGTATGCAGTTTATCCGCGATTCCATTGCAGCACGTGAGGCTTTTATCAGAGATTCCATTGAGCGCAGGGAACGAAAGATCGATTCACTGAATTTTCTGAAGGAAGCTTTGCCCGGCCTGCTCGAGGCTTCGTTAAAAACAGTCTCGGAAGAGATACTCATCAGTACCATCCTTCCGGGGATAACCGAAGATCTGTCGCTGACAGATTTTATCTATATCACACTTCCATTCGATTTTACAAGACCTTTCACACCCTGGAAATCGACAATCAATCTTTCCAACAAACCCATATCGATTGTTGTCGATGCAGCAGAGAAAAAAATAACTTCCATACAATCACCCGTGTTCCACTTCTTCTATGACTATAATCCCCGCTCCAAAACATTGCGGATTTTGGAACAAGGTGCAATTGTCAGTACTCCGTCGGGAAAATATTATAAGCTGCCTGTCGATACGGTTTTTTACGACACAAAGGAAAGAATTAGTAAAATCAAGCGGTATCATGAGTTTTACCAGGTGAAAAACAACTACCAGAAAGGGCCCTTCCTTTTTACCCATTTAACACAGGTACGACAATTTGTATACAACCCGGTCAATGCTATATCTCAATACCAGTTCGTTAATTTCTGCGACCGCACAAATGCCCAGACAGTAAGAAAAGTATGCAATAGTATTACGTACCAGGTTTCATATCAGGGTAAGATGTTTAAGGTGACACGGCGGAACGATCCGGCGAATGAATATTCCGACGGAGAATTTACCTATGAATTCGGTGCAAATTATGCCCTGAACAGTGTATCATTTCTAAATATCAAAAAGACAGAGAACTGGAAAACCTATATTGAGTTAAATGAGCAGGGTAATGTTGCCAATTATATTTATGAAAACCAGGGGATCATCAGGAATTCTTTATTGATCAATTATTACCTGAACTCTCCGAATACCGGATATAAGGTGGAAACCATAAGCTGTGCTTTTGAAAGCGACGGGGTATGTTACTACCAGAAGAATAACATGACAGGCAGAAGCCGGTCGCGCGATAAAATGACGCTGGAGTGGGGTCCTTGGAGATAAGGACGTTCAGGCTCATCAAAATTCTTGTCATTTATGTGAAAACTGCCTTTACTATCGATAGTAACATGTAAGGAATGTTGGGAACAAGATATTTTTTACAAAAAATTCTGTTATTAGAGAATAAAGTGCGCTGGGCGAAAAACCTGCGATATAGGGTCGGCCGTGGCTTGTCCCGAAATTGTGTTCAATTTACTTGAACATACAATTTCGAGGACTTACGATTATCTAACAAATCGAAGATTTGTGATAATCGTAGTGGGCTGACTAGGTTTTTATTCGCAAGCTTATGAGCTCGCTTCGCTCGGTTCATGATTTTTCTTTGGTTCGTTTCTTTTCATCATAGGAAAAGAAATGAACAAAAACATTATCCAACGTAACTTTAAAAAACCAACTTTTATAATATTTCCAGAGAAGAATCGAAGCAATAAACAAATATAAAACTTTGAATTAGAGCATTTTAACAAAAATCAGGAATATTTCGACAAGATTCCCTATAAAGACTAAATTCTTGAAGAAAATCGATAATTTCAATAGTTGATCTGCTCTTGTATATTCTTAAAAAAATCATTCTTCTATCACCGTTACCCTGCTTGCATGTCCTGCCATATCGAATACACGTAGTTTTATTGGATATATTGCTTCAACCGGCAGAGAATACGCTGAAAAATTTAGTATGGGATCAGTACCATCGGTAGTATAATGAATCACCAGCCCCGAGCATAATGTATTGGCTTTCACGGAATCATTTTTAATACGTGCCCCAAGTGGTGGTATGCGGTAGTTATATCCGTCATTCCAGTAAGTCAACTTGGGAAGTTCTGCATTGTACAGGGTGTATTCAAATTGTTGCCAGCTCTTATCGGCCAGCTCTTTTCGTGCTTCTTTATCCGGTAATGTTTCCCAGACAGTTTCCTTTGACCAGCATCGTTCTGCAAAGGCAATCAGTCTGGGTAACAGATAATATTCCATCATTTCACCTCCTTTTATGGTTTCGTGCCATAGCTGGGCCTGCATTCCCAGTATATTATCATAAGCATCAGGATGCAAACGTTCCATATCGGCATATTCTGTTTCAATGTCAATCGATTCCCCCATAGAGGTCTTTGTGGTCGTAATGAACAGATTGAAAGGCGCAAACTCCCAGGCATCGCGCACATCGTTGAAGCCTCCCCAGTATAATCCGGGTTCTTCAGGATGGTTGCTGTATGCCAGATCGAAATAAAAATTGGATACCGGGCATAATACGACAGGGTAGCCTGTATTCGCCACTCTGTAGGCCAGATCCTGCGATCCGGATAAATTATTCCAGATGTAAGGTATAACTTCTCCGCCGCGGAACTCAGGATTCACCATATTGTTCCCGGCCTCGTTCCTGATCAGGGCTACTTCTTCCCATCCGCCGGTTTTGAGGTTTCTTTCTTTTAGTATTCCGGTAATTCTTTTAAAAAAATAGGTTTGCAGGTTTTTAGGATCGTCCATACCGGGTAGTTTCTTCATCAATTCGTCGCATAGTGGAGACTGGGACCATGCACCTTCCGGAACTTCATCGCCTCCAGTGTAGATCATTTCCAGGGGTACACCGGCTTCATGGTACATCTTTATTACAGCATCCACCACGATTTCAAAAAAATGATATACCGACTCACGGGCCACGCACACAACATTATCGTTATAAAACTGGGCCGATTGATAGATGGATCTGTCATCCGGGTCGATCAGGCGGAATTCGTTGGCTTCTTTGAGCTTTTCTTCAGCTGTCAGGCGACTGTAACGAACTTCCATTGCTTTGATAGCGGCCCTTGCGTGCCCGGGAAAATTGATGCTGGGAATTACCTGTATGTAACAGTTATGAGCATACCGGATGATTTCGATGAAATCGCTTCGTGAATAGAAGCCCGTTCCATGGTTATTCTCAGAATCGGGAAAGGGCCCCGATCCATAAGAGGGCTGAAGAAATTCAGATTCGTCAAGACTATGCCCTCTGCGGGAACCAATTTCGGTCAGCTCCGGCAATCCATAAATTTCCAGTCTCCATGCCTCGTCTTCGGTAAGGTATAAGTGAAGTGTGTTCAGCTTGTACTTAGCCATCAGATCTAGTAGTTTCAGGATCTGTTCCTTCGACTGGAAATTTCGACATACATCGATATGCAGTCCCCTGTAGGAAAATCGGGGAGCATCTGAAACAATCAGCGCAGGCAATTCGATTTTACCGGGTTTGTCCTTGTATACTTCAAAGGGAATCAGGTTCATCAGGCTTTGTATACCATAAAATATCCCGGCTGGGGTTCCGGTGATGGTTATTAAACCTTCGCTGGTGGTGATCCGGTATGCCTCCTGATCATTATTATTTATGTTTACCTGCTGGTAAATCAACTGAACAACAGGATTAACAGGTGCAGTATTACCCGCTAACTGAAGCTTCAAACCTGCAATTTCTGCAAGTTTCTGCTGAAGGTATTTCGCTTCCTGTTCCAGTTCCGGATCGAAATAGATTTTGTACCGGCTATCGAGGATGAAACTTGTACCTGTTATTTTCATTGAGACAGGTGAGGGTATGAAGGGCAGTGGATCGATCTGTGTCTTGATCTGGTCATTCTGGTATTTGCGATAAAGATACTCCGGCGTTGACAGGGGTTCGCTATCGGACATTGATCGTTTCATCTGTTCCTCCCTGACAAATGGCCGAATGGTATATTGTGTCACCGGAACAATGGCTTTTTCCTTTCCCTTCCTGTTATAGAAGACAGCATACAATCCCGTCGGAGCATCGGTTTCCTTGATCTGGTATCCTTCAAATTCGTAATATATGTTTGTTTTTTCTCTTGGTTTCAAATTGAAATTCTTTCTGGGAACCATTCTGTACCAGTCACCATTGATATGCATAACATCAGCCCGTGTAGAATCTCCAGCAGGTAAAATTTTTCTTGGCAGCATGTTAAAATACAGGGCCCAGCCTGATGAATGCATCACAGAATGGCTGGTGTTCCCTATTGTGAATACTGCTTTTCCCTGTTCCCGATCGGTATAGGTATTGCTGATCAATTCCCATCCAACCGAAATATCGTCAGCGTTACTCAACAATTTGCGGTCTGAACATCCTGTTACAATCAGGTGCAGGAGTAGAATATAAAATGGGTTGATCTTATGCATGGCAGGTTAAATTTATATAGATTTTTGAAACTTTGCATACTCCCCTGGCGGACACCATCCCCCTGGCGCGCATCTGCGATGCGTGACGTATCTACATTTCAATTCTTAATAAAGTAAGGATTTACAACCCCACTTTATGGCGTCTTCATTAAAAATGGATTCGACAGGAAAAAAAGACTTTATTTCATATATAAAAGTTTCCCATTTGCAATATAGTAGCCACACTCAATCCGAAATAAATACATTCCCTGCTGCAGGCCATCAGGTGTCCATGTAATAGAATTCTTACCTTCGTACTGATAACCTGCATCAATTATTACTACCTGGTTTCCCTCGATTGAATATACCCGTAACTGTACATTCCCTCTAACAGGTAATGTGTATTGAACGGTAGTACTTTCACTGAAAGGATTAGGATAAACAAGCAACTCTTCAATACCTGAAACTGCTGCTGTGATACTTACAGGATATTGATTATAGAAATACGCTTCGGTAAGGGCTGACCACAAATTTCCGAGTTTAGCACGTGCTTTTACATGAATATTATTCCCGGGATAAAAGGGCCCGGAATACTGTATTGCATCGGATGCTATGTTACCTCCAATCATCCTCGGGTCGTTTCTGGTGACACTATAATAAATATCTCCTTCCAATGCGCTGATCTTAAGGCGAAATTCTTCATCGATAAATCCTCCGTGCTGACTAAAAACCGGAGGATCAATGTCCGGAAGCCAGCTTTGAAGCTGACCGAGAACAATATCTGTTCTGTCCTGAAAATAGTCATCGATTAGCCTTTCCTGTTCCGCGAGCCAATGATCATTTACAGTATAAAGCTCATAGGGTCCCCCGCTCCACGGGTGGACATCTCTTCTGTAGTCTCCCCAGCGTGCCGATTCACTGATCAAAGGCACCTGTACCTGGTCGGCTCTCAGCATCCAGCGATCGATAATCGGATCAGGGGTAAGCAGGCCATTGTTTTGTAGATGAAAGTTCACCCTGTCGGCAAACAGTAAGCGAAATTCTTCATTATTCATGAGCCGCTGGAATATCCCGCTTGGCCTGTTGCTATTATTTTCATTCAAATAAATTTCATACTTGTCTTCAAGAATTTTTTCGGTATCCCAGCAATAAAATTGAAATCCTTTACCGGGATTAACTCTGTTTCTTGCAGCGACCCAATTGTGTTCGTCCCAGTCATTATTTCCTCTATAGAAATTCAGGAGGATATAATCGATAAGATTTGTTGCGTCGACATAGCTTTTATAACTGGGGTTAGAAGTACCGTCAGGGTTATTTCCCAACAACTTCTGGTATTCCGTATTGTCCGTTATGGATGGTTCATTTACCTTTTCCCACAAGTATTCCCAGGCAGCGGTATTCCCATCTACCAATTCGCCATAATCTTTAATGATGTCAAATTCTTCCTTATCTCCGCCATAATATGTCTCCATAAATTCATTGTCGATACGTTCTGAAAAATTATAGACACCCCAATACAATCCGTTAAGGTATAAGTGTATATACTTGCTATGCGCTGATGTATATCCCATATCGAGCTGGGTGTCTTTTGCCCAGAGATCCCGGATATGTTGTGCCCTGGTTCTCTGAGTGCCGCTCATATGCCTCCAGGTATTTCCGTAAGAAGCCCTGAGAATTATAGTGTTGAAGTTGTCTGCAGCATCATCCCCAAAAATCGGATATTCCAGTCTGCACGGTCCATATTCACTTTTAAATAATAATCTGAATGAATGTTTTGGAGTTTTTTCAGGACGGCGGCTGTGGCCTCCTTGTATACTGAGTCCACGGTTAATCTGAAAACCATCTTCTTCTTCATTTGGGAAAATATATTCACAAGAGATGGGACGCTCCCAACCCAGTCCCCTTTCATCGCCGGGGGCACCGGTGTATATGTAAATACCACCTTCAACCGAATCATAAGTATGAGAAAACAGATACCCGACATCTGTTACAATAGATAATGTTGGAAGGGAAAGTAATGATGTGATCATAAGATCCTCGTATTCAGGATGGGATATTATCTCCGGATCCATTTCATAATCTGCTATTGCGTTTCCCGTTAGTTCAACATATTCACCCCATTCCGAAGGGTATCCCGGCGGATTGTTAGTTTGATTTAAAACATCGGAGAGAAATAGGTATGTATTTGTTGCTACTTTACTTGGTGTGTTTCCGGCTTTAGTGGCAATGGCCCGCAAAGGGATTGTTGTGGAAATGGTTATGGGAGCTGAATATTCAGTTGCAGTGCTCTCGGAGGGAGAGCTTCCATCGGTAGTATAATATATAATTGAATTGGGCGAGAAGGTTGATATTCCAACTGTGAAGGGTTGGCTGTAGAATCCCCTTTTTTCACTAAAAACCGGCGATAATAAATACTCATCACCTAATTTGCGCTTCCCGGGGTGGAAGTGGCAAAATATATCAATGTGCCTTCAAAATCGCCAAAAGATATATCGCCATATTGTTCGGGGAATGAACTTCCTAAAGAATATGCAAGGACACCGTCTGGTTGATATAATCCTAAATATTCACCCGAAGCAGAAAGTTTAAAATTTATATGCAGATTTCCTCCTTCGGTTTTTCTGTCTTTC
>Ga0299912_10001370_pt1 | contig 19671 bp, 18 predicted proteins | sample RVTome_2_FD_207667 | JGI IMG/M metagenome (GOLD analysis project Ga0299912, IMG submission 207667) | Soil microbial communities from uranium-contaminated site in the Upper Colorado River Basin, Wyoming, United States - RVT95D214 (version 2) ... | reverse complement strand
CTGGAGATGTATGTCTACTCCAGCCACCCCGTAGTATACGGGAAGGGAGACATAAAGGTTTCCAGGCGTGCAACAACACACGATGACTGGGGTCCTCTGGAGAATCTCGGACCTGCCGTCAACAGTGCCAGCAATGAGATATTCGCATCCATCTCAGCAGGCGGACTCACGCTTTACTTTTGTTCAGATCGTCCCTACGGTGACGATAAGACGTACGACGTATTCGTGACAACACGGGCAACGAAAAACGATCCTTGGGGCCAAGCAGTGCGGATGGGCCCAGAGATAAACGGCCCTGGCGGGTACAACTATGGTGTTAGTATTTCGCGAGATAATCTGGAACTCTATGTCAACTCATTCCGGCCCGGAGGGATTGAGGGGCCCAGCCGTACCGACATTTATGTGGCAAGACGCGCCACCGCCAGTGATCCCTGGAGTAATGCGGTGAATCTCGGCGACATCGTGAATAGTCCATACGCCGATGCATGGTGCTGTCTTTCGCCGGATGGGTTGTTGCTGTTCTTCTCTGACCACTTCAACGTGCAGCCCCGGCCCGGTGGGTATGGCGGTGCCGATATCTGGATGGCAAGCCGGGCGAGTATCTCCGATCCCTGGCAAGCTCCGCTGAATCTTGGGCCCAAGATCAACAGTTCCCGACATGAGATTATGCCGCGAATCTCAGCGGATGGTTCCACGCTGTACTTCTCCACGGTCTCCGGCGCAATCTGGGAGAACTGGCAGGCGCCGATCCTTGCTGCTCCGACCTGTGGTGATTCTGAGCATCCATATCCGGCAGTTGATTTGAACAAGGACTGCCGGGTTGATTTGGCTGACCTTGCTGTGCTTTTGGCCCACTGGCTGGAATGTACCGCACCAGAGTGCGAGTAAAAGGACCCGGCAATGAATTGCCGGGCTAAATATCGTAGAGAACCCCCTGCATAAAGCAGGGGGCTAAAAACGGGTAAACCGGTCGATAACCCGGCAAAAAGACGGCGGACAAGACTGGCGGGAGAAATGTCATAAAACCCCCTGCGTAAAGCAGGGGACTAAAAGGGTAAACCCGGCGATAGACCCACCAAAAAGACGGTGAACAAGATTGTCGGGCGAAATGTCATAAGACCCCCTGCATAAATGCAGGGGCTAAACGCTGTCAATCCTATCAGAACGCTTGCGTGGCACACATTAAAAAAACGAGGCCGAAGGGTCTCGAACCCTCAACCTTCGGATCGACAGTCCGAACAGGCCGTTTGTAAGTCTTTGTGCCAAAACCATTTATGCTTATCACAAAAGGACTTATGAGACCAGACGTAGACCAGGCGAAGGTTAATAAGCGCCAAAAAAGTACATCGTTGTTGCGCGCTCTGTTGCGCGCCTCAGAAATACCGCTGGCAAGACCGGTCTTGTTAAGTAAATGCAAAACAAAATTATAAAGAGGGTAGGGGGTGTAAAAAAGACATAGCTTGTCTTGTTTATAGACCGGAAGCCGGAGCGAACGCATTTTTTCACGGGTTTTAAGGTATTTTTTGGAGATTAACGATGGGGTCACGAGGGCCACAGCCGATAGACAAGCAAATTTTGAAGCTCAGACGCAGTTGGCGGGCTAATCTGCCGGAAAACTGTCCGATTCTGCCCGCAAAACACATTAGATGTCCTGGCTGGTTATCGGCGGACGGTAGGGCCGAATGGCGGCGGCTCAGTCCAATTTGGTATGATTTGGGACTCTTAAATGAGCTAACGCGAATATGGTGGACGTTATTTTGTAGTGCGTGGACTGATTTTCTCTTATGGGGCAAAATGCTTGAGGACTTGCGGCGGCAGCCAAATGTCAAACCGCTATTGCTTAAGCGAATCGCAGCCCTGAAATACCAGGCAGCCGACCAAATAACCACTATGCTACGGACATCGAATTTGCAGCCCAAACCCAGGCCGCGACAAAAAACTGAACGCACTAAGGCCCGGTTCTTTGATAAGCCACGAGATGGTGCTTAAACGATTCACAGAATAGCGAAATTTGGCCGGGTTTATGGCATAGAATCGACAAACGCGACCTGGGGACTATCACAGTATGGGTCTGAAACAGATCGGGGCAAAAAGACCTTATATTGACATGTTTCAGCGTGACAAAAGCAAAATTATCGGTATATTAAAGACGAAAGGATTCAGAATGAAAATCAGGCAAATTTTCGACAGAAAAAAGGCGGTGGGCGAAATGGCAGAGCTCGACCCGAAGGTCGCGGCTCAGGTTCACTCGATTAAGGAGCATCCCGACATGCTCGTGGCGAGTAAAAAATGGGTGAATTTAAAAAGCCAATTAGACGATGTTCGCAAAGAACTCTCTAAAGGTTATGAAGGCTCGCCAATGGCAACAAGCATCCATTCAGTACAAAACGATGCGGAAGAAATCCTTGCCGGTAAATCGCCTGCACAATTACCCGGCCAGTCGCGCGACACGGAGCGCGAGAATCTTCAACGCCAACGGGCGGCCTTAGAAAGGGCGGTCGAAATAGCGAGGTCAGCAATTCAGACATTGGACGGTAAACTCATTCGGACAGAGTGCGAACGGCTTCGACCAATTGCCCTGCAATACGTCCAGCGGACACTTGAAAGTTTTGAACTATTGAGGCAAAACCTGGAGAAACAGGAGCGATTTTTCAACTTTTTAGCCTGCAAAGGATTTACGGAAGGTTTGCGCCCGTCTGGCTGGGCAAGCACTGGTTTTGAAAAAAATCTGTTGTTTGGTGGACTTAGTGTTCCCTGCCTGGCTTTTTTTATCGAACAGCGGTGCAAACTCTGGAAGCTGGACGGTGAAAAGGAGTGAAAATGGATACAAATGTACTTGAGCGCGCCGTCGCGGAACCGGCCAAAATCACGGCGGCAGCCGGCTCGCTGGCAAGCTGGTATCGTTACGAGATGACGAGGCTTCGCGCGCTGCGGAAATTGCTCTGGAAGGAAATTGACCAGACAAGTGACATGCAGCACCGAACGGAATTGCTCGACGAGCTTGAACGAAGCCAGGCCGAGCAGCGCCAACTGGATGAAGGTTGGAAAAATAGCAGCTTGCGGCAACGGCTGGATTCCGGTGAAAAGGCCGAGCAGCCAACAGATATAAGCGGAGTCGAACAGCGCTTACTGGTGACATCGAAGGCAAAATCCACTATCGCTGCACAAACCCCAAAAACGGGCAGCATCGTCAAATTAAACGGCCTGGCGTCGGTATATGATAAGTTGTCTGAAAATCTTGGTGGCTTTGTTGAAAAAATCCAGGATGGAGCATTTGACGGCGTTCTCAGGGACTCAACCACCGACGTTAGAGCGCTTTACAACCATGATAGCAATCTGGTTCTGGGACGCAGCTGCAGCGGGACGTTGAGATTAAGTTCTATTCCAGGCGTGGGTTTAAATTTTTGGTGTGACTTGATCCCTGAAGATTCTTTGAGCGCGGCGATTACGGAACGTATCAGCCGGAAGGATTTGACCGGATGCTCTTTTTCATTTATTGCGGATCGAGATCGAGATAAATGGGAATTACGGCCTGGGAAAACGGACGTGAGAATTATCACAAGAATCGAACGTCTTTTTGATGTCGGCCCGGTGACTTATCCGGCATATCCCGATACGACAGTGGCAGTCGTCCGCTGCAAGCCGGACGAGGTCAAATCGGACTTCTGGGCCGATGACGTCGACCTGGAATTCGAAGAATTTCTGCAAGAACGTAAGGAAGAAATCGGCAGAAAATATCAGCACGCCGGGAGAATTATAAAGCGCTGCCGGCAGCGCTTGTGATAAGTATTTGCTAAGAATCCTGTTGGCTGAAGTTCAACAGTTTCTTTCACGGTTTGCCGTTGCGCTGCGCAAAGCCGGCGGGCGGCTCTATGTTTTGGTCAAGGCCGGTCTTCGCCTCATTTTGACCGGCCTTTTTTTTGCCTGCCCTTATAAGTGGATTAAAGCGGTTCACGGTTTGTGCCAGGATAGCGATAACACGCACGATTGCGTCTCAGAATCGAAAAAGTCGCACCAGGGGGTATCAAAGGCCAGAATACCCAATGATCGGCCAAAATACAAGCTCAGAGGCCATTTAACGATAGGGTCCAAGAGCCTGTCTCCGCCAGCTTGCGAAACTCGGAGAGACGCTGGTGAGGAATTTCAATCGCCGAAGTTTGGCTATTGCTTCCTCTGTCTGGTTTGCCGCCACGTTCCTTTTCTGGCACTAATTCTCCGATCCGCCGAGCAGCCAACAACCACCAGTTTGCAAAACTCGGAGAGGCGCTGGTGAGGAAGTGATAACTTGGCCGAACTTTGGCGAGGTTCTTTATCCGTTCTTTTGCCTTGTTCTGCTGGCACCAGCTCTCCGATCCGGCGGGCCGTCTTCGATAGCGCCAAAATTATCAGCAAGGCCGCTGGTTGCCTCTGTAGCCCCCCAGAATCAAAAAAGTCGGCCTCGCCCATATCAAACTACCCTTAAAATTTGCGTTGACTGTGTTTTAGAGGCCTGGTACAATTCACCCGGCAGCCGGTGGCGGCTAAGCTTGCTAAAGTCTCCAGGCCGCTACTGGTTGCCGTTGGAGACTTTAGCGTGAGCAACAAAGCAAGCAAGCCTAAAATCGAGCTTCTTGAAAGTGACATGCCTGATGGTCCCTGGACGAAAATACCTGCCCACGCAATAAAATCACAGATTCTATCTATTGACGATGCGCGCAAGGAAAATCCGAGCCTCAATTGGTTTTTGCCTATCGACCTGAGCACGGAACTGTTTGACCAGGCGATGGCCGTCAATACTGGCATATCTTCAATTCAGCTTGCAAAGCTACATAAATTTTTTGGCCCCGGCTGCACGCTACAAGATATACGAGCGTGGTTTAAGGAAAAACATTTCAGATTTGAAGGCTCAGGCTGGCCCATCATTATTGAACTCATCAGCCGCGAGCTGGCAAAGTCAGAAAAGAAAACTGAGAATGGCAAACATCGGACGAATAGCGAATCGGAACAAGAGGAGAGCGAGGTAGGCGTCGATAACAGCAAGCCTGTGGATATTCCTGTCAAGTTGCGAGATTTCATACAAAAGTGTTGTGAGACCAGCAACGATGTCTTTGTGGATAGCTGCGCCGAAGCATTGCTCAAATTAGCCCGGCGAAAGCCGAAGAAAATCGAATTGCGACCTACAAATACATTTAAGTCGGGGCGCGCCTATTATTACCAGCCGAGCTATCTCATAAAAAATTGGCCAGCCTATCAAAAAGCAATATCAAGCCTACCAAACCTTAAAGCCTGCTTTCTTACTTCAAAGTAGTTACCTCAAAGCGCGCCAATCGCCGCAAAAAGCGCGCCAACCGCGCCAAGCGCCGCTATTTTTTTGAAAACCGGATTTGCGGTTTGACTGCGCCAAACCATGTCCTTACATTTTACATTATGGATAATCAAACTCCTAATTTTGTTAGAACTAACATTATGGCAGGACTGCTCGGCGTAAAGGTAAGAAATGTTCGGCAGTGGGCGCGACAAGGACGAATTCCCAAATTAGTTCTGCCGAGCGGGAGATTTGTTTTCGACCCGCAGGCGGTTGTTGAGGCATTGCGTAGGCCGGCCAGCCAGGGGGAAGCCGATGACGATTGATGAGCTTCTATGTTTGGCGCAGCTTTCTGGCTCAGTGAAAAGCGGTCCGAATCGCTGGACGGCTTTGTGTCCTGCTCATAGCGACTCCAAGCCGAGCCTATCAATATCTACCAGCAAGGATGGGACAATCCTTATTAAGTGTCACGCGGGCTGTAAGACTCAACAAGTCTGCGAAGCTCTAAATATCGAACTCAAAGACTTATTTGTCCAACGCGAGGCTGGGCCTGCCAAGTCTGATGAACCTATTGCCGTCTACCAGTATACTGATGAATTTGGCCGAATCCTTTTTGAAGTATGCAGATTCTATCCGAAACGGTTTGCCCAGCGCGTCCCAACGTCGAGCGGGTATCGTTGGAATTTGGACGGCGTCCGCCGCGTGCCCTATAATTTGGAAAAATTGACAAAGGCGACCTTTGATACCCAGATTTTCATACCGGAAGGCGAAAAGGACTGCGACAGGTTATCTTCTCTTGGCCTGCTTGCATCCTGCAATCCCGGCGGGGCGGGCAAGTGGCGGGTGGACTACAACCGATTTTTTACTGGACGGCCCGTCGTCATTCTACCAGACAACGATTCGGTTGGCACCGAACACGCCAGGCAGATCGTCGAGGAGCTGCTGCCGGTAGCCAAAGAAGTTAAACTCGTCACTCTGGACGATTTGCCGTCTGGGGGGGATATTTCGGATTGGCTGGATACGGGCGGCACGCTGGACGGCCTTATGCTCCGAGTCCGAGAGGCTCAAGTATTAACGCGAACTGACCAAGCCGTGCTGATTATCAAAAATCTCAGCGAAGTTGTGGTGCGAAGCGTGGACTGGCTATGGCCGAACCGATTCCCGATGGGCAAGTTGAGCCTCGTTGTTGGCGATCCGAATGTAGGTAAAAGTTTCCTGTCACTGTATATTTCCGCCCGCGTCACCAATGGTCTGCCCTGGCCAGATGGAACGGAGAACACATCCGTCGGGAACGTGATTTTATTGTCGGCAGAGGATGATATTGAGGACACGATAGTACCTCGGCTAATAAAACAGGGGGCAGACCTGAATCGAATTGTCGCTATCGAAGGCGTCACCAAACGGGAGCGCAGATTCTACTTCAATTTAGCAAGGGACCTGCCGGCGTTAGAACGGGCTATTATTCAGACGGAAAATATGCGGCTTGTCGTGATCGACCCCATTGCGGCGTTTTGTGGTATGACCGACAGTCACAAAAACGCAGAGGTTCGCGGATTGTTGGGGCCGCTCGCCCAGCTTGCGGCAAAATACCGTGTAGCTGTGCTTGGAATAACCCACCTGCGAAAAGGCGAAGGTTCCGCACAGCAACGAGTTTTGGGAAGCATAGCTTTTGTGGCAGCGGCAAGGGCAGTCTGGCTCGTAACAAAGGACCAAACTGATGAGGAACGCCGTCTCCTGACATCCGTTAAGTGTAATTTGGCGTTTGATACAAGCGGTCTGGCCTTCCGGCTTATAGACGGCCAAGTCTGCTTCGATAAAGGAACCTTGAATATGTCTTGTGACGATGCCCTACAAAAACCAGACAGAGAGGAACAGACCGCTTTAGAAGAGGCGACCAATTGGCTTCGGGAAATGCTGAGAAATGGCAAAGTCAAAGCTCAGGATATATTTACAGCAGCCAAACAAGATCATATTGCTGAACGAACATTACGGCGGGCGTCCAGCGATCTGAAAATTAGAAAAGAGAGAGAGGGCTTCGGGTCTTTTGGGACATGGTCCTGGCAACTACCGGAGAACGCATAGATGGCCAACACTACTCTACATACTCTCACTTGGCCACCTATGCACTTTCAGGCCAATATCCAAACACGGCCAAACATACTATGGTCACCATTGATTATTACTCTAAAAATACATACATGGCCAATACTACTCTGGTGTACTTCCGCGCGCGCGCGCGAGAGAGAGAGAAACGAAAGGAGTTAAAATGGGTAAGGCTTTCGCCCCTTGTAGGTCGATTAAAGATGTTGTCGAATCGCTGATTGAAGAATCGGGCAAAATCTACATCGAGGACGGCTGCATCGTCCTGGATTTTACCGCCTGCCCGTACTGCATCGCGCTTACGCGTTGCAATACGCCTGAGAAGATTCTCGGCTGGCTAAATCAGCTATGTCACAAGAATTGGATGACCGCGGAGCGGCTTTGTTACTTTGCTCGGGTTGCGTTTGAACAGTTGGGCATAAAGCTGGACTATTGGATTTAAGGCGGTTCTCGGAAGGTGACAATGACCGAGTACGAATACTATGCAAGCGATGTTGAAGGCGATTTGGGCAGGCCCGTTGACCAGGCCGAGAGCTTTATTTTGAAACTGCTCTATTATTTTGGCAAGGGACTTCAACTGCCGTAAGCGATTTTATGGCCGGCAGAAAATTGAAAACGCAAGCGAACCGGCAAAGAGAGCCGTCAAAGCAGAAGGCGCTTTTTTGAAAATGACAGAATCTAACAACGAACCTGTTAAATCTTGGCCAGAGGTTTTGCTGGAATCTGAATTGTGCGAATATCTGCGCATACCGCAAATTTCAAACGGGCAAAATCAGCACAACACTATTGCTAACCTTAAACGTATGCGTGGCTTACCGTACTTACATCTTTGTCGCCAACCGCTCTACTGGTTGCCTGCGATCCGTGAATGGCTCCAAGAGCAAACCCAAAAGGAGTGCCACAGATGATTTTTGATTACAATCGAGACAGCCGGGCAGGCTATTATGGTAGTGACCGGTCTGCCAGCGGCAGAAAGGAGGTAAAACTATGAGACCGCTGGTAAGACTCAGACAACGACTATCACGAGACGGAAAGCGGTTTGTGTTTATGGCCGATTTTATAGATTTAGCGGGCAAAAGACGGCAGCTTAGCCTGGGACATTGTGACAGGCGCAAGGCCGAGATGCAGCAGCGGGAGAAAGAAGCGAACCTGCGCGCCGGCATTGTCGAGCCGGAGTCTATGAAGTTGAGCCGGCTTTCAGCCGACTACCAGGCCCGGACGAGAGGCCAGATACGCCAGAGCAGCTTAAGAGAAGCTGATATTGCTATGCGCGAGCTTGTCACCATTGTCGGCGACATCGACTGCCGGAATGTTGCGTACAAACACGGCGAACGATTCCTGCAAGCCTGCCTGGACAAAGGCAACGCCGTAGCGACCGGCAACAAAAAGGTCAGGACGCTCAAAAGGATTTTTGAGGTTGCCGTTCTCAGAGGGCTTTTGGAGACCAATCCCTGGAGACGCCTACGCGGCGGCAAAGTCCCACAACAAGAGATACATGTCTACACAGAGGACGAATGTCACCGACTGATAAAGGCGGCCAGGGAGTTTAACGACCCGGACGGCGTCAATTGGCAATTACTGATCGCCCTGGCGTTATCGACTGGAGCGCGGCGCGGGGAGTTGCTTAACCTTGTCTGGCCGGACGTGGATTTTGAGCGGCAGGTTGTCAAGATTGCGCCTAAGCCGGACGGCGACAGGACCTGGCTCTGGTTTATCAAAGACGCCGAGAGGCGAACCCTGCCCTTAACCGATGAGGTTTTAGCTATGCTGTTGGAGCAGCATGAAAGGCAGCCCGAAGGTTCGGTCTATGTTCTTGTGCCCTATGACCGCTACCGATTCATACAGCAGCGCCGCAAAGAAGGCCGCTGGTCTGAGGAGGACGGACGCTGCCCGCTCGACAACTTTACGCGAAGGTTCGGCCAGATACTCAGGCGGGCAGCTATCGAACGCGGCACGTTTCACGACCTGCGCCGGACGTGCCTGAGCTGCTGGTTAAGCAGCGGCCTAACCGAGTACGATGTTATGAAATTAGCCGGACATTCCGACTTCGGCACGACCAATAAATTTTACCTGCAAGTCCGGCACGATCTGGTCGAACGTGCACGGGAGGCAAGTATCGGTTTTGTTGCGCGCCCGTTGCGCGCTACCACCAGAGGGGATAAAAACCGCGTTTTTGAACGAGGCCGAAGGGTCTCGAACCCTCAACCTTCGGATCGACAGTCCGATGCTCTAACCAATTGAGCTACGGCCCCGACTTTGCACAATCGGAATTCTAACTTCCAGACTGCGACGATGTCAACTGTCCGCAGGCCAAATTTACCCGCCAGACGTATGGCGGGCGAGGTTTCTTTGTAGAGGCGAATTATCTTTTTCCCGGCTGTGCCCTCCTGATAACCGGCTGTGACTTGCTGTCCCTCTTGTGCTCCGGCTGCAAAACTCTCATAGCTTTTGCCACGTCCGCGACCTTTAGCACGGCGGTTGTGCGGCCACCCTTTGCACCTGCGGTGCAGTAGGCGTATGAGATGTTTATATGGTTTTTAGCCAGTCTTTCGGCCACCGCCGCCAGCGCACCGGATTTATTAGCCAGGTTAATGCACATAACCTCCGTCTCGTGATGTGGTGCGTTCAGCTTGGACAAGACCTGCTTAGCTTCATCTGGTGCGGTAAAAACTATCCGCATAACTCCATGCTCAACGGAATCCATCAGTGTCATAGCAATAATGTTGATCTTGGCTCGCGCAAATTCGCCGAGCACCTGGGCCATTACGCCCGGTTTATTAACCATAAAGATCGAAAATTGTGTCGTCACATACATAAGGCCAGCCCTCTAATCAAAGGTTTCTTTATCCACGCTCATTGCTTTAACGGCACTTTCTTTGTCCGGGAAAAAATCGAAAATCTTATCGAGATTAGTGATCTTAAAAACTCGGTGCAACTGTGGGTTTATGGCACTTATAACGACCTTGCCGTTGTGCGGCTTCAGCTTGGCCCGGATATCCAGCAGCAGCCCCAGCACCTGCGAACAAAAGAACTTCACTCCTTCAAAGTCAAATATCAGCTCGTCTGGATGGTTTTGGTCTATAAAATCTTTTATCTGACTGGAAGCGGCAGCAACTACTTCCACATCACTGACTGAAGCGGCCTTGAAACGCACAACCGTAACGTTGTCTTCTCTGGTTATTTCCACGGCAACTTTTTGACCCATACTTACCGACAATTCTCCCAGCTCAAGATTTGAATCCATTATCTCAAACTTTGCAGCTCCAGTCGAGCTTTTTATTAACATTTCCAACAGGCGACAAAATGTCCCTTGCGGTCGCTGCTTTCTGCCAGCGGCGGCATCCGGCTGAGGCAATCAGGTCCGGCTAAAGAGCACCTCGGGCCAAAGGTACAGCCGACCGGTGGATTCAAGGCACTCGGCATTGGTTCGACAAGCTCACCATCATTCTGCGACAACCTCACAATCCCGAGCCAGTCGAGGGACTCGCATCCAAGTGCTGCTCTGCTATGCCGCGGGGGGACACCAATTTGCGGAATCGCCGACATAAGGGCACGCGTATAAGGATGAAGCGGATTTCGACACAGTTTCTCGGCTGAGGCCTGCTCCACTATCCTGCCCATGTACATAACTGCCACGACGTCGCAAAAGAAATCCACGACAGCCAAGTCATGTGCTATGAATAGATATGTCAGCCCGAATTCCTCCTGCAAATCCTTCAGCAGATTCAAAATCTGCGCCTGAATCGAAACATACAGCGCGCTGACCGGCTCATCGCAAATGATCAATTTGGGCGCAAGTGCCAAGGCTCTGGCTATGCCGATTCTCTGCCGCTGACCACCGGAGAACTCGTGCGGATAACGGTCTATGTGGTCGCCGGCCAGTCCCACTTTTGACAGCAATGCCACAACTCGCTCAGTTACCTCGCCATTAGTCGCCACTCTATGGACTTTTAACGGCTCGCCGATAATGCTTCCGACCGTCATTCGCGGGTTCAGCGAGCCATACGTGTCCTGAAAAATGAGCGAAATATCCTTGCGGAGCTGGCGCAGCTTGTTCTTATCGGCGGACAAAACGTCCACCTCGTTAAAAACTACCCGTCCCTCGACTGGCTCGGGATTTTTAGTTTCGTTAATCCTCATGGTGAGCTTGTCGAACCATCCGGCAGTTGCCGGTATCAGGCGAACTATAGTTCTGGCAACGGTTGTTTTGCCGCAGCCGCTTTCGCCAACCAAGCCGAGCGTTTGCCCGCGTTTTATGGAAAAACTCACGCCATCTACTGCCCGGATATGCCCGGCCGTGCGGCGTAGCAGACCTTTTTTGATGGGGAAATAGGTCTTGAGGTTTTCGACCGTCAGAAGATAATCGTTTGCGTCGCCCATGTCGTGAAAGATGTAAGAAGAATATTTAGCCCCGCAATCGTGGCACGGGCTTCCAGCCCGTGAAAACACGGCCAAGATGGCCGTGCCACAGTTTTTGCCGATCATTGATAGCCCGGCGCGCGCCAGCAGGCAGTCCACCGACCCGGCTGGGTTTCCCGCAGGACCGGTTCAATCGTTTGGCAGCGCGTATCTGCGCAGCCTGCGCGGCAGCGGGGATGAAACCTGCATCCGCCGGGAAGATGTAGTGGGTCCGGGACCGTTCCTGGGATTGTTTGTAAACGTTTCACCGCCGAGCCCACCCGCGGCAAAGACTGCAACAACCCTTGAGTATAGGGATGATGCCCCGCACCAATTGAACCTGTACCGGTGCCACTGAGCCCCGAGAAGGGCGGGCGGTCCGCCAGTGAACAATTGGTGCTGGGTGCAAAAAGCTGCCGAGAATCGTCCGACGCCAAAGTCCGGCTTTGGACGACGGCGTCAGCAATTTCCACTAAACGCGATGCGTACATCACAGCGATTATATCCGCGCGCTGTGCCGCCACGCCCAGATTGTGCGTGATCAGCAAAATGCTCATCCCATTTTGTTTCTGCAGCCCATCGAGCAGATCCAGTATCTGTGCCTGAACCGTTGTATCCAGGGCAGTCGTCGGCTCATCAGCAATCAAGAGCGCCGGGTTACAGCTTAGTGCCATTGCTATCATCACCCGCTGCTGCATACCGCCGGAGAGCCGGTGCGGGTACTCCAAGACCCTACGCTCTGGGTCGGCAATACCTACCTTTCGCAGTAGCGCTACCGCATCTTCCCACGCCTGGTCTGCTCCCTTATTCCGGTGCAACTGGATAGCCTCAGCAATCTGATCGCCCACGGTGTAGACCGGGTTTAGACTTGTCGCCGGCTCTTGAAAAACCATAGAAATTTTATTGCCGCGAGTAAGCCGCATCTGTTTTTCACTCAATGCCAAGAGGTTCTGCCCTTCAAAGACAATTTTGCCCTGCACCCCCGCTGTTGCGGGGGCAGGCTTGCCCCTGCGCACGCAGGGGCTGCCCTGGCCGGCAGGAAGCAGCCGCATAATCGCCAACGCCGCGGTCGTCTTACCGCACCCACTCTCGCCGACAAGCGCGAATGTTTGGCCCTTCTTTATCGAAAAGCTGACATTCTGCACTGCCGGCGCTACACCAGCTTGCGTAAAGAAGCTGACGCACAGGTTTTCGACCGATAAGAGTACTCCGTCTACGTCCATCGTCCATCCTCCTGTGGCACGGGCTTCCAGCCCGTGAACCACGGCCAAGATGGCCGTGCCACCGCACGGGTCACAGGGGACGAGAATCGCGGGTCAATTGCGTCTCGCAAGCCTTCACCTGCTAAATTATAAGCCATCACGGTCAGAAATATTGCCAGTCCCGGAGACAAAGTCAGCCACCACAGGAACCTGCCGGAAGTGCTGACTCCTGAGCTGAGCATTTGTCCCCAGCTTGGCGTGGGCGGTGCAACACCAAAACCGAGAAAGCTAAGGGCCGCCTCGATAAAAATAGCGCTGGAAATGCCGAATGTGGCGTTGACCAACGCCGGAGCGATAGCGTTGGGCAGCATGTGCTTAAAAAGAATGCTCCGCAGCGGCAAGGCGAGCGAGATTGCCGCCTGAACAAAGTCCTGCTGCCTCAACTTCAGAAACTCGGCCCGAATGAAGCGAGCACTGCCGGTCCAGCCGGTAATGCCGATGATTATCATAGTATTTAAGATGCTTCGCGGCAGAAAAGCCATCATCGTGATAATAAGAAAGAATGCCGGAATAGCCATTATTATCTCGACAATCCGCATGCCGATGAAATCGACCTTACCGCCGAAGTAGCCCAGGATCGCCCCAACTATGATGCCGATAACGGTGGATATTCCCACCGCCACAAACCCTACGGAAAGAGATATTCTGCTGCCATGGATCAATCTGCATAGAACATCGGCGCCGACATCATCGGTTCCCAGCCAGTGCCGGCGGCTGGGCGGCTGCCGGCATAATTTCAAATCTGTGCGATCGTAACCATAAGGTACTGGAGGAAAGATCGCATCGGTGGCTTTGCCCGATGCAACCAGAGCTTTATAATCTATGGCGTCCAGCCTTCGGGGCACAAAGGCTAATATCAGCACGGAGCCCAGCAAAACTATTACAAAGCCTATGCTGAGCTGACGCCCAACTTTCCCGGCGCGGCCAAAGGGTTCCACAAGCCTCTGATTACGACGAACCAGAAGCACATGCAGGAACCCGACAACGACCGCAAGGAATATACAGTAGTCTGTCGGCTGAAGATTCTTGAAAAGAGGAAAGTGCAGCTTGCTGTCTATGCGAACAATAAAGGGCCTGTCGCTGGCAAGAAACGGGGCAAAAACGGCAAGCACAAACAGAAATACCACAAAAATCAGACAAGCTATATTCAGTCGGCTTTCTGTGAACCTACGCCAAACCAGCTCACCGTACGATAGGCCCCAGTTGGGTCTTTCTTGCGACTGTCTGCTCATAACTTTCTACACGGCACGGTCAAAACTTATCCTCGGGTCTGCGATGGCGTAGGCGATGTCGCCGAGCAAAAGGCCGATCAAATTCAGAACTCCGGCAATTGTTGCCACCGCCATCACAACGTTATAGTCGCGGTTGGTGACCGCCTCAAAAGCCAGCAGTCCCATGCCTGGAATACTGAAAATCTTCTCGATAATAACCGAGCCTGCGAACATGGCGGGCAACAGCGTCGCCATAATCGTAATCAGCGGAATGATGCTGTTGCGAAAAGCGTGCCGCAGTATCACAGCCGACGCCGACAGGCCTTTTGCCCTCGCTGTTCTAACGTAGTCCATACCGAGATTATCCAACATCGCCGCCCGAACCTGTTTGGCGAGATATGCAAAGCCGGTATAAGTCAGGCAAAGCACCGGCAAGGCAAGATGCCAGAGTCTATCCACCAGCCAGGGCAAGAAGGCCAACTGCTCTGCGTTGTTGCTCGATAGTCCTGCCGGCGGAAACCAGGTTAGCCCCCGGACCTGTGCCGGGGGTAAGCCCTGCCCACAGGTGGCAGGGCTAAACGGCCCGGTAAAATAACCGATGAGCATTTGGCCGACCCACATAACCGGCAGAGACCACAGCATAAGCAGAATCACCGAACTTGCCCGGTCGAAAAAACGCCCGTGCTTTACCGCCGCCAGAATCCCCACCGGCAGCGATACCGCGTAGACAATCGCCAGAGCAATCAGGTTCAAGGTTAGCGTGATCGGCAGTCTTTTTTTGATCAGCTCGATGACCGGCCGGCGGTGCTTGATTGAATCGCCGAAATCGAGGCGGACAATGTGACCCAGCCAACCGGCATACTGAACATAGACAGGCTTATCCAGGCCATACAATGACATTCGTGTTGCGCGGACGTCCGCTGCTCGCTGGGCGTCCATCTGGCCGGATGCTCCCATAGACAAACTGACCGGATCGCCCGGCGCAATCCTGCTGATTGCGAAAACTACTATGGTCACGCCCAACAGCGTGGGAATCATCAACAACAACCTTCTAATGATGTACGTAATCATCGCAGTCTGCAGGACGCCTTCCGGCGGAAAACCCCGCGCCAATCGCCCCGCACAAGTCCTGAAGTAGGGTATGCAGATTTCTGCATACCATTTGCGGAATTTGGCGGTATGCGGAGCATACCCTACTATTCATATCGCTGTTCACTTTTGGGCACGTACCACTGGAGATAATCAAGGCCCAGCTTGTGAACCACCACATTTTTGAAACGCCGGTCGACCAGGCGAAAAGTCGGACGGGTGAATAAAAAAGTGTAAGGCTGCTCTTCATGCAGAATTCCGTGCAGACGTTGATAAAGTCTGTGCCTTTCGGCATCAATGATGGTACGCCCGGCCTGCTCGATTATTACATCTGCCTCCGAATTGCGGAAGCCTACGAAATTGGAACCCCCGCCGCCGATCTGCGAGGAATGAAACAGTTGGTAAGGGTCTTCGACTGCGTCACCTGCCCAGCCGGCAATGTATGCCTGGAATTCTCTACGATTCAGCCGATCCCATAGAATCGACCATTCACAGGGTTCGGCAATAACCTCAACGCCCACTTTCGCTGCTTCATCCTTCAATAGCTTGGCCAACCTTTCAAACAGGGCGTAGGAGCTGGCGTACATAAACTTGAACCGCAACGGCACTCCATCTTTGTCGCGCAAGCCATCGCCGTCTGTGTCGCGCCAGCCGGCCTTATCAAGCAACTGCCCGCCGGTCTGTGGATCGTAGGCAATAGGCTCAATATTGGGATCGTTTTCCGGGCCGAGAGAATAAAATGGCCCCGTAATCTGGCGGCCGCGACCTTGCAGAAGATGAGCAATTATCTCCTCGCGATTAATAATATGAGTCATAGCCAGGCGAACCAGCCTGTCGGAGAAAAAAGGCGTCCCCTGATTCCAGCCGATGTAGTAGAAAGGCGTCGATGGCGTCCAATAGGAAAGACAATAAAACTCTTTGCTGAACTTTCCGTCCTCGGCCAGCTCGGCAAATTGTTCAGGCTCAGGTATAACAATGTCAACCTGGTGGCTGCGAAGAGCCTGCACGATCGCTACAGGGTTGGCAATAAACCGATAGACGACCTTCCTCAGCTTTGGCTTTTTGCCCCAGTAATTCTCATTCCGCCGCAAGACTACCTGTCTGCCCACGTCCCACTTCTCGAACACGTACGGCCCGCTGCCTACAGGATTAGACACACGTTTATTGAACCGGTCGTGATTAACCCCGGCGCTTGCGCCGGGGGTAGCCCCTGCCCCGAGGGGCAGGGCTAATCCGTAAATGTGCTTGGGAAGTATGCCTGTGCGGATGAAGGACAGGTTTTCGAGGGATCGGAAATGCGGTCTTTTCAGGGAGAACTTCACGACAAGGTTATCGATCTTCGTGACTTTCAGGACATCAGCGTATCGACTCGCTACATTGGCGGCATCGATTTTCGGATTAGTGATCGTTTCATAGGTAAAAATGACATCGTCAGCGGTAAGAGGCATCCCGTCCGAAAAGTGTATGTCTTCCCGCAAACGGAAGGTTATCTCCAGTCCATCGCTGGAAACCTCATAACTTTCCGCCAGATGCGGTTTCAATTGCCTGCCGTTGGCGGGGTCATAGTCATAAACCAAAAGCGGCTCAAAAATATATGGTATGGTGATCCATACCGTGTAGATGTCCGTCTCGGCGGAAATCGGATTCAGAGTCTTGGGATCAACGCGAAACGCCCATATCAGCCAGTCACCATCGTCGCCTGGATATTCTTCATCAGCCGCCACCCCGCCGGGCACGGCCGGCGTAACTTGCACAGCAGGTACACGGCCGGCTTTTTCCAGTGTCTGGTTAAGGTGATTTATGCGCTCGTAAAGCCGGTCGGATTGGACTATCGAAAGAACTTGCAGCAAAATAGTAATCGACAGGAACAAAAAGAGAAAAAATGTGGCAAGACCTCCACGGCCACTCATAAAACAAACCTCCAATGTTTGCATCAAGGGCCGAAGTCAATGCGCAATCCCGGCCAGCCGGGACTAAATACTATCTCTCGACCTGGCTCGAGACGGGTTTAGCCCCGCCTTCTACACGCGGCTTGGGCGGCTCCGGCAAAGCAAGCGGTGCGGCGCGCTTACTACCATCCGGATTGGCACCATAGTCGAATTTCAACTGCTCGACTAACTGCCCTTGCCTTGCCCCATCACCGAACAATTTGTCATATTCCTGCTGGACTGCCGCGTAGTCAGCTTGCTCAACCGCCTTTTTTATTGTTGATTGCGGCCGGCGCAAAAGCCTGCCGATGCACTTCTCCTCAACGTCCACCAGTACAGACGTTAGATAATGCTTATTGGCCTCGGGCAAAAAATCGCGCCCCTTGATATATCTTTGCATTACGTAGGAATACAACTGCCCAAAGCGGCGAGCAAGTGCCGGATCGGCTGAACCCTTCGACAAGCTCAGGGCAGGCTCTGTGGCGGCGATTTTGCCGTAGAGCAGTTTCAAGATCGTGCCGTCCACAAGTTCGTACTCAACCGTCCAGTCAGCGTATCTTTTCATCCGGGCATCGGCTATCCGGCCCAATAAATCCTCTCCCTGTGCGACCTTCACCGTGCCGGCAAATTCAGCCATCAAGCCCAGCACCTCCGGACTGGCCGTATCCACCAGCTCTTTAAGCTGTTCTGCAATCCGCTGTACCAGCTCTTGACTTACAGACGCCCCCGGATTCAGCTTCTCTACCAGGCCGGGGTTGGTAACACAGCGGACTGCCCAGTAGCGGACCGCCTGGTTGCTGTGTTTCAACTGGGCGATAGCTAAATCTGTCAGGCGAGGGTCTTGCAGGCCATCAACCAATATCAGAAGATTCAGAATCACTTTGAACTGGCGGTCTTGCGGCAATTGTCTGGCCTGCTCGAGGCCCGCAGAGATGTGTTTGAATGCCGACTCGGAGAACTGCTGGGCGTATTGCCCTTGGGTGCTTTGTTTGCTGAGGATAACGGTACGCAACTTTGCTATCTCGGCGAATTCTCTGGTGTTGACCAGCTCCCTTACCGCTTCGCCAAGGAACTGATCAATAATCTTAAGGTCTTCGCTGTCGAGCACCTGCTTGGTGAATACTTTTTCGATCTGCCGGGTATCGACTGCTCTGGAACGCGCGATCATCGCCAGGACTATGAATGCCGCCAGAAAAGCAGGAATTACGCCTTTTAACTTCATCCGGTAGACTTCCCCAAAAGGTCTTTGCCCGTACTCGACGTTATCCAGCTTAACTTTCAGGCGGCCTTTTGTCAAGCTAATTCGGATTAACAAGCCCTTGCATTTGCTGTCCAGATAGGATAAAAACATCTTTGCAGGCAGGCAGTCGTATGGTTATTTATCGGAACATGAAAAAAATGGCTAAACATATCATCGTCTTTTTCGCCTTGTTAAGTATGTCTGTTTTTGTCGCTGGCTGCTCACAGGCCAGGCCCAAACCTGTTGAACCGAATAAAGTGGAAATAGCCGAAATCAAAACTCAAGAGCCTGAGTTTATCATCACTGTGCCGCCCACGACTCAGCGAGTTGATGTAGAACCTCCGCCGACTGAACGCAGAGAAGCAGAAACGCCGGCGGCAGAACCTGCAAAGCCGGAGCCTAACGACGTTAAACCCGCCAAGGTCGAACCGGTCGAAGCTGAGACGCCCACAATTGAGCGCGGCGAATCCAAATCAGGCGTGATGGAGCCCAACACTGTTGAGCCTAAAACCACCGAGCCTAATGCTGCCGAGCCAAAGATTGCCGAACCTAACGAGGTGAATCCGTCATACGTCTGGCGGATAAATCCTTATCCGGACAAGACGCGCGCGGCAGAACCCAATCAAGTTCAGCCCACTGCCGTAGAACCGAACGCGGTGGAAACTGTAGCAAAAGTCTCTTTCCACGACAAATGCGCTGAGATTCTGAGCGAGTATGTCGACGCGGATGGGATGGTGGACTATGCCAGGCTTCGCAGACAAAGGTTGCGGCTGAAAAAGTTGTTGGATGCATTTGATGAGTTGGACCCAAACGAATACAAGTCCTGGCCGCAATCGGACAAAATCGCCTTCTGGATTAACGCCTACAACATCCAGACGCTCAACATAATTGTCGAGAATTATCCCATTCAGTCATCGCCCTTCGTTCGCATCATCTGGGGGCCGTACAGCATCCTCCACATCAAGGGTATATGGACTGACTACAAAGTTATGGTCATGGACGAGGAGTTTACGCTCTCGGCGATTGAACAGCAGTTTTTCCGAAAAGAGTTCAAAGAGCCGCGAGTGTTCCTGGCCTTAACTCGTGCCAGCCTTTCCAGTCCTGTCTTGCGGAATGAGCCGTACTACGGTTACAAGCTCGATAAGCAGTTAGAAGACCA
>Ga0299912_10001369_pt1 | contig 19671 bp, 12 predicted proteins | sample RVTome_2_FD_207667 | JGI IMG/M metagenome (GOLD analysis project Ga0299912, IMG submission 207667) | Soil microbial communities from uranium-contaminated site in the Upper Colorado River Basin, Wyoming, United States - RVT95D214 (version 2) ... | reverse complement strand
GCGCCACGGCAATGCCGGCCAACTTTTCCAGGCACATGGCAACGCTTCGCTGGCTTCCCAGTGCTCGACACAGCACCAAGCTCTCGATGTGAATGGTCTTGGCCTGATCGTACTGACCTCGATCTTGCGCCATCTGACCCAAGTCGTGGAGCACGATGGCCATGAACAACCTGTCTCCGCCTTCTCGGAGCAGCGCCAGACTTGACTCGTAACATAGAATGGCCCGCTCGTAATCGCCCTGAACGCGCGCGAGTTCCCCGAGGTTGATCAGCGTGATGCCGCTGAGCCACTTGTCCCCGATGGTCCTGGAAAGCGCCAGGCTTTGTTCGGAAAATGCCTGGGCCTGTTCATAATCGCCCTGGTTGGCGGACTGCGCGCCTAACCCGTCGAGCGCAAAGGCCATGTTCCACTGATCTCCCACCTGGCGAGCCCGCGCCAGTCCCTCTTCAAAGTACGAGCGCGCCGCAGCATGATCGCCCTGATAGTAGGCAAGACTACCCGCGCCGTTCAACAACACGACTCGCAGGGACGGCGACAAGTGGACCTGGTCGGTATCTGCTGCCAACGTGCGTTCCAACCACCGACGCCCCTCGCTCAAATGACCATGCATCGCCCAAAAGTGCCACAGCGCCCCACCCAGGTGAGCCGCGATGGTCACGTTTCCACTTTCCAGCGCCCAGCCCAATGCCGCACGCAGGTTGCCATGTTCGTTTTCCAGCCGATCCAACCACATCACTTGTTGCGTGCTGGTCAGTTGCGACCTGGCAGCTTCCGCTAATCTCAGATAGTACATCGCGTGCCGCCGCCGGATTGTCTCTGCTTCTCCATTTTGCAGAGCGGCCAACCGCTCGAGCGCATACTCGCGGATCGTCTCCAGCAGGGCAAAGCGCGACTCGTCATTGACCTCGTGCGGCACGACGAGGCTCCTGTTCACCAGCAAGGCAAGCAGATCGAGCACCGGAGTGGTCAAACCGCTCGCTCCGTTCCCGCACACCGACTCGGCAGCGTCCACCGTCCACCCACCGACAAACACTGCCACCCGCGCGAACAGCGTTTGCTCGTCGCCGGCCAACAGGTTGTAACTCCACTCGATGGCGTTCTTGAGTGTTCGCTGCCGCTCGTCAATGTCGCGCAGACCATCGGATTGCAGCAGGAACCGCCCACCCAGCCGCCGCAGAATCTCGGCGGGCGGCAACAGCCTGACCCGCGCCGCGATGAGTTCAATCGCCAACGGCAATGCGTCGAGGCGATGGCAGAGACACGCGACTGTGGCCGCGTTCGCTTCGGTGAGGGAAAAGTCAGGCTGGACCGCTTGCGCGCGCTCGACAAAGAGCGCGACAGCAGAGTAATCGGTCAAGGCTCTCTCCCCTTCACCCCCCTTCCATTGGGAGAGGGGACGGGGAAGAGGAGGGAGGCCCAATGGCGGAACGTGGTATTGCCGCTCGGCGCGCACGCGCAGCGCGACGCGGCTGGTCGCCAGGACTTTCAAGAGGGGACAGGCGGAAAGCAATTTGGCAATCATGGGCGCGGCGGTTATCACCTGCTCCAGGTTGTCGAGCACGAGCAGCATCACTTTGTCGCGCAAATGATCGCAGAGGTGATCGAGCGGCGACAGACGCTTGCTTTCGTAGAATCCAAGCGTCTGGATGATGGTCGGAGCGACCAGGGCGGGGTCGGTGATGGGCGCCAGCGCGACAAAGAACACGCCGTCGTCAAACGTGTCACGCACCTCGGCGGCCACCTGCAAGGCAAGGCGCGTCTTGCCAATCCCCGGCGGGCCGACGAGGGTGAGCAGGCGTGCGTCCTCGCGCATCAACCGGTGGCAGACCGCATCCACATCGTGCTCTCGTCCGATGAGGGGCGTCGTTGGCGCGGGCAAGTTGCCGGGCGAGTGAAACGACGCGCCGACTGTCGTACGCCGGCCAGACCGCGCGAACTCGACAAAGGGCGTGTGCTGATCGGAGGCGATGCCCAACGTCCGCGCCAGTGACTTGGCCATCTGCGGGGAAGGTCGCCGCTCGTCCGTTTCGATCTTTTGGAGCATAGACACGGCGCAGCCGACCCGCCGCGCGAATTCGTCCTGGGTCAGGTCGAGCGCCTTGCGGCGCTGTTTGAGCCATTTGCCAAAGGACGTATCGGCGTCCATCGTACACCAGCTTGCTCAGAGAAGCGTTCCTTGGCCGTGTTGTGGAGACAACATCATTATATCATCTTTGTATGGAAAATTGTGTGTCTTTTTGTGTGGCTTTGCCCTTGATTCGGATGCCTGGCTTGTGATTCAATCCAATCAGGCCAAGTCTGTCCCGGCGCAAAGTTATCGTGTCATCGTACGTCTCGTCAAACCTGTCCACTCATCTGGGCGCGTCAGGCGCTCGGCTATGTGCCGTTTGAATTGGAGCTAGGGGAGGTCACTATGAAACCCAACCGCACATTGGGCCTGATCGGCCTGCTGTCGGCCCTTGGCTGGCTGCTGGCGCTGAGCAAGCCAAACGCGTCGGCAACCTTCGGAGCGAGGTATGCGGTATCTCCCAGCGCGACTGACACGTTTTACGCCGTCGCCGACTCGTACGTTGATTCAGCCAATCCCACCCAAAACTATGGCAGTTTCACCATCCTGGGCGTTGGCAGCAAAGTTGTCAGCGCGGCGGACCGCGCGCTGTTTCGCTTTGACCTGTCCAGCCTGCCTACGGACGCCATCGTGGACAGCGCGAGCTTCCAGGCCTACATGACCCAAACGACGAGTACGCCGACCATCTTGAGTGTTGGCATCTATCGAGTTATCGCGAGCTGGAGCGAGGGCAGCGTCAACTGGATCAACCAGCCACCGGTTACGTCTATCGGCAAGACCAATGGCGTGAGCACGACCGTGCAGTATTACGATTGGGAGGTCACAGACCTGGCTCAAGTCTGGGTCGGCAATCCGGCCTCCAATTTTGGGCTAGAGCTTCGCAGCGAAACCGAGGGGACGTTCGGCTGGCGCGGCTTTGCCAGCCGGGAAACCGCGCCGGTCTATCGGCCTTGGCTGGTGATCGAGTATCACCTGCCGACGCCTACCCATACTCCGACACCGACGCCGACAAAGACTGCCACGCCCACTCCATCGCCAACCGCTACCGCGACGCCTACGCCCACTTCATCCCCGACGAGGACGCCTACGCCCACTTCATCCCCGACGAGGACGCCTACGCCCACTTCATCCCCGACGAGGACGCCTACGCCTACCTCGTCTCCAATCGCTACCGCGACGCCTACGCCCACTTCATCCCCGACGAGCACGCCTACGCCCACCTCAACGCCAACCGCTACCGCGACCGCCACGCCGACCGACACCACCCCGCCCAAGATCATTTCTGGCCCAACCGTATCGGGCATCACGTCCAATTCGGCAACCGTTTCCTGGAACACGGATGAAGCCAGCGACAGCACAGTGCGTTTCGGCATCAAGGCGGGGACATTCGAAGGTCAAGCGTCGAACACTGCCATGACACAAACGCACGTGATGATGCTGACCGGATTGCGGCCCTCCGCCACCTATCGCTACATCGTGCGTTCTGCCGACGCCGCCGGCAACGCTGTCGCCGGCCGCGAGCTGTTCTTCACGACGGGGCCGGCGAGCGGCAGCCCACCACCGAGCATCTCAGGGGTGACATTCACCCGTATGCCCGGCAAACCGATCTACTACGCCATCGCCGCGACTGTGCCCATCACCGTGGATGTGGAACGGGTCGAGTTCACAATGGATGGCGAGTTGCTCGGCAAAGCATATACTCCTAAACCCGGCGCGCTCCCCGGATTGTACGAGTTCCCATTGATTCCGGCGGCGCTGAACATTTCCCGTGAGGAATTCTTTGCCGAGCACGAGATCGAGGCGGTCGCCGTCGGCTTCGGCGGGCTGACCGGGCGCTTGCCCGTGCAGTTCAACCCACCCTACGAGTGCGCCGACATCCACGTGGACATGGATTACCCCTACCCGGACCACACGCTCTATTTCGAGGACGGCGCGCTGCCGCCCAGTACCACCGTGCCCATCGAGGTATACGCCTGGGCCTTGTACGAATCAGAGTGCAATCACATCCCCTGGCAAGAACGCGCTGCCTGTCAGATAGAGGCGCATACCATTGAAAGGATCGACTTTGCAGTCCGTGGCGCGCAAATCTGCACTTTTACGGGCCACGCGTGGCCCTGGAATGTGTACACCTGCGACTGGGATGCCAGCGGCCTGGGAGCCGGCATCTACGGCATCCGCGTGGACGTGATCGCTAACGAAGAATGTAAAAAGACGCTCTTGCGCGATGTGACGGTCGAGCAAGGAGAGCCAGAACTGGACGTCACGCGGGAGGTTACCCGACGCGGGAACTACTTCGAGGTGGCGCTGACGATCAGGAACCGCGGCCATGCCGGTTACAACGTTGACTGGATTGAGGACCACGTCGCCGGTTTCCAGCCCATCACGAAAAGCGCCGACCTGGCCGCCGGTCAGCATTACGCAGTGACCGCAGACTGTGGGACAACCGGCGCGTCCTGCAATGTTAAACTCGATGTTTCCAGTGACGCATCCGGGGCCGCCATCCGGCTGGAGCGCGGCGATAGCCTGGCGTTGAGCTACCTGGTCGTGCCGGTCTTACTGCCCAATCCGGACGATGCAGATCAGGCCATTGGCAGCGAGCCAGTTCGCGTCGTAGGGTTCAACGAGGCGGATAACCCCACCTTCGAGCGTCCCTGTGTCGCCGTGACCGGTGGGACGTTACTCGCCAATGCAGTACACAGCGCCACAGTCGAATCAGATTATCTAATCGTCACCCGACCCGAAAGAATGTTCGACCTGTATAACTACGACGACACCAACACATTGCTATCAACGATGGCCGAACTGGCGCAGCGTAAGAATGGCATATTGGGGTACTTGGTCGGTCGCTTCTACACGTTTCCCGGAATAGTCAAAGATGCGATCATGGAATGGGGTAGCGACATGCGCGGCAGCGACGGCCAAGCAGGTAACTGGTCCAGCAACGGCTATCTACTGATCGTAGGCGAGACAGACATTGTACCCTCTTACTCTGTCCTTGACGTGGATATCTGGCAAGCAACCAACAATATATTGGTTTGGAAATCCGGGCCGATCTTTCCGGTCCATCTTGTAGACAACTATTACGCGAATCCGGACGACAGCCTGAAACCAGAGCTGATCGTCGGCCGGATTATCGGTAAAGACGCCGCATCCCTGAACACGCCCATTGAGATGGCCCGGCTTGACGCATTTGACTGCTCAAGCGCCCTGGTGGTCAGCGGATTGGATAGTGATGTAGATAAACAAGAAGGCTTTGTTGAAAACGCCAACGACATCGGTGCAACCCTGATGACGAAATTCTCAGATGTGGATGTGGAGCATTGGAGCGATTATGACACGATCACCGACGCGCTGGACACATTCACCGATGCGGTGCAAGGGCGCGACGCCATCGTCTATTCCGACCACGGCGGACACCGATCATGGTCGTCCGTGTTGGATACGGGCGATTTCCCACTGGATTTCCTCGGCAGCCATCCCCTCGTGGCGGCCTTCGCCTGCAATACAGGCTACTACCAGGGAATAAATTCCATCGCCGAAAAGTTCCTCGATAGCCAGGCGGGCGGCTACATCGGCTCGACGGAGTTGGCGCACAGGCCGACGACCCTCGAGGTTGGTCTAATGTTTGTGGATCGTTGGCCCGCAGAAGGAATCAGCGCCGGACAGGCCCTGAGGGACACCAAATGCGCGCTGTTGGCAGGCGACCAATCGGAGTATGAACGCCTCTGGGTGATGGAATTCAACCTGTATGGCGACCCGAAGTACGGAGTATGTCCTGTCGTCGAAACCGCCGTGGCGACAGGCGATGCCCATTCCGCAGCCATGCCGTTGTCGTCGTTGGAGGTCATCGTGCCCGATTACCAGGTGACGTCCAGCGGCGAACTGGACACCGCGCGGATCCCCGGTGGATTGATGCTGCTAGAGCCTGGTTTGCCGATGGTACCCATCTATGTCGTCGCCCAGGACTATCCCAGAGGGTACAGAGTTCAGGACGTCGTGCTTGCCGCGCGGTCCGGTATGGTCACTGCAACCGGCCTGAACCTGCCGCTTGTCGGCGATGACCCGACCAGCGTTGGGGAGAATGACCTAAGCCAATCCACACAGTCTGCCCCGGGCTGGTATCCCGAAAAGGATTTCGCCTGGGAGATTGATGAACATGCGGATGGCGCCACGACACTTATCATCCGCATGTACCCCTTCTACTACGACGCGGCGACAACCGATGTGCAGTTCTACAAAAACTACAGCTTCGACATCCACATCATCACCCCCACCGTGGAGATCATAGCCTTGACCTCGGATCAGCGAATTTACCAACAAGGAGAGCCGGTGGGCGTAGGCATGGCGATCAGTGGAACCAACGGCACGGAAGACGTCATCGTGGAGGCCGTCATCCGGCATGACAGTTCAGACAAGCTAGTGGACGGCCTGCTGCTTCGTTCTTTGACCGGGATGCAAGGTCTGGCAACCTTCTCGACGCAGTGGGTCAGCGTCGAACCGGGTCTTTACGCTGCTGAAGTGACACTGCGCAACGCAGACGGAGACATCCTTGACAGAAAGACTGCGCAGTTCACGGTCGGCATCGCCGCCGGAGAGATCGTCAGCTTCACCGTCGCCCCCGATTTCTTCGAGATCGGCGCGCCCGTCGCGGTGGCGTTGACCTTCGTCAACACTGGCACGGTCCCCCTGACCGGGACGACGGTTGTACAAATCCAGACCGAAGTGGGAGAGGCGATCCAAGAGTTCAGCCATGACTATGGCAACCTGGCTCCGGGCAGCCGCGTCAGCTTTGCTGACGCCTGGGACACCTCGGGGGCGGCAAGAGGGGACTATCGTGTGGTTGCCTACGTCCTGTACGATAGCACGGCGACCGAGCCTCGTGTCGCCATCGTGGGGACGGGCCGGTCACTCTACCTGCCACTCATCTTGAATCGCTTCAGCCAACCATAGCGCGGCCTCTGGCCGCAACCAAACTTCGTGATAGAATGCAAACGATCGACAACCCTCCAAGGGGCAGGCTGTGAAGCCATGAAACAGTGGCAATCAATCATCCAGCCGATAGATACAGCATCATGCTGACACGAGCGATTCAACATGCACTCGCCGATAATTGAATGCCCCGGGTATTGGCGCTCATATCTCGCAAGCTATCGTTCCAACGCGAGTCACGTTGGAGCATGCGTTTTTGTGTTGCTTGTTGCAGAATAAATCTCGCAGATCACGCAATTGTTGCAGAGTAATTCTATAGCGCAGCTCTCGCAAATGTTGCAGTGCGATTCTAACGAGGAGCATGACCATGAAACGCGGTATCTGCATCGGATTGCTAGCAGTCGGTGTCTTATTGATCGTGCTGTCCAGTCTGGCTGGCGCGCAAGGCCCTGGCCCACAAACTCAAACAGGGACTTGGGCAACATTGGGCACAGCCTTCACCTATCAGGGCGAGCTGCGGACGGCCAGCGGCCCAGTGAGCGGGACGTGCGATTTCCAGTTCAGCTTGTGGGACGCGCAGACCAATGGCGCACAAGTCGGCAGCGCACAGGCGGTCAACGGCGTGAGCATCGTCAATGGCCGCTTTGCTGCGCAGCTCGATTTTGGCGCAAGCGCGTTCAGCGGCGACGCGCGCTACCTCCAGATCGCCGTGCGTTGCCCTTCGGGGAGTGGTGGTTACACGATGCTCGCGCCGCGCCAGCCACTCACCGCCGCGCCGTACGCGCTTGGCTTGAGGCCGGGGGCGACCATCAGTGGGACAGGCGGTCATCCTGCTTATGCAGCACTGGCGTTGCGCAACGACGCGGGTTACGGTCTGCACGTTTTGTCGGCGGGCTGGGACGGCGTGCGCGTCGTCTCGGCAGGTTATAGTGGCGTGTATGTGGATTCGGCCCACACGGGTGTACGCGTTTATTCGGTCACTCACGGCCTGGCAGTATCATCGGCCGAGACCGGCGTAAAGGTGTATTCGGCGAGTTTCGACGGTGTGGACATTGATTCAGCCACCTACTCTGGCCTGAACGTAGACACGGCGATGACGGGTGTGAACGTAGGCTCGGCGACTACTGGCTTGAATGTAGGCTCGGCGGGCGCTTTTGGCGTTCATGTCGGCTCAGCGGACACCGGCCTGTATGTGTACTCGGCGACCACTGGCTTGTTGGTAAATTCGGCAAGTGACAACGGCGTATATGTGGGCAGGGCAGACAACGGCGTACACGTGAATTACGCCGACTTTAACGGCTTGAGTGTGTATTCGGCGACGCGCGCAGGTGTGTATGTTTTCTCGGCCGGTCAGGATGGCGTTCAAGTCTGCACCAACATTCCAGGGAGTGGCTGCACCACGAGCAGCGGACATCATGGCGTCGAGCTCGACAACATTGACGACGACGGCGTCTACGTCGGACAAGCGGGTGGCAATGGCCTGTACGTGGGTACGGCCATTACGGGCGTGCATGTTTACTCGGCCACGAGTGGCCTCATTGTGGATTCGGCGGACCGCAATGGCGTGCGTGTAGACAGGGCCGGTGTCGCCGGCGTGTATGTAGCCGAAGCGGACGTCGCCGGCGTGTGGGTGTCCCAGGCGGGTGAATACGGCGTGGGTGTGTACAGGGCCGGCAACCCCAGCTACCTGACCATGTCAACCTTTCCCAGCGGTTTCGAGGTGGAAGGTGCTGAAGGGTATGGGCTGTACGTCGGTCGGGCGGACATGGACGGCGTGTACGTATGGTCGGCCGGTGGCGACGGTGTGGATGTGCGGCTAGCAGGCGGCGACGGCGTGGATGCCACGTCCACCAACGCGTCTGCCTATGGCGGGCGGTTTGTCAACAGCGCGACCGGCGGCGCGGGGCTGTACGCGCGGGGAGGCAACAACACGGCCCCGGACCTGGTACTGGGCGGCAACAGTTCTACAAGTGACGATGGGCGCATTCGCTCTGATACGACCTTTACCAGCAGTGACATTTTTCTGATCAGCAACGACGCCGTACAAATTGAGCTGGACAGCGACGACAACGAATCCGGCAACTTTTGGATCTTGGACGGCGACGATAACACCGTCTTTTCGGTCAACGAAAACGGCGACATGACCGCCATCGGCACCAAAAATGCCCTCGTCACGACGCAGGATTACGGGCAGCGCAAGCTGTACGCCATGGAAAGCCCACAAAACTGGTTTGAAGATTTCGGTTCGGCGCAACTCGTGAACGGCCAGGCCACCGTCGCTATCGAGCCGATCTTTGCGCAGACGGTCAACCTGACCGGGACCTACCATGTCTTCCTCACGCCGCTGGGCGATTGCGCATTGTACGTTGCCGCGAAGACGCCCGCTTCGTTCACCGTGAAAGCGATGGGCGGGCAGACGTGCAGCATCGCGTTCGATTACCGCATCGTCGCCAAACGGCTGGGCTATGAGAGCCTGCGCTTGGACTCTGCGGCGACCGGCGGAGGTACGCCATGAGCGCACGCTGCCTCGCACTGATGGCGCTACTTGTTGGTGTGGTTCTTGCCTGGACAGGCCAGGCGCAAAGCGGCGGAGGCTATGATCTCACGTGGACCACGATAGACAGTGGAGGCGGCGCGAGCAGCGGCGGCGTGTACTCGCTCGGCGGCACGATCGGCCAGCCGGACGCCAGGGCGATGGCCGGCGGCGCGTATGCGCTGGCCGGCGGCTTTTGGGGCGGGGGCGTATCGGGCGCAACGTCGCGGTACGTCTATTTGCCCATCGTCTTGCGCTAGCGGTAACACACTGGCTTGCCCGAAGAGCCAGGAATGAGTGTTTTGTGTGGGAAATTGTGTGTCTTCGCGCTTCCATTCAGCATCGAGGTTGTGGTTAAATCAAGACAGGCTAAGAAAGGATAGTGTCCCATAGGGTCTGCCCGGCCAAGACCCGAACAAAGAAGTCATCACCAAGCTGCGCACGTGGGACATGCTGCTATCGAATCTCTCTCTTGGCGTCCACACACTCCGCAGCGTACTGCACGTCAGACAGTCCATTGACGATGGCTTCCACATCACTCAGCCTGGAACGTACGAGTTGGTTTTGAACCTCACCGTCCAAGCGCCGCCGACGGCGACGGCCACACCTGTGTTGAGCGAAGCAGTCGCGAGCAAGCCAGCGGATGTGGTCGGTATCTGGAGAATGCGCTTTGTTCCTCTGGGAGGATGGGCCTACATACAATACCGTGCAGATGGAACGTGGGTAATTGCCAAGACGGTCGAACAGTTGAAAACCAGTCCGGCGATGGCGGGAACTTTTCGGTTAGACGGGGCCAAATTCATCACGGACGACAGCGATTGTGGCCTAGGCACGTATGAGGTGCGAGTCAAGAAGTCCAACAGCAAGCCCGTCGAGCTTGTCTTCGCTCCTATCAACGACTCGTGCCGTGCTCGCGTCTCAGGTTTGGGAAGAGGGATGACTTGGGTCGAGCCTTAGGCAATCGACTCGAGTGCATACGCGATAGCCTGCTCCATCGTCATCGCGCGGCCCTCAGCCCATGCGGCGCTGAACGCCGCTTCGCCAAGCTTCTGGCGCGCCGAATCCTCATGATGTTGCTGTTCAGCATGGTCAGCCGACGCAAGCAGCGCGCCTATCAGGTGCGGAGCTCCACCCCCAGGCAGGTCTGCTTATGGTGCAAACGGTATTTCGTGCTAAAATAATGTATCCCCTGATGTACGCCCTCAATTGATGCAGCCGGAGGACGCACCCTGTGCATTTGAGGCTGTTGTAGTGTTTGCGTTCGATGAGATGGCGACATGGTCAAATTCGCCGTTCTGGTCGCTGGCTCTGCCATCATCCTGGGAGTGTCGTGGCGCTTCTTGCGGCCGACGCTCGCATGGCTTTTACCGCTTCTTGGCCTGGGCATCTATTCTGCTCCTGATCCTGCTCAACCTGGATTACTGGTTCACCGATGCGCTCCCTTCTCTTTACATCTTTGTGTGGTTGCTGCTATTCCTCGCACTGTTCCTGGTGATGCGCAGGTTCCATTTGCTGCGCGTGATAAGGAAACCGATCTTGTTTCGTGAAATACAAGTCGCGCGACGAAGGGAAACTATACATGAGCCAGATTACGCATGACCTGTCACTCTCCGCCTTGATTGCAGCTATTGAGGACAACTTGTTCGCCCTCATTCCGGCCTTTAGCAGGTGGCCGCAGGCTGAGGTGTACGATGGCGCCGAAATCAAATGGTCAATCACCCACATTCCATTCCCATTGTTCAACAGCGTCTTTCGCGCGCGGTTGGCGCCCCAACAAGTGGACCCGACCATCCGATCTGTCATTGCGCGTGGCACGGCGCGTCAAGTCCCCGTGATGTGGTGGACCGGGCCACAAACGCAGCCAGTGGACCTGGCAAGACACCTGGAAGCTAATGGCTTCATGCATGCCGACCATGAGCCAGGCATGGCCGTTGACCTGATGAAGCTGAACGAAGATTGCACAACCCTGCCAGGGGCGAGCATCCAACAAGTCAGCGATGCCGAAACACTGAGCCGGTGGTGCCAGGTTTGCGCCACGGGCTTTGAGATGCCCGACTTTGTAGCAGATGCGATGTTTGATTTCATGTGCCACGTTGATCTGAGCGCATCTCGACCCTATCTCGGCTGGCTGGACGGCCAGCCCGTTGCTACCTCTCTGCTGGTTTTGGCTGCGGGCGTGGCTGGGGTGTATAACGTTACGACCATAGCGGAAGCGCGCCAGAAAGGGATGGGGGCCATCATGACGCTAACGCCCCTATGTGATGCACGTGCGACGGGATATCGGGTCGGCATCTTGCATGCTTCAAAAATGGGAGTTGGCGTCCATCGTCGCTTGGGATTTCAAGAATACTGTCAGATTGGTCATGACGTGTGGTCACCTACGCCAGCAAATGAAGGAGCGGCCTAGCGAGGGAGCAAACTATCATTTGCGACTGAAAGGAGATAACCATGTCAGTCAAAATCGACAACCAGATCAAGTTGAGCGATGGACGTGCCGTGGGCTATGCTGAATATGGTGATCCGCAAGGCAAGCCCGTGCTGTACTTCCACGGCTTGCCCAGCTCGCGACTCGAAGGGAATCGTCCGGCCATTGACGAGATTGCCTCACGGCTGCATGCCCGCATCATTGCCCCGGATCGGCCCGGCATCGGGCTTTCGGAGTTCAAGCCATACACCATCGCCAGTTGGCCCGACATTGTGACCGAGTTTGCCGACAAACTGGGCCTCGAACGTTTTGCCGTGATGGGACTTTCCAGCGGCGGCAAATACGTGGTGGCTTGCGCCTGGAAAATCCCTCAGCGCCTGACCGCAGCCGGCAGCGTCAGCGGCACCTGCCCCTTTGATTTGCCTGGCGCAAGAGAGACACTGAGCAAACAAGACAACCAGGTGTATGGACTGGCCGACAAAGCTCCGTGGCTGTTCCGGTTGATGCTGTGGAAGATCGCCCGTGACGCCCGCAAGAACCCTTCCAGCATTTTCTCACTATTCACGGAAGTATCCGAGCCAGACAAGGTCGCGCTCGCCCGACCGGACGTGAAACAGGTGTTTGAGCAAATGGTCGTCGAGTCATTCCGGCAGGGCACGCGCGGCGCGGCGTTGGACTGGATGCTCGAAGCGCGCCCGTGGGGTTTCTCGCTGCAAGGGATTCGCATGCCGGTGTACGTCTGGCACGGCGAGGCGGACAAGATACTTTCTATGGAGCAGAGTCGCCTCTTGGCCAAGGCGGTCCCGAATGCCCGCCCCCAGTTCTTCCCGAACGAGGGCCACACGCTGATCGTGAACCACTATGAAGAGTTGCTCAGCGCGCTTGTCTGTTGAGCGCACCGAGCATCGTCGCCCCACGAGTGTTTGATCACACCATTGCAGTCTGAGTGCCGCCGGTTAGTCACTGTCCGTGTGCGCGGAGGTTTTGTGATGAAGGATCAACAAGCCAAGTGGACTGAGGAACTAGGCCGCCTGGTCGCACTTGCAGAACGATTCGCCTCCGAGGGTCAAATGAACTTGAACAAGCTGCTGGAGGCGGCTATCTATGCACAAGTCCGGTGGCCCGCCGGTTGCGACAATTCCAGAAAGAGCAGGAACAACTGCTCAAGCAGAAAGAATCACGTCGTGCTGAAATCAGAGCCATGAAGCAAGTGCGTGCTGATTCGCTTGACCTGATTGGATCTCTAGTCATCTTTCCCCAAGGATCATCAGGATGAGCCGAGATATGCACGATGCCATGAACTTGGTTAGACGGAGATGTTCGAGTTGGAACCTACATAGACACCCAGGGGTGTTGAAGTGACAGACGCTGACACTCTGGCTCAGTTGCGCCAGAGAATTGACGAACACTTTAGCGAAGAGGAGCTCCGGACGCTCTGCTTTGACTTGGGCGTGGACTATGACAATTTACCTGGGCGCGCCAAGGTGGATAAGGCGAGAGAACTGGTAGCTCACTTTGATCGCTGTGAGCGTATCCCTGAACTCACGGCGGCCCTGGCTCGCCAGCGCCCAACTCTTGATTGGCTGGCAACGACTGAGACTGCTGAAGCAGAGCCCCCTTTCAAAGGGCTGCTTTTCTTTGATGAGGCGGATGCCAGCCTGTTCTTTGGCCGCGAGTCACTTACGACCAAGTTAACTGGCAGGCTACACGAAGAACACTTTCTATCCATTGTTGGTGCATCTGGCAGTGGCAAATCGTCAGTCTTGCGTGCGGGGCTTGTTCACCAGCTGCGTTCAGAAGGAACCTGGGTAATTGCAGTCCTTATCCCTGGCAGCAGCCAAGGCTCATTCTATGCACTAGCAAGTGCATTACTGCCGTTGCTTGATCCGAAGTTGAGCGAGACTGACATCTTGGTCGAGACTCGTAAACTCTCGAACGCTTTACGACAAGGTGAGGTCAGCCTCCTGGAAGTCACGGAACGCATCCTCAAGAAAGCTCCTGCTGCCGGTCGCTTGTTGCTTGCCATAGATCAGTTTGAAGAGGTGTTCACTACATGCAAAGACCAAGGCGAGCGCCAGGCCTTTGTAGACACTCTGCTCGAGGCTATTACTCCAGACGAAGCCGCGATGACTGTTGTGATTGCCCTGCGCGCCGATTTTTATCATCATTGTGCCCAGTTTGACAATCTGCGCAAGGCACTCGCGAGGCATCAGGAGTATATCGGCCCGATGAATGTTGAAGAGTTGCGTCGAGCCATCCAGGAGCCGGCCCGACGCAGCGGATGGGAGTTTGAGCCCGGTCTGGTGGATTTACTGCTGCGCGATGTGGGAGACGAACCAGGCGCTCTACCTTTGCTTTCTCATGCGCTGCTCGAAACATGGAAGCGCCGGCAAGGAAGAACGCTAGTGTTGTCTGGCTATGCTGAGTCTGGTGGTGTACAAGGAGCAATTGCCCAGTCTGCTGAGGCGGTATTCAATCAGTTGACGCCGGAGCAACAGTTGATTGCTCGCAATGTATTTCTCCGCCTGACCGAGTTGGGCGAAGGCACACCAGATACCCGTCGTCGCGTTTCTTTGATTGATCTTGTTCCCTCGGCAGACGACAAACGGGCGGTTGAAGTGACATTCAATACACTCGCCAATGCCCGCTTGGTCACAATTGCCGCACAAAGTGTTGAAGTATCACATGAAGCACTCATCCGCGAGTGGCCAAGGTTGCAGCAATGGCTCAGTGAAGATCGTGAGAAATTGAGGATTCATCGCCAACTCGCGCACAATGCCCAAGAATGGGTTGTGCTGAATCGTGATTCAGGCGGACTATATCGAGGTGCACGACTTGCCGTAGCAAGCGAGTGGATTCGGGACCATGCAGATGAGACGAACGCACTTGAGAAGGAGTTTCTCACTGCGAGCATGGTCGCGGCGGAGGCTGAACGTCGCACAGCACGACAACGGTTACAACTTGTCATCGTCGGCTTGACGACTGTTCTCGTCATAATAAGCGCGTTGGCTATCATCGCATTTCAGCAGCGCAATGCTTCTCTAGACCTTCAGAAAAGAATACTGGCTCAAGATTGGGCCACAAGTGCAAATAGCCTAGCAGGAAAAGACAACGACCTCAGTTTGTTGCTTGCTATGGAGGCGGCCAGGACTGATCGAAATTTCCAGACGGAAGATGCACTTCGGCGGGCTCTAGGTTTGCCTGTGGCCAGAACTGTGTTGAAGCACCCTGGTCTGAGGGCAATGGTTTTCAGCCCGGATGGCGCTCGAATCGTCACTGCAGGAGACGATACTCTCGGCAGAGTCTGGAGTTGGCCGGATGGCAAAGAGCTGCTTACGCTGAGAGGACACAAGGGTTGGATTGTTTCCGTCGACTACAGCTCTGACGGGACGCGTATTGTAACGGCCAGTATAGATGGAACGGCAAGACTATGGGATGCAAAAACAGGCGAAGAAATAGCGGTTTTGCGTGACCCCAATCTGGATTGTATGCCAGGTGACATGGCTTGTCGAATCTGGCAGGCAAGTTTCGACCCGTCTGGCCAATTGGTTGCAACGGGCAATGATAGCGGTCATGTGTACATATGGAATGCTACCACAGGCGAACTCGACCAGACCCTACCGGCTAATAATAGCAGTATTCTCTATATCCGCTTCAGTTCGGACAGCAAACATATTGCCGTCGTAAGTCGCGATTACTCGGCTCGTGTGTGGGGAATCGAACAGAAGCGGACTATTCTGCACTTCGATCCAACTGAGTCGGTTCGGTTAGTAGCATTCAGTCCGGATGGCAGCCACGTTCTCACCTGTGATGTCACCGGTGTGACCAAGACATGGAATTTGACCAGTGGAGATCTGGAGCGGGTCATTGCTGATTCCGGCAAGTCCAATGGAAGTGGAACACTTGGGCCTCAAGACGCACACTTCAGCAAAGATGGGAAAAAGGTGGTTATCGCAGGAAATGATAACAGAGTGGAAATTTGGAACTTGGCCGATAGTGGCATGGTTACAGTCTTGGTTGGCCATGAGGACACTGTAATGTCAGCCCAGTTTAGTTCAGAAGGTGATCGAGTATTGACTGCCGGCAAGGACGGAACAGCCAGATTGTGGGACGCACTGACTGGCGATACGCTTTCTGTCTATACGGGTGTGTCGTCTCGCTACGGCGAGGCCCGTGGCGACTATGTGCACTTTAGTCCTGACGGAAGATATGTTCTAGCCGTTGGTCAAGATGATGGCAAATTGCTCGAGTGGCCGACCAGCCCGGAGTTGGGCGATACAGTGGCTTTATTACCAGGTAGCCTGTATGCTGGAGACCTCGAGTCTTTGTCCCGTCAATTCAGCGCCGACGGGGCTACATTCCTAACTGCTGGGGCAAATATCGTATATGAATGGAAAATGGAGTCTTGGACACCGATTGTAACTCTTCGTGGCGGCGCCAGTATTAGGGAATACCTGGATGCCCCCAGTCTTAGCCCGGATGGCACTATGATCTTTACGACGTACGGTTGGGAAGGCGCGTTGACAGATATCAATCAAGCTCGAATATGGGATGCTGCCACGGGCAAGCTATTGGCCTCATTTGGCGACTTCATTACTGGGGGACGCTTTAGCCCGGACGGCACCACGATCTTGACTAATGGATGGAATGCAAACTATCGGCTCTGGGATACTGTGTCTTTCACAGAAGTTCCATTGCCAGCGAACGCACAAGTGCAGTTCGGCCCATGCAGAAGGATGATTACGGTTAGTCAGAAGGGAACGACGGACTACTATTCGTGGAATGCACCGACACTGGAAAGAATCCCTGTCTCGACAGTCACTGCTGGCTGTGGCCGAGAGGATAGGAAGCTAACCATCACAAACGTAAGCCGAGATGGCAAACGCAGAGTCATTGTGGATAGCGAAGGAACACGATTGGGACACACCGCCACAGTTCAAGATACTGCGACTGGGAATACGATCGGGATACTGAGAAGTCACAAGGCTGAGCTGCACATGGTCTTCTTCAGTCCAGATGGCAAATACATAATTGCCTCTGGGGCGGATAACGTTACACGAATTTGGTTTGCTAATGTCACTGATCTGCTTGACTTGGCAAAATCAAGAGTCACTCGCGACCTGACATGTCAAGAACAGCTAATGTACCTGCATGAACCAGTCAAGTGCACGCCTTGAAAGCTGTATGTAACAGGGAACTAAAGGGTGGCCTAGCGCAGAGTATCCAAAGATGATTACAGCACATGACCATATTGCGGGACACATACCGATATCTACGGCTACCCCAATTGGGTGCCGGTAACCGAAAACCACCCCTTGCAGTCCGCTAGTGGCTACGGCCAGGGCAAGGTAATGTGCGAACACTTATTGCACGAAGCAGCGGAATTGGAAAGGCGGCATGATTACAGCATTCTCCGCCCGCCACACATTTGGGGGCCGCACCCCAAAGCGCTGCAGTGGCTTGCTGTCCAACGTGTCTTCCAGGGGCTGTCGGTAGTACTGCCCGGAGCGACCGAAACTGAATGGTCACAGTTTGGCGACGATTGGATTGATGCCCGTGAATTGGCTTGGGCAGCAGCTGAGTGCCTGGATCGCCCATTGGGAGAGGCGGTCAATGCGGTCAACAGCCATTTCGTCTGGCATGATTTCTTCGACGAGCTTATTCGTCAGACGGGCAGCAAGAGTACGCTTGAGCACTTCGTCCTCCATCAAAAAAGTGGCGAATGGAAGATTGTCCACGCGCACTATTCAATCGGCGTGACCAATGAAGCGATTGGTCATGAGGTAGCATAACAAAAAGAGTTGATCATTGCGAGACGGGGGCGCGAGTCATCGCAGAAGCCTTTCGCAAGCTGGGGTACGTGCCGATTGTGCCCTAGCCAAGAGTGTGCTGGCTACAAGGAGACAAACCATGAATCGCATTCGATATCTGGCCGCTGGCCTGTTGTGTTTGACGGGCGTCATCCACATGGCCCAACTTGTCGTGGCCAAGTTAGACGCCAATACCATCATCACAGTGCTTTTTGGCGCGGCCTACCTTGTCATCAGTTTTTTCTTGTTTCTGGGCAACAAGACCTCGTATTACCTGGGGGCCATTGTGCCCCTCATTGGCCTCTTGCTTGCCACAGCCGGCATGCTGACGAATCCCACATTCTTGGCGGCAGTCTTTATCGCCATTGATGTCGTCGTCGTGCTCGGTTGTGTCTACCTCATTTTCAGCAGCAGAAAGCCATCATAACGATGTATGACCAACCAACGAAGCAAGTTGCGAAATGTCAGAGGATCTTGCTGCTCTCTTTTGTGTCCGTTCTGTTGTTCATCTTGACCGCAGGGCGATTCGAGTCGCATGAGCGGGCCAAAGCAGCCTGGTCGCCACAGGGCACAGTCTTCTATGTCGCTCCAACCGGCGACGATTCGAATGAGGGCACAGCAGCCCACCCCTGGCGAACCATCCAGAAAGCAGCCAACACCCTGCTGGCCGGAGACACCGTTTACATCAGGGCGGGCACTTACAACGAGCGAGTCGTGCCGCAAAATTCGGGCAGCGCCGGGAACACGATCACCTATGCTGTCTACCCTGGCGAGACGGCGACGATTGACGGCAGCGGCATCACGCTGCCTGACGATCTGGCTGGCCTGTTCGACATCTCAAACAAGAGCTACATCCGAGTGGCCGGTCTGCGCGTCATCAATGCCAGTCCGTATGACAACAACGCCGCTATCCTGGTTCTCAACTCTGGTTATATCGTCGTCGAGAACAACCACACTGACAATACCATCTCCTCTGGCATCGGTGTATGGGCCAGCGATCACATCACCGTGGCTGGCAACACAATCGAGGGCGCCTGTATCAGGATATGGCAAGAATGTTTGAGCGTTGCCGAGACCACCTGGTTTGAAGTCAAGAACAATGCGGTGTCGAATTGCCACGAAGAGGGCATTTGTGTCAAAGACAACTCTGCTCATGGCAAAGTGTATGGGAATCTCGTGCATCATGTGCAAGCGGTCGGCATCTATGTGGATTCGTGGAACCGGCACACGCATGACATCGAGGTTTTCCAGAACGTTGTTCATGACAACGAGAATGATGGCTTTGCGTTGGCCTCTGAGGAAGGCGGCACGCTGGAAAGCATCTATATCTACAACAACATTGGCTACCACAACAAGTACAACGCGCTCAACATCAGCATCAATGGTACCGCGCCACATCATCCGATCAGCGACGTGCAAGTCATCAACAATACTTTCTACGACAACGGCTGGGCGGGCGGAGTTGGCGGAATCCTTGTGGATAACCCGGAGGCGCAGAACGTCATCGTTCGCAACAACATTGTCAGCCAGAATCTCTATTTCCAGATTCTCACGACCCCCGGCGTTCCGACACAGAGCGTGACCATAGACTACAACCTGATTGACGGTTACCGGGGCAACGTCAACGAAGGCGAGACGCGCGGCAGCAGCTATGTGGAAGGTGATCCACTCTTTGTCAACACTTCCGGCGCAGACTATCACTTGCGGGAGAATTCCCCCGCCATTGATGCCGGTTCAGCCGTCAGCGCGCCTTCCGACGATTTCGATGGACGGCCGCGCCCACTGGATGGAAACGGCGATCATACGGCCGTCTATGACATTGGGGCATACGAATCGCCATTTTACTCTGAGCATGTATATTTGCCACTTGTGTTGCGTTGAGCCTGCTACATTAGCCGACCAGCAA
>Ga0299912_10001368_pt1 | contig 19674 bp, 11 predicted proteins | sample RVTome_2_FD_207667 | JGI IMG/M metagenome (GOLD analysis project Ga0299912, IMG submission 207667) | Soil microbial communities from uranium-contaminated site in the Upper Colorado River Basin, Wyoming, United States - RVT95D214 (version 2) ... | reverse complement strand
AAACGGCGTAGAAACGTTGTGCACCGTGATGTCGGAGATCAGCACATCATCGAGGCTGCCTTGCGTGGCGTCCCAGCCGCCGGGCTGCAGATTGAGACCGGCCAGCATATTGTGCCGGCTCGACGTGCGGTGCGGATGGATGCCGGGACCATAAAACAGGCAGTTGTGAATGATCAGGTGGGTCGCTGGGCCGATAAGCCGGATGCCGTTGCATGAGGAGTTCACAATGCAATCGGAAATCAGGGTATTTTGCCAATAGCGTCCGGCAATGGAGTCATCGCCTGTGAAGAACTGGCAGCCAATGATGCTAACGTCCCGGCAAGGGCGCTGCGGCGCCCCGCGGAAATGGACGCCGTCCCAGCCGCCGGCGATCTTGACGTTGCGAATGTCAACCTGGTCGCTAATCTGGAAGAAGATCGCATAGTTAGCTGAGTCCACAAAAGAAACGTCGCGAACCGTGACGTTGCGGCAGTTGACCAATACTAAGGTATGCGGCCCGCGCATTTTCTCTTCGCCGGTGGGATCAAATACTTTGTTGCCGTCAATCACACCCTGTCCGGTAATCGCTATATCTTCCAGCCCATCGCCGAGGATCAACGCCCTGTGCCACTTGCCCCATCTGGCTTCGGGCATAAAGGCCGGAGGTGTCGGATGCTGATATTGTCCGAGGTCCATTGTGCCGATCAGCCTGGCGCCCGCGTCAAAAAACAGCGTGACGTGGCTCTTAAGATGCACCGTGCCCGACAGGTATTTGCCGGGCGGCAGCAAGACTTGGCCGCCGCCAACGCCCGCACACGCTTCAATCGCCTTATTTATCGCGGCGGTGTCCAGCGTCTTGCCATCGCCTACAGCACCATAGTCTCGAATGCTGAACACGCCAGGCGTGGCAGCAGTGCCTGCTTGAGCGGCGGCCATCAAAGCCGCCGTGACAAGCACCAGCCAAATGGCTTTTGGCACCCCAGCACGAGGCCGATGGATATGATCCCACTGCATCATAAGTCAAATTATAAGGCTTGAATCAGGTCGCGGCAATAACATAGATGCCGGCGTGAAAAAGTCCTTGTGAACTGCGGCGCCATAACTATAATGGCAAAAGTGCAGTGCCAACGGAGTCTCGGCCAGAGTAAATCGTGACGCCGGGCACAAACGTAGGATATAAAACAACCATCAACTGGAAGGAGAAAAAGAGCTATGAGTCAAACCACGGCAAACACATCGCGTCGCGAGTTTTTGAAGAACAGCGGCCGGCTCGCTGCAACCTCTGCTTTGGTGGGGGCGATCGGGCCTCGGATCTACGCCGGTGAGGATAATACGATTAGCGTGGCTCTGGTCGGCTGCGGTGGCCGAGGCACCGGCGCAGCATCGGAAGCCTTGTCGGTCAAAAACGGGCCGACCAGGCTCGTCGCTATGGCCGACGTCTTCGAGGACCGTCTTACGCGCAGTTATAAGAATCTGAAGAAGGAGCACGATAAACAGGTGGACGTGCCTGACGATCGCAAGTTTGGCGGCTTCGATGGCTACAAAAAGGCAATGGATTGTCTTAAGCCGGGCGATGTGGCGATTTTTGCTACGCCGCCGGCTTTTCGCTGGGTACATTTCGCGTACGCCATCGCCAAAGGCCTTAACGTCTTTATGGAAAAGCCGATCACTGTGGATGGGCCGAGCACCCGCAAGTTTCTGAAGCTCGCTGAAGAGTCCGTCAAGAAGAACCTCAAGGTGGGCGTCGGTCTGATGGTTCGCCATTGCAGGGGCCGGCAGCAACTGCTCGAACGCATCAGGTCGGGCGAAATTGGCGACCTGGTCATGTTAAGGGCCTACCGGATGGGTGGTCGCGCGGCTACCTGCGGCCCTAAGCCGGCCAACACGAGTGAGCTCCTCTACCAGGTCCGCCTATTCCACAGCTTCCTGTGGGCCAGCGGCGGGATGTACAGTGATTACTACATTCACCAAATTGACGAGTGCTCCTGGATGAAAGGCGCCTGGCCGATAGAGGCCCACGCCACGGGCGGGCGTCACTACCGCGGTGATGCAGTCGACCAGAATTTTGACAACTATTCGGTCGAATACACTTATCCCGATGGCACGAAGCTGTTCTACTACGGTCGCAACATTACCGGCTGCCAGGGCGGTTTCTCCAGCTATGCCCACGGCACAAAAGGCTCGGCTGTCATCTCGACCTCAGGCCACACGCCGGGCAGAGTCCGCACCTACAAAGGGCACAAAATGGAGAAAGCCGACCTGATATGGGCGTTTCCGCAGCCTGAGCAGAGTCCTTATCAACTCGAGTGGGACGATCTGATTGACGCCATTCGTCAGGATAAGCCCTACAACGAGGCCAAACGCGGCGCCGAAGCCAGCCTGGTGAGCTCCATGGGTCGCATGGCTGCCCACACCGGCCAGATAGTCACCTACGACCAGGCGCTCAACTGCGAGCATGAGTTTGCTCCCGATGTTGACAAGCTGGCGACGGATTCTCCTGCCCCGGTGCATGCTGGACCCGACGGCAAATATCCTGTCCCGCAGCCGGGTATCCTCAAGCAGCGGGAATATTGAGCTTTCGTTTGTTACTTTTATCTGCCAGATTTACCCGCCAGACGTATGGCGGATTAACCCTCAAAATATACGCCGGCGGTTTCAAGAGCCTTTCTTAAATTGGCGTACGGAAGGTCCCTTGTTCCACAGTTTTTGCCGGCGCAGAGAGCCGCCGCTGTGCCGGCAGCTTGGCCTTGTCCCATACAGCTCACGGTATTCCTGGTGGACATGTGGGCGTCGTGGTTCGAAGTGATCATCATGCCGGCAGCCAAGAGGTTGTCTATTCGCGCCACGCGCAGCGCTCTATAAGGTATTCCGTATGTGCCGCCATTTTTTATCTGTAAGCGCGGCGCGGAGTCGTGAAAACCGTAAGCCATGACGTCATCATCAAAATGCCTGCCTTCGAGCACGTCTGAAAGCGTGATATCATAATCACAAGCTATTAGTCTGCCGCGCCTGATACAGAGCTGCGGGCTCGTCCTGGCGATAAATGCCTTTTCACAGCCGGGGACATATTTTCTGAATAGTTCTATTGCTTTTGCCTGACGTTCTCTTAGCTCCAATTCGGCTTTGGCCACTTCGTCTCTATTTGTAGGACTTACAGGCATTTGGAGGTTCAGCTTGATGAACATAAAATAGTCGTCGTGAACGGTGGTCGTAACCATTGACATGCCGATTTTTCCGGCCTGCTCTCTGAATTCAGAGGGAAGAGTCGCCGACGTGCCGTCCAATCGTACGATTTGCCCGTCTTTGCCGTCGCGCGGGCCTTCGGCGTATTGAGTCAGGGCATCGTGCGATTTGAGGAATTCGTAGTATTTTTCAACGCTCACATTGGCGACGCCGATGCTGTTTGCGACCGCGTAATCGTTCGGTTCGCTGTATTTAGCGCCGGCGTAAGCGGCCAGGTCGCCGTATGCCGTGCAGTCAACGAATGATTTTGCGTAGAACGCCTCTCTGCCGGACCGGCTCTCTGTGATCACGCCCTTAAGCCGGGCACCCTCCATAATCGCTCCCGTCAAAAGGGTATTTACGCATATAAAAACACCAGTTTCTTCAAGCATCTCGAAGGCTACGAGTTTATAGATTTCGGTGTCAATAGCGGTGCATATTGAATCGAAATCGTAGCCTTTGAGCATCTCGCCGTGGCCCGACGTACCGCCGACTTTCGCAAGGCGGTCAATAATTTCCTGGGGAATCCCGCGGACGACCTGACGCTTTTTTACTCCGGGAAAAGCCTTCCAGAGGTTATAAAAGCTATGAAGAGCGGTGCCGCCTTCTACGACTGTTCCGCCCGGATAACCTTTTGCCTCGATCAATGCGGTCTTTGCGCCTTGACGGGCGGCGGCAAGAGCGGCCACGACTCCTGCCGTGCCGCCGCCTGCAATGACGACATCAAATTTCCTGACGGGCAACTTTTTCGGCGGTTCCTGGTAATAATCGCTGGATTGACCGCTGGTTCTTGCCGGGCTGCCTTTCGCCAGGCCGGCATGAACACCCATTCCAAGCATTAGAACGTGTTTAGTGAAATCTCGACGATTCATCTCCGATTCCTTTCCTAATCAGTAGGGTATGCTCCGCATACCGCCAAATTCCCCAAATCGTATGCAGAAATCTGCATACCCTACGGCACTGGCTATTACTTATCTGGTTTTATTGATTTCTGTTTTTCACGAAGGAACTGACAGTGTTGGGATTGCCTGGTTAGTGCTTAGCAGTTGCCGTGCCGGCGACCGCTAAACGTGCGCAAAAAGGCGATATCCCAATTCGTTCCTTCACCAAGCCCAGAGCATTTGGGTGTACACGGCAATTCTATCAGACCCGGCGCGCGGCGACTACTGTCTGCCAGGCTAATTTTGATGACCCGGCACAGCGTGTTTGGTATCATATCGATACTCGCCCGCCATACGTCTGGCGGGTAAAAAACTGGGTCTTCCACTGGATGAGACCGTGCAACAGATGGATGCCCTAAGAGAAGCCTAAGTACAGGAAAAAGTAGACATGGACCGAAGAGAGTTTATGAAGACCTCGGTGGTTGGTGGGGCGTATGCCATCCTTGTGACACCTTGTAGCGGCGCCAGCGAGAGCGAGGAACCATGGTTCGATCGGCCTATGCGTTGGGCGCAATTGGTTTTAGTCGAAAACGACCCTGGCCAATTCGACCCAGACTTTTGGCTGGATTACTTCAAGCGTATCCACGCCGACGGTGCATGCCTCAGCGCAGGAGGCGTTGTCGCATATTACCCCACACAAATCCCGCTGCACCACCGAAGCGCGTGGCTTAAGGATTCGGATCCGTTCGGCTATTTGGTCCAGGGATGCCGCAAAATGCAGATGGCTGTGATCGCCCGCACCGACCCGCACGCGACGTGGGACAATGTGTATCAAGCCCATCCGGATTGGATCGCCGTCGATTCAAAAAGACAAAAGAGGCGTCACTGGTCTAACCCTGAATTATGGGTCACCTGCGCGCTTGGCCCATACAACTTCGAGTTCATGACAGAGGTTCACGAAGAGATTATGAAGCTGTATCAGGTGGATGGGATATTCTCTAATCGCTGGGCTGGTCACGGCATCTGCTACTGTGAGCACTGCACGAGCAGTTTCAAATCGCTTTCTGGGATGGACCTGCCGCAGACGACCGACCGTCGTAGTCCAGCCTATCACAAATACACGCAGTGGCGTGTCCAGCGGCTGAAAGAGCTATGGTTTTTGTGGGATCAGACAATTCGCAAGGTTAGAGCCGCCTCACGGTATATTCCCAATGGGTTTCCCGATAATATCGTCACGGGGGTCCTGGCAGACATTTTCTTCACCGACCATCAAGGCAGAAGCGGTGTGATTCCTCCCTGGTCGAACGGTAAGCGGGCGAAGGAGCTCCGCGCTACGATGGGAATGAAACCCCTTGGGGGCATATTCAGTATCGGTTTAGAAGAACCCCACAGGTGGAAGGACTCCGTGCAGAGTGAAGCAGAGGTCAGGATTTGGGCGGCCGAAGGTACCGCCAACAACATGAGGCCGTGGTTTGTCAAGTTTTCGGGCACGCTTTATGACAGGCGTTGGCTAAAAGTGGTCGAAAGAATTTATCAATGGCATTACTTGGCCGAGCCTTATCTGAGAAACGTTGCATCGCTCGCTCGCGTGGCGATGGTTTATTCCGAACAGACAACCCGCTACTACGGCGGCGAACGATGGCAGGAACGAAGCGATGGTCACGGGCTGGGAATGTACCACGCCCTCATCGAATCGCGGATACCGTTCGAGATGGTAAATGACCGATTGCTCGACGCCGAGCATCTAAAGCCCTTCAAATTGTTGATTCTGCCTAACATCGCCGCCCTTTCGGAGGCGCAGTGCGAACAACTGAGGCAATACGTCCGGGGTGGCGGGGGCTTGGTTGCTACCTTTGAAACTTCGTTATACGACGAGCAGGCGGAGCGACTGCGTGATTTCGGCCTTGCCGATTTGTTTGGAGTTTCCTATAACGACCGCATTGAAGGCCCAATGAAAAATTCATATCTGAGACTGAAAAGCGATTCAAAAACTGGTCGGTTTCATCCGGTGTTGAGCGGCCTGGAAGACGCGTACCGAATCATCAATGGGATTTGGCGGCTGGATGTAAAACCTAAGATAGACTTTCCTTCTCCGGTGACGTTGATCCCCGCTTATCCTGACCTGCCGATGGAACATGTTTATCCCAGGCAGCCGGACACCGATATTAGGGAACTATATTTACGAGAATTGGGGCAAAGCCGGATAACTTATGTGCCCTGGGACATAGACCGGACGTTTTGGGAGATCATGAATCCGGACCATGGGCGACTTCTGCGGAACATAATTGATTGGACGGTAAATGAAGAGCCGCCGGTTCGAGTGATGGGGCCCGGTGTCCTTGATGTCACCATTTGGCGGCAAAGACGGTCAATTACGGTTCATCTGGTTAATCTGACCAACCCAATGATGATGAAAGGCCCGTTTAGGGAATTCATTCCCATCGGCCAGCAGAAGGTTCAGGTTCAAATTCCTCGAAGTGAAACGGTGGAAGGGGTCCACCTGCTTGTCAGCGACAAAACGCCGGATTACGAAATCAAAGATGGAATTGCCTCGCTTACTGTACCCTCGATCTTGGACCACGAGGTGGTAGCGTTGCGTCTACGTACATGATCCCTTGCAGTCATTGGAGAGAAAGGAGGTTCCACATGACCACAAGACTTGCGCGTCTTACCTTTGGCGGGCTTGGGCGGCGAGAGTTCTTAAGCGCCATTGCAGCCGGTGCGATACTGGACTCTTTTGCCGTGGCACAGGAAATCCCCGCTTTCGCGGGGACAAGCTTGCCCCTGCGGAAGCAGGGGGACCAGGACCCAACAGTTCAGCGTGAGGTGCGGCTGGAGTTTCTTCGCCCGAAAGAACTCAAAGAGGCACAAAGCGTGTGCCCAACCATCTTTCAGCCGCTCGGAACGATTGAATGGCATGGGGTACACAACGTGGTGGGCGTCGACTCGGTGAAGGCACATGCACTTTGCGTTCGAGCAGCCAGGAAGGCGGGGGGCTTGGTCGCGCCGCCTCTCTATGGTGGTGTCGGTGGCGTGGACCAGCCGCATACGTTCGTCATGGAGCCGGAAGATAGCGTCTTCTCCAAGCTCCTTCGGCCATGGCTTGAGCAGCTCTGCCGGGAAATGGCCCGTGACGGATTCCGTGCGATCATCATTCTCACCGGCCACTACGGCGCGGCACAGCAGATAGTAGTCCGCGAAACGGCGGTTCGGATGAGCCGTGCTTTGGGAATTCCTGTGCTCGGCACGCCTGAGTATATGCTCGCACTGGATGTAGGCTATACCGGTGATCACGGAGCATGGGGTGAAACCTCGCTCATGATGCACCTCTATCCGGAGACAGTCGACCTTTCGCAGCTTGGCGAGCCTCCGCATAAAGGCGTCGGAGGGCGCGACCCGAAAAAAGAAGCCTCAGCCGAAGACGGACGCCTAATCGCCGAGACGATAGTTTCACGACTTGCGGTGCTGGCACAAAAAATGCCGACCTGGGACTATAAGACGCTCGATAGTTTCATAGACGCCGAGGCGACGCTCATCGCCAAGCAGCTTTCAGCGCCGAGGGGCAGGGATGCCATCTGGACCGCTTGGCGTAACATAGGCCGTGCTATGCGTGATTATGGCAAGCAGCTTGCTGAAGGGCGTTTCGAGGAGATTAAAACCTCGGTCGCTGAATTGTAGCCTGTGACCTGCCTTGTCAGCGAAGGTTTGTCGTGCCCTCAGCGAGCGCATCAATGGGGTGTTGACCTCACTAATGGTCTGGCTGCGCTTGATGTTGTTTCGCTGCCTGTTGTGTGTTAGAATGTGGGCTGGTTTTGGAGTAGCGCTTTATCAGATTCTTAAGTAGTGGAGGCTTGTATGATGCGTAAAAGAAACCCCTCGTTATCCTGGCTGTGCGGTGGCATGGTTTTTGTGCTCTTACTTTTGGCGGTAGATCGGCCGGTTACACTTCTGGCAGCCCGGCGAACCGGAGTCGATCCCCTTGTTCAAAACCGTAAGCTCGGACGCGGCGTGAACATCATCGGATATGACCCAATATGGCGTTCTATGGATAAAGCCCGCTTCAAGGCCCAGTATTTCCGCATGATAAAAGACGCGGGGTTTGCCGGCGTGCGAATCAACCTGCATCCTTTCCGCTATATGGATGCGGACAAAAACTACGCGATTGGTGATTCCTGGTGGCAAGTCTTGGATTGGGCGGTCAAGAACGCTTTGCAGAGTGACTTGATGGTTATTCTGGATATGCACGAATTCGGTGCAATGGGCAACGATCCGGAAGGAAACAAGGATAAGTTTCTGGCGTTCTGGCGTCAGGTTTCCCAGCGTTTTCAGGACGCCCCTGACAACGTCCTATTTGAGATTCTGAATGAGCCCAGCCGAAAACTGACTCCGCAGATGTGGAACCAGTACTTCCGCGAGGCCTTGGCCATTATTCGTAAGACCAATCCTGTCCGGACGGTTATCATCGGACCGGCCAATTATAATTCTATCGGCCATCTTGGCGAATTGGACCTGCCCGAGGATGATCGGAACATCATTGTGACGGTCCACTATTACTCGCCTATGGATTTCACGCATCAGGGCGCCGCCTGGGCCGGTCGTAAGGATAAAACGGGCGTCGAGTGGAAGGGCACCGACCAGGAGAAAGCGGCTGTCGAAGGTGACTTCGCGAAGGCCCAAGCCTGGGCAAAGGAGCACAACAGGCCCATATTCTTGGGCGAATTTGGCGTCTACGACAAAGCGCCGATGGACTCGCGGGTGCGTTATCTGAAGTTTGTCACTGCCGCAGCGGAGAAGCTCGGCTGGAGCTGGGCGTATTGGCAGTTTGATAGTGATTTTATCCTGTATGACATCAACAACGAAAGGTGGGTTGAGCCTATTCGGGATGCCTTGATACTGAGGCAATAGGAATTTTGGAACCTGTCCCGAGCGAATCCGAGGGATTCTTGGCCAGAGGTCGCGGGAGGTGTCTATGTTTGCAAGAATGGCATGTTTGCTATCGTTAGTCGTTTTATGCGGCGCCGGTTTCAGTTCGGCCTTTTTCCTGGGATATCGCGTTTATGCAGCCGAGGCGGAACCAAAGCCCTTGAAGTCGCAGGTCGTCAACTGGGACGATGCCCAATTGCAGCAGGCGGATTGGGGCCAGATGCGTACATATTTCCGAGGCGAGACGCAGGGCACAAAAGATATACTCGGGGCGGTGGCTGTGGTTGAGCCGGGCAAAGCAGTTCACCGGGCGCATCGGCACGCTCAAGAGGAATACCTTGTCTTGGTTGCCGGTTCGGGGACTTGGTCTCTGGCTGGAAAAGAGTTTCCCGCAAGGCGTGGTGACATCATGTATGCCGAGCCATGGGTTTATCACGGGCTTACAAATACCGGCGATGAGCAGTTAATTTTTGTTGTCGTTAGATACAATCCGAAAGGCGTGAAGATTCCGCCGCGGCCAGATAGCCGGGCGGATGAACTATAGTCTACCAGCGCTGCCCCGCTCGTCCATCCTCTCTCCTCCGTCGTCCATCGGCAGAGGATTGACGAGGGACGCGGGACGAGAAAAGGTGGGCGGGGGCGGGCTGGCCTATTCAATTACGACTTCCTGCACGCCGGCTGACCACTTTTCCTGCAAGGCGATCTCGATTTTGACCGCGTCAGTCTTCACCGGTTCAAAAGTAACCTTGTTGAAGGTGTCCATATCTATCCGGTACGGGGCGTTGTTGCTTACTGGTTTGAAGTTGCCTTCGGCGTCGCGATACAACAGTCTCCAGGATTTGGGCACACGGCACTCGCCCCTGCCGGTATCGTCGAACCAGTAAACCTTGACGCCGGAGATTTCATGCTTTCGGTCCCATTCAAACTGGATCCATTCGGTTGTGCCTTTATGAGGCCAGAAGTCAAGTTGCAGCCCCGATGAGTCGGATGAGCTTTCCGGCAGTATCTGATCCCTAACCGCATCCAGAGACACGTGTACGAACGAGGCTGTGGCCTTGCTTATGTACGTTAGCGTATCTGCTGGCTCAGGACGCGCAGCCTGTGGTTTTCGAGCCGGCCATACCGTCATCTCGCCTCGACCCCGATGAGCCCACGCGTAGTACGGAATAGCGGTAAATTGCTTTTCGCCAGCCAGTACAACGTCGCCATCGGCCGTGCGTTTGGCTACACGGGCATTGCCAGTAATCACGACAACGCCGTTCAGCAGTTCCGGTCTGTATTCGGCTCTGAGGTCCGCTTCGTCCGGGACCACGAGGTTCAACACCTTGCCGTCGTTGTCGGGCCATTCAAGGCAGAAGACAATCGGCCCACGCTGTAGGGCCACCCTGTCCCGGTCGGCTTTAACGTTTGGATGGGCAATGACCCTGCGGACCGGCATCCCCGCGTGCGCGGGGACCAGGTTCAGCTCAATCGTGTCACCTTTCTGCCATTTGCGCTCGATGCGGGCAAAGCCTTTCTCGATGCTTGGTGACATGCGCTGACCGTTGACCAAAAACTCCGGCTCATCCCCGACTTGATCGGGGACCACCGCCTCAAGGAACCTATACAGGTCGCTCGGCACGGGTTGATTTTTTGCCCAGCCGGGGATGCGAACGTAGACGGCAAAGGTGGCGGTGTTTTCCGGCTCGATGCTGATATTCACCGTCCCCTGCCACGGATAGTGGGTCTGCTGAGTCAGCTTGATCTTGTTGTTGGCTGTTTCAATCGCAGCGCTACCACCGATAAACAGGTTCACATACACGTCATCGTTCTTATATGCGTAGGCGTAACCCGGCACCGATGGAATAAACCGGGCGACATTAGAAGGGCAGCATGCACAGCCGAACCACGGACTTCGGGCGTGCTGACCGATGGATTCCAGAGCGTTCGGATAGAAGAAGCGGTCGCCATCCATCGAAATCCCCGATAGAGCGGCGTTATACAATACTCGCTCCAGGACATCGATGTACTTGGCGTCGCCGTGCATCAGGAACATGCGATGGTTCCAGAGGATGTTGGCAATGGATGCACAGGTCTCGCAGTAGGCGGTCATATTTGGCAGCTCATAGGCCCCGGCGAAACCCTCATGTCCGCCGGCTGCCCCGATGCCGCCTGTGACATATAGCTTGGTGTCGACGACGTCTTTCCATATCGTGTCAATGGCCTTGATATATTCCATGTTGCCGGTCAGCGCCGCGACATCTGCCATACCCGTATACATATACGCCGCCCGCACCGAATGCCCAACGGCCTCGGTCTGCTCGATGACGGGTTTATGGTCCTGGGCGTATGTGCCGTAGAGCCCGCCGTCGCCGTTGGGCCCGCGGTTGCCTTTGCGGCCTCTCTGGTCCAGGAGGAACTTGGCCTGGTCCAGGTACTTCTGGTCGCCGGTGACACGATATAGCTTGCAAAGCCCGATTTCGATTTCCTGATGTCCCGGCGGGTCGGTGCGATTAGCAGGGTTCAATGTGTTACATATTAGATCCGCATTTTTCTTAGCGATATTCAGAAATGCGTCGTCACCGGTGACCTGGTAATGGGCAACCGCTGCTTCGTACATGTGCCCCATGCAGTACTGTTCGTGATTCCACTGAATGTTTGTCCAGCGTTTCTCGGGCTGCTTCTCGGGCAAAGAGTAGAAGGTATACAGGTATCCGTCATCCCATTGGGCGGCGTTCAGTATGGTGACCAGCTTGTCCACGTACAGCCGCATCATCGGTTCAGGATGCACCTGGAGCGAGTAGGCAGCGCCTTCCATGATTTTGTAAACATCTGAGTCGTCGAAGTTGATCCCTTCGTGTTTTCCTTGCCGCAGTCCCGCTGCCTTTTCGAAGTTTCGAATCCTGCCGGTCTCCTCGCATTTGCCGAAGGCGTAGGGGATCGTAACCTTACGGCTGGTCTCCAGTCGCGGCGTCCAGAAGTTATCCTGGACGCTAACCCTGCTAAAGGGAACCGGTTTGACGCTGTAATCGCGCTTCTCGTCCGTCGCCCGTGACCCGTGACCCGTCGCCCGAGCGACGAGCGACGAGCGACGAGGGACGAGTGACCCCGACCAAGTCGGGATCGTGGACAATCCGTGCGTGTCCTTCGACAAGCTCAGGATGGTGAGCAGCGTTGAACCAATGGCAATCGCGAAAGCGACTGCAAATAGTGGTTCGACAAGCTCACCACAACGAGCCCAGGACTGAAAATCCCGAGCCTGTCGAGGGAGTCGTTTTTGTCGTATCATTAGGATCACCCTTTATTGAACACCATTCTGGTTACATGTTGTACCTGATAATAACCGTTGCCGTGTTTTCCTGCAACCTGTTAATTCACTTAGCAATTCCAGGCGAGATTTGGTATTCTACTGCGGTAAAGAGGCTCGGCGGTCCGGCTATGGCTCGGCCCTCCGCCGAGACGAGTGTGGCTGAGGATTTTAACCGCGAATTGTTGGGTAAAGGAGGCTGGAATATGGAAAAGCAGACCAGAAGACAATTTCTCAAAACGGTGGGTTTAGCAGCGGCTTCAGGCTGGACGCTATCAACCTTGCCTACTCTTGCCATAGAGCAAGCAGGGCGTGGAAAGAAGCGACCGAATATCATTGTTCTGGTCACCGATGACATGGGATATGCGGACACGGGCTGTTACGGCGCCAAGGACATTTTGACGCCGAATATTGACTCCATTGCGCAAAAGGGCATCCGGTTTACGAATGGATATGTTTCCTGTCCTGTGTGCAGCCCCACACGTGCGGGACTGGCGACAGGCCGCTACCAGCAGCGATTCGGCTACTACGGCAACGCTCAGTCAAGGGTCGGTTTGCCGCTCACCGAGGTGACCATCGCCGACGTATTGAAGTCGGGTGGTTATGTTACGGGTGCGGTAGGCAAGTGGCATCTGGGCTTGTCCCCACAATACCACCCCTTTAAGCGTGGGTACGATGAGTTCTTTGGTTTTCTCGCAGCGTCTCACTCCTATATCGACCCACAGTTGGATACCGCCAATCCGATTATGCGCGGTACAGAGCCTGTCAATGAGAAAGAGTACCTGACGGATGCATTTACGCGTGAGGCGATTGCTTTTGTTGAGCGTCATCGCCGCGAGACTTTCTTTCTTTATCTCGCGTACAATGCGGTGCACGCTCCGATGCAGGCGCCGCAGCGCTACAGGGATGGTTTCCAGCACATCAGCGATGCGTCACGCCGTGTCCATGCAGGAATGCTGACCGCGCTGGATGAAGGCATCGGCAAGTTTCTGGCGAAACTGCGGGAGCTGGCCCTTGAAGATAATACGCTACTATTCTATGTCAACGATAACGGCGGAGCTCCCGGCAATAGCTCCAGCAACGGCCCGTTGCGAGCGACCAAGGGCACGATGTACGAAGGCGGGATACGGGTGCCGTTTATGATTCAGTGGCCCAGCCGGTTGAAAGGCGGGCAAGTCTACAAGCAACCGGTAATTGTGTTTGATATTCTGCCGACAGCGGCTGCTGCAGCAGGGGCTGAGCTGCCAAAAGATCGCAAAATCGACGGCATTGACCTATTGCCCTATCTGGCCGGTAAGAAGAAGACGCCGCCTCACGATGTTCTGTTCTGGAACACGGGAGAGAACCATGCGGTGAGGCAGGGGAACTGGAAGCTGGTGAGTATGGGCGGCGAGGTCGGGCTATTCGATCTATCCACAGACATTGGCGAAAGCAGGGACCTCAAGACAGAAAAGGCGGATGTGTTCAAAGAGATGCAGGACGTGTTCAAGGACTGGAGTTCGCAGATGCCGGAGCCGCTCGCGGTGCCACGGCAAAGAGACACGACTGGCTCTAAGAAAGCCAGACCGAAGAAAGCTGGCAAAGATAGATTGAAGGAGAACAGGAAATGACATCTCGGTTCAGCCGTCGCGGTTTTCTTAGGAACACGGTACTTGGTGGGGTGGGTCTGTTGATCCTCAAAGACAGCCGCGCTGCTCGCACTTACCAGGCCAACGAAAAGCTCAACGTGGCCCTGGTCGGCGTCGGCGGACGCGGCGAGTGGTTCGTGGACACCATTCCGCGGATGGAGAATGTGGTTGCCCTGTGCGATGTGGATAGCCGCAGAATAGATGCTGCGTTTAAGCGGTGGCAGGAAAGTTTAGCGGTCGCCGGCACGGCGACGGACCCCGCGATGAATCGCGGGGCTAAACTAACCGAGACTAAGCCGAAAACGTATCGGGACTTTCGCCGAATGCTGGATGAAATGGGCAAAGAAATCGACGCCGTCATTGTCGCTACGCCGGACCATACCCACGCCGCAGCATCCGCTGCTGCCATCAAGGCTGGCAAACATGTTTTCTGCGAGAAGCCGCTCACTCGCACGGTTGATGAATCACGTGCCTTAAGGGAGCTGGCCCGCAAGCACAAAGTGGCTACATCTATGGGCAATCAGGGCACCGCCAGCGGGCAGTTCCGCCGGGCCCTGGAGCTGATCCGCGACGGTACAATTGGCCAGATCAAGGAAGTGCACGTCTGGAACACGGGCGGCGGCGCGGATCGCAAACAGCCGCCCGGAGAGCAGCCTGTGCCCGACTGGCTGGACTGGGACCTGTGGCTTGGCCCGGCAGCTTTCCGCCCCTACCATCCGGAGTGGATGCAGCGGAACCTCTGGCGTGACTTCGGCACATGCCAGCTCGGCAACTGGGCCTCCCACACCACCAACTTGGCGTTCATGGCACTGAAGGTGCACGAACTCTGGCTGGGCAACCAGACTAAAGACTCTCGCCCCATCATCGGCGTCGAAGCGAAATGCTCCGGGATCAATAGGCTCTCGTTCCCGCGCTGGGAGATAGTAACGTGGGAGATACCGGCACGCGACGAGTTCCCGCCCATCACGTTCAGTTGGTATAATGGTGTTTCTGCCGGTGTCCGCGAGCTGCTGGAAGGCCTTATCGGCGATGGCCTCGATTGGGGCGACAAGAAGGAAAAGAAGTGGATGGACCACGCCGGCGCCATCATCGTCGGCAACAAAGGCCGCATCCACGCCACAGGTCACAACGCTACCTTCCGACTCCTGCCGCAAGAGCAGTTCGCCGGCGTAGAGAAAGATGAGCCTTTGAAAGTCGATCGCTCGCGCGGGCATGAGATGGATTGGTTCGTTGCGTGCCGGGGCGGCAAGCCAGTCTGGGCGAACTTTGACTACGCATCGGCGCTCAACGAGTTCCTTATGCTCGGCAACGTGGCTACCCAGTTCGAGGGCAAGCTCGAATTTGACCCGGTCGCCATGAAGATCATTAATAACGCCGAGGCCGATAAACTTTTGCGCAGCGAATATCGCCAGGGATGGTCGCTGTGAAAGGTAAGCTTATGAAGAGCAGAATCTGCATATACTATTGCTTGTTTGTCGTGGCAGCGCTGGCCTGCAGGTCATTTTCTGCAGACCAAATCCCGGCGCATCAAGCCAAGCAGATTGCGGACGCTGCGCCCGCCAAAGCTCGTGCCGTCCCCACAAAGCCTCGGCGTGTGCTCATCTGGATTACGCCAGCGCACCTGATGGAAAAAGACCCGCACAAGGGCTACTGTATTCCCTACGGCACTTGCGCATTCGAAACACTTGGCAAGAAAACCGGTGCGTTTGAGCCGGTCGTCAGCGGTGACCTGGCCATGTATCTGCCGGAGAACATCCGGCAGTTTGATGCGATCGTTATGAACAATAGCTCCGGCCCGTGGATCACGCCGACGGATGCCGACATGGACAAGGAGGCGTTCAAGAAGTACGGGAGAGATATGGCCGCCGTTGAGCAGGTCCTACAAAATAGTTTGCTGAATTGGGTCCGAGTTGGTGGCGGCGGGATCGTTGCCATTCACTACGCCATCGCCGCGAACCGGCATTGTCCCCTGTTCCCGAAAATTCTCGGCGGCACCTTCACCGGACATCCGTGGAACGAAGAGGTTGGCATTACGGTGGAGGAACCGAGCCATCCGCTTGTGGCGGCGTTCGGCGGACTCGTCTCGGCGGAGGGCCGAGCCGTAGCCGGAAAGGATTTTCGCCTGGCCGATGAGATTTACCAGTATGGCGACCCTTACGACCGCAGGCTCGTGCGAGTGTTGCTTTCGCTTGACCCGGAGCGCACGAATATGGGCGTAAAGTGGATTGACCGGCAAGACAATGATTTCGCTCTGGCATGGGTGAAGTCGTGCTGCAGGGGCCGAATCTTTTACACGTCTTTCGGGCATCGCACCGAGCTATTCTGGAATCCGCAGATTCTCCAATTCTATCTTGATGCTATCCAGTTTGCGACAGGCGATTTGGAGGCGCCGACTGCTCCGCGTGCCGCGCGCCCAGTGAAGCGCGCACCTGGGCCGACTCCGCCGGAGGTCAGGACCGCCAGGATCAAGGCAAGGAAAGTGTCCCTGCCGACCGAGCAGGAGATTAAACAAATCGAAGCCGCCGCTCCCGACAAGGCGCCTGCAAAACGCGGCAAGCCGCGCAAGGTGCTGGTCTGGGGCCACACGTGGACGCACGAGCCGAATCCCTACGCCGAGAAGGCGCTGGAAATCCTCGGCCGCAAGACCGGCGCCTTTGAGGCTGTGGTCAGTGATGACCCGCGTCTACTGTTAGGCGACCGTTTGCCACAGTTTGACGCCCTGGTGATGAACAACATCCACGAGCCCGACCCGTTTCTGCCCGAGGATTTTGCCCAGCGCAGCCAGGAGCAGAAGGCCGCCGCCCGGCAATTCGACGCGGCTGTGAAGCAGAGCATCCTGGAATATGTGCGCGGCGGCAAAGGCATCGTGGGTATTCATGCCGCCACGGCGGCTTTACAAAACTGGCCTGAATATGGCCAGATGATGGGCGGCTACTACGCCGGGCACATCTACCAGGAAGTGGCCATCAAGCTAGACGACCCGCGGCACCCGGTCAATGCCTGCTTCGGAGGCAAGCCGCTGCGCATCAATGACGAGGTTTACATCTTCGGCGAGCCTTATTCACGCCAGAGACTCCACGTTTTGCTGAGCCTCGACCTGGAGCGAATGGCTGATCCGGGCAAACGATCTGACAAGGACTACGCTGTCTCCTGGCTCTGTCAGTATGGGCAAGGGCGTGTCTTTTACACCACATTGGGGCACGCCGGAGATACCTACTGGAACCCGCTCTTTCTGCAGCACGTGCTGGCGGGAATTCAATTCGCAATCGGTGATTTGCCCGCGACAGATGCGGAGAATCGGTAGGGTGCGCCTGGCGCGCCATCAAAAGTAAGGAGGTCAAAAATGACGACACAAAATGTCAACAACAAAGTCAAAGGGCGGAATCTAACTCGCCGAAAATTCTTAGCGACTGGCTGTATGGCCCTATCCGGCGCGGGTGTCGGTTTGATGGCGAAAGGGCTTTCGGGTAAAGAAGGCCCAAAACCAGCGGAAATGCCGGACATCGATCCGGGATACGTGGGGCCTCAATTCTTCGACAAACGTGAGCAGGATGCGCTGCTGGAGGTGCTGGAATCCGGGTCGCCGTTCCGTTTTTGGGGGCCTGGCCAGCCGGTGAAGGTCCTGCGCTTTGAGCAGGATTTCGCCAAGTATATGGGCACGCGCTTTGCGCTGGGCGTAACGTCAGGCACGGCGGCTCTGGATTGCGCGGTAGCAGGTCTTGGCGTCGGGCCGGGCGATGAGGTGATCGTGCCGGCGTACACCTGGTGGTCGGACTATACTTGCGTGGTCCACGCGGGGGCCTTGCCGGTTTTTGCGGACATCGACCGGACCTTTAATCTTGATCCTGCGGACTTCCAGCGAAAGATCACTTCTCGCACCAAAGCCGTTATTGCCGTCCACCTGCTCGGCGGGCCCTGCGATATGGACCCGATTATAGAGACGGCCCGCAAGCGCGGCCTATCGGTTCTGGAGGATTGTGCGCAATGTGTCGGCGGCTCTTATCGCGGAAAGAGATTGGGCTCCATTGGTGACGTGGGCATTTATAGCTTTCAGATCAATAAGATGATCACATCGGGCGAGGGCGGGGCGGTGGTAAGTAGCGATCCGGTCATTTACGAACGCGCGGCTCGCTTCCACAATATGGGCACGATTCAGCAGCTTTTTCTTGACCGTGTGGGGTCCAGCCGGGTGCAAACATTCGCGGGCGAGAACTTCAGAATGAGTGAGTTTACAGGAGCCGTGCTTGGTGCGCAGTTATCCAAGCTGGATTCCATGCTCGCTCAGCTCCGCCAAAATGCAGAGGCCATCTACGGCGGCATTAAAACACTCCCCGGCATTCGCCTGCGTCAACGTCCCGACCCGGACGGCGACATCGGTTACGGCGTTTATTTCCAGATGAAAGATAAAGCATCACGCGACCGTTGCATCCGGGAGCTGAGGAGGCGGAAGATTCCGGCGTCCACGCTGACGGGGTCGGTACTGCTGCCGGTCGAGGAATCGGTGATAAACAAACGAGCGAGGCATCCTGACTGGCCGTCGTTTAACAGCCCGCAGGGCAAGCAAATTAAATATGGCCCTGACAGTTGCCGACAGACGCTGGAGATATTCGACTGCTTTGTCCAGGTCCGTATCGGGGCGAAATACACCCAGCGGATCAACGACTATATCATTGATGCCATCCGCCAGGTTTATCAATTGCTGGCGTGATCCTGCACCTGGGCAGACCTCAATCGGCGACGCAGTTGGTCCAGCAGTTCTGTGCTCAGGCGGAAGCGGCCCAACTCTCCGGCGTCACGAAGTCGAATCTGCTGGTTTTCTACGCTACCAGCCGGCAGCCTGAAAGCGACGTCCACGTAGCCGGCGCCGTTTTCGTCCCGCCAGACCTCACCCACTGCAACTGCCCATCGGCTTGCGGCGGCTCCGGCTGCTGCTTTGGCAAGTTCCTCTACTTTTTGGCTGCGAGATGTGCTGCCAGCCCAACGGTCGTCGGGCACGCCGAGCAGGCGGCGAAGTTTCTCCACGGTTGGAGCAGCATACGCGCCGGCCAGCACTTGGTGTGCGTCCTCCGCGCCGCTTAGTGCCGCAGTTAGACTCCCGGCGCTGCCCACTTCTGCCAGTGCCAGCGTCGCCTTGCGCGCCTCCAGCAGCTTTACGACGTGTTCTTCCAGGGACGTGTCACTATCCGCGTAAATATAATCGCCCAAGTATTCCGTAATTTTGTGTTTCAGCTCTTGCAGCCTGGCTCTGTCGCCCGGGGTGTCGTCGGGCAGTGAAAAGGTAAAGTCGACCCGGCTGCCTTGGAATTGCGAGGAAACCGTAACATCAGGCGAGAGCGACACGTGGTCCTTGAGCGTCTGGTCAATCTGGGACTGGCCAAGGCCCACAAATCGCAGTGTTAGCGAGCATCTGGGTAGTCGTGTGCCGAATCGCCGGCTCAGATACGGCACGAGATCATCGCGGACCATAGCCTGCAGTTCGCCCGGCGGCCCCGGCAGCGCGACGATCACGGTGCTATCCGTTTCAAAAACCAGGCCGACAGCCGTGCCGTTGGGATTCGCCAAGTATGTGCCGCGCGTTGGAACTTGCGTCTGCCGGCGCAGATTAGCGCGAAGCTCGGCAGGCGGCACGCCGAATCGCTGTGCCAACTCCTGTAGCACGTCGGGGTGTTCTCTTAGCGGGATTCCCGTGAAATCGGAGAGGGCTTCGCGCGTAATGTCGTTTGCGGTAGGACCAAGGCCGCCCGTGACAATCACC
>Ga0299912_10001367_pt1 | contig 19678 bp, 19 predicted proteins | sample RVTome_2_FD_207667 | JGI IMG/M metagenome (GOLD analysis project Ga0299912, IMG submission 207667) | Soil microbial communities from uranium-contaminated site in the Upper Colorado River Basin, Wyoming, United States - RVT95D214 (version 2) ... | reverse complement strand
GGTTCCCTCTGATATTCAAGGACGGCATGGGCGCGAGCGACTCCTGGGTGGCGATGATAATCACCATGTCGAACGCCGTCATCGCGATCGGATGGTTCATCGTCCCGAAGTTCGCCGAGTTCAGAGGCAGCGTCGCGCTCATCGTCGTCTGCCAGCTCGCTTCGGTAGCGTTCATGGTCGCGATCCCCTACTCGCCGATCCTGATCGGGGTGGCGCTGCTGTACACGATGCGGTCCTTCCTGATGCTGGTGCCCCAGCCCGTCCTGAACGCGTACATCATGAACATCGCGCCCGAGCGGGTAAGGGCGTCGTTCCTCGGACTGAGCCAGGTTTCGTGGCAGCTCGCGTTCGCGGTGTCTTATGCGATCGCGGGGAACCTATGGGCGGACCAATACGACAAAGTCCTCCCATTCTACATCGGCGGGGCGCTGTACATCGTCGCGTCCGTTGTGTTCTACCTGTATTTCAGGAACGTGAAGGACGTCGCCGTGAACAACTCCGTCGGTGGATAGACCCGCAGAAGTAGTGCGTGCTCGGATAGCCCTCGGGCCAGAGAATCAGTGATCTGCCGAGGGGGAGGCGCAGCCGGATAGGTTGCCTTTGAGCCTGAGCGCCTCTTCGAGCAGCTGGGACAGCCATTCCTCTTCCCAGTAGCGTATTCTGGCGTCGCAAGTCATTGACTCTCCGGAAACCATGCTTCTCCTGCCTCCTGCAATATACCTAATGGTCACGGCCATATATCAACATTATTTGGAAAAAACTGGTCATTTGACCTGATAATGTCTGATTTCTAACAATTTCGACCACATCCAGAGCACTCTGATGCAAGTTATTTATAAACAGAAGTTGTTTCGAGCACGATATGATGGTTCCCAAGGAGGAATCTGGCACAGTCAAGATGGACGACTTGGACATTGACATCTTGAGGAGCCTCAACGAGAACGCGAGGAAGAGCTTCAGGGACATAGCCAAGGAGCTCCACGTTTCCCTGACGACGGTCTCCAACAGAGTCCGCGGGATGGAGAAGAACGGGGTCATCCAAGGCTACATCCCCGTGATAGATTCCACGAAGCTCGGGTACGACATCATGGTAGTCATCGGGATCAAGGTCATTCACGGCAAGATCGTCGAGACCGAACAGGACTTGGCCAAGGAGCCAGGCGTGTTCGCGGTCTTCGACTCGACCGGGGAGTGGGACGCCATCGTGATGGCGAGGTTCCACAACAGGGTGGAGCTCAACACTTTCGTGAAGAAGGTCCTCGACCACGAGAACGTGGACAGGACCTACACGCAGGTCGTTTTGAACATCACCATGGACGAGAAGCGCGTGAAGGTCTAGGCGTCGGTCGCCCTCAGTGGGATATATGTATGCGGCCTCCGATAACGTCCCGACCTGAGACACTGACTCAGGTCCTGAGGGAAGGGAGAATGAGAAGTTCTTTCAGGGCCGCACTTGCGGTCCTGTGCTTCGCAGCTGTCGCTGCATCGGTCCTAGCATCGACGCCGAGCGTGAGCGGCGACGAGGAGGTCGAGGTCGTCTTCGACTTCTCGCCCATGCAGGCCTCGTACCTTCCCGGACAGAACTTCTCGGTCAACTTCACGGTCAGGAACTTGCTCGCGGACATGAGCGAGTACGGCTACCCGAACGACATCAAGGTCACCGCTCTCTCGGCGCACTTCTCGTGGATGGCTCCGAATGTCTGGGAGACGGAAGATGTTGGCGCGACATCGGATTGGCTGCTACCGGGAGACCTTCAGACGTATCCAATGAACACGAGCGTTCCGACGAACATCACCGCCGGCACCTACAGCTACCTGCTCAAGGTCGAGTACAGGTGGCTGAACGCTTGGGGCGAGAGCGTGCCTACGCCGTGGGCGTCCATCACCTACAGGGACCTCGTCGTCGCCTCCGAATCAACGGAGGATGGGACCGTCGCAGCTGAGCCCGACTACCTCCCGGCCGCCATCGCGGGCATCGCGATAGTGCTCGCAGTCGGTGCGATCGGAGCGGTCCTGTACCACACGAGGAAGGGCCCAAGAGAGAAGGAGGCTCCGGTGAACGGCGCCGCCGCGGCTGTCGCAGCTGAGTTGCAGTCGAAGACGACGACCTACCCCGTGATCCACGCCATCCCCGGCGAGCACTTCCCGATAGAGAAGGGCTCGATCTATCTCGTCAAGGAGAAGAGGCCTAACATCGCCTTCGGCATGTTCAACGAGGCCGTGAGCCACGAAGCCCAGGGGATGCTGGTCGTCAGGGAGCACCCGAACAGGTTGAAGCAGCAGCACGAGTTCACCGCTGCCAAGATACTCTGGCTCACCCGGAGGGCGGGCATGGACCACATAGACCCGCAGAGGCTCAGTCTGCTGAGCCTGGAGATCAGCAGGTTCGTGGAGGGCGCCCCGAGGTCCGTCGTGCTTCTCGAGGGAATCGAATACATCATCACGCAGAACGACTTCGAGGCCGTACTGCGATTCGTGAACCACCTGCACGACTTCGTGTTCGCATTCGACTGCGCGATCATCATCGTCATCGACCCGAGGGTCCTGAGCACGAGGGAACTCGCGCTTCTGGAACGGAGCGCGAAGATCGTGGAGACCATGGACGCTGCCGAGCAGCGGGCGGACCGGCTCTCGGACGCTCTCGAGGCCTAAGGCGACAAAGTTCTTAATCCGAGTGAGTGATTCCCCGCTTGAGGGAAAGCCAGTACTGACTGGCTCGGGTGCGCTCTTCGCCCATCGGGATGCGGGGCGTTCTCTTCAGCTCGGCGACTGCCGGCTCGACCACTTCGAGTCCGGAGCCGTTCGGGTCTGCCCTCGGGGGGACGGAGATTGGCCAGGGTCAGGCTTGGCTCGGTGCATTGCGCAGCAGCGATTGCGGTAGTCCTGACTATCGTGCTCGTGGCCTCCTCGAACCAGCAGATATGTGACGGGCTCTCAGTACTGAACCCCTGGAAGGAGGATCGCGCCGACTACAAATGGTTCGACGGGCCAACCCTGCTGCAGCCACGCACATCTTCTGTCGCGGTCGTTCTGGTAGACGGCAGGATAGTGGTCTCGGGGGGCATGACCTTGGTCGGTATGACTTCGTCAACCGAGACGTTCGACCCCGAGCTGAAGGTGTGGATGCCCGGGCCGACCATGACAGTCAAGCGCGTCGGGCACACGGCCACCGTGCTTCCGGACGGCAGAATCCTACTCGTAGGCGGGGACACCGGCAACGGCGCGACCGCCTCCAGTGAGATCATGAATCTGACGAGCGGGGCGTCCGTGCCCGTTCCCAGCATGTACTTCGCGAGGACGGGACATGCAGCCATTCTCCTGGAGACCGGCAGGGTCCTGGTCGCGGGCGGGACCGACTGGATGAGCGGCGTGTGGAAGCAGGCAGAGGTCTTCGACCCCGCGACGATGAAGTGGTCTCCCGCCGGGAGCATGGCGATGCCGAGGCTGTTCCCCTCCGTTCACTTGCTCTCGGACGGTTCTGTGCTCGTCCTCGGAGGGGATTCCGAGGGGACGAGTGAGAAGTACGACCCATTGAGCAACTCCTGGGGAGAGAAGGCCGCGATGCACTCGAAGCGTTCGAAGGCAGGGTCAGCGCTCCTCGGCGACGGCAGAGTGCTCGTGGCGGGAGGGCTATCGGGGGACACACCCCAGAGGTCCGCGGAAGTCTATGACCCTGAGGCGAACTCGTGGTCCGACGCGGGCAACATGAGCGTCGCGAGGGCGAGCTTCTCCCTCACGATGCTGAGGACCGGCGAGCTGCTTGCCGCGGGCTCGTACAGCAAGCTCGGCACCACCCCCTCATGCGATCTGTTCAGCCCATCCAACTCCACATGGTTCGTCTCCGAGTCGATGAACTGGTCCCGAGGCGCGCACGGGCACATCGTGAGCTCCTGCGGGTTCGTCTTCGTCATAGGTGGACTGAGCGGCTCGACCGTCACAGCGACCGTGGAGGTCTACGCCACGGTGCCCGTGGAGCCGCCCCAGTACTGCATGCCCATCGACATCATCCCGCTCGTGCTCGAGTGCGACGAGCTCCCGGGCCACTCGCAGCTCGGGCTGATCGCCAAGCTGTATTCCGCGCAGGCGAAGTACGACATTCAGGACTACGAGACCTGCCTCGAGATCATGGATGCGTTCTACCATCAGGTGAGGGCGTTCGCGCAGAGCGGACACATGACACCTGAGCACGCAGCCGCGATCTACGACGCGTACGCATCCGTCGTCACGTGCATCGGCGGGACACCCCTTCCCCCGGCCCCGGAGATGACGGGTTAGAGGAGCCGTTTAGCATAGCCCGCGGGGTCCGCCGCGGACCGGTTTTCGGGGCGTTTTCTCCGTTATCCTGCGTCTGACAGCGATGTCTGACAAGGATAACTGCTGTCAGACACCCTCCGGACGCACGCCCTGTTAAATACGAGAAATCCACATAACGCAGGCTCACTCGGATGGGATGCACGACGAGAGGAGGTGAATACAATTAAGCTAAGCAGAAGGCTCCTCGCAACCGCTCTAGTGGGCGCCGCACTTGTGATAAGCGCGGTCATGGTCGCGTCGTTGAAAGGTGATGACAAGCCCGCAATCAACGTCGAGAACCCGCCCGCGGACGAAGAGCCCCAAGATGCTCAAGTGGACCCCACACCGGACATACAGGACTTGCCCGACACCTCTGACGACGACCAGAACACGGACGACGATGAGGATCAGGACGATTCCGACGACCCAGAGCTGCCCGACGATGATGAGGACGATCCTGAGGACGACGACAAGGCCACAGGACTGGGCAGGGCTATCCAGGCCCATGTTCGCAACATTGAGAAGATGGAGCAGAAGGGCAAATCAACTCCGCCCGGGCTTCAGCACTCTCTAGAGCTGCTCACGCAGATGTATAACGATCTGCTGTCTGGTGATGAAGACGCTGTCGATGACGACCCCGCTGACCAGAAGGACAACGGCAAGCACAACGGCAACGCAAACGGCCACAACCAAAGCACCTGAAACACGTTGAGGAGCGGGACCTGATGAGGCATGGACGGACGCGCGCGCAGCCGACGCTGGCTCTGCCGGCGGTGCGCCTGCGAGCAGGCTACTTCGCGGCGCGCGTGCGCGGTCTGGTGGGACCGCCTACGAGGACCCAGCTCCTCTGATTCTAATATTTTCTGATAGAACGAGCGGAGCGGAACTCAGGCGGCGGTCGCGACGAACTGCTTCCCGGGGCTGAAGGGTTCGACTATGATCTTCGCCCGCTTCCAGATGCCGGTCAGATAGTACTCGTACTCCCCCGGCCTGTGGAAGGTCGCGCTCCAGTAATCTCCCGGCGCGATGAGCATGCCGCTCTGGAACACGCCGTCCGGGTGCTCCCCAGCCTCATCGAACCTCCCGCTCCTTATGGAGATCCCCGGTGGAGGGGCCCAGCTCCTGTTGACCCAAACCACCTTGGTCCCCTCGACGACCTTGATCGCCGGGGGCATGATATCCTGTCCCACGAGGTCGATGTACGCCTCGAACCGAGGAGGTGGAGGAGGGGGCGGCACGTAGGGCTGCGCTGGGGGAGGCTGCGAGTACATCAGAGGCGTCGCCTCGACGGTCCTCACGACCGTCCTGCGCCTCTTCGGCCTGAGCGCGATCGCGATCGCCGGTATCGCGACAATCGCTCCCAGCAGAAGCAGGAAATTGTAGATTCCCAGATCATTGAATATGAAATCCTGGACGTCCTTGAGGAACTGAAGGAATATGTTGTCTGCTACGGGCTCGTGGACCGGGAGCGCAAGCAGGTCCGATTCATAGGTCATGCCGTCGACGACCGCGTATCCCCTGATGTACAGGGTCCCGTTCTCGTCGGGGGAACTGACACCGTCGAACGTGAACACCTGCCACGTGGTGCCAGAGAAGGACTCTGACATGTCCGTCAAAGAGGTCGCAGACAGGCCCCATCTGAGGTACGTCGACTGTATGGTCCCTGGGTCTCCCCCACTGACCATCCATGAGATCGAGATCGTGGAGTTCAGAGGCGCATACTCAGGGTAGTCCGTGATCGTGACGGTCGGGTTGGCGACGCTCTCAACGGCCTCGAACGCGTCCACAATCCCCCAGCCGGTCATCGTGTCGTAGCCTGTGCGTGATATGTCCCTCGCGGTCGAGTTGAGGAAGTCGCCAATGTCGATGGGCGTGAGCGCCGGGTTGATCGACAACATCAGGGCGGCGGTCCCAGCGACATACGGAGCCGCAGTCGAAGTTCCGGAGAGGTACTGATAGCTGGCCCCTCCGCCCCGCGTGGAGTAAATCGACACGCCAGGGGCCATGATGTCGAGGTTCAACCCATAGTTGCTGAAACTCGCGAGACCATCGGTGCTATCAGTCGCGCCGACCGCTATGACCTGCGGGTACGCAGCTGGATAGCTCACGAAGCTCGAGCCGCTGTTCCCAGCGGCTGCGACCATCACACACCCCTGACGGGATGCGTAGTCGACTGCGTTCCTCAGTGCTGTCGACGCGCCGTCGACACCAAGGCTCATCGTTATAATCTGGGCGTTGTGGTCCACGGCGTAGTAGATTCCGCTCGCGACCGTCGCGTCGGTGCCCTCGCCGCTGTCGTTCATGACCTTGACCGCCATCAACCTGACTTGGGCCATGCCTGCGACTCCGATGGCGTTGTTGATTACGGCTCCGACAACTCCCGCGACGTGCGTGCCATGGTATGTGTACTGGTTAGTAAGCCACGTCCCAGAATCATCGTATGCGTTGATGTTGTCATCCATCGGGAGGTTGTTGTCGGCTATGAAGTTGTATCCGTGGTATCCATTTGTATCATTCCAGATGTTCGCTGCGATGTCGGGATGGGCCCAGTCGATCCCCGTGTCCAGGACCGCCACGACGACGTCGTGGTCGCCCCTTGTGATGTCCCATGCCTCGTAGGCGTTGATCGTGTCCAAGGCCCACTGGGTGTCCACATACGAGTCGTCCGGGACCATTGAGGCCCGAACCCTCTTCTCCGAGGAGACAGAGGCGACTCCCGGCAGCGATGCGAGGAGACCGACGAAATAGTCATCTGCCGCCGCGCTGTCCAGAGTGACGATACCCGAGGCCTCATCGGAGTGGGTGACATCGATGCCCCATGTCTCGGCGAGGCTCAGTATCTCCACTACAGAACCTTCGCCAAGAGTCTCGATGACGACCGCAGCGGACCAATCCGAAATGTCCACCGTCGGCCCCATAACCGGCGAATCCGTCCTATCGCCTGAGGATTGCCCCGCGGCCGCTGACATGATGACTAGCAGAGCCGCTAATGCTGATGCTGAGACGAGTGCGCGCATTCGTATCTTCTTCGTGTGAGCTGAAGCGGCATATCCAGTGCCGCATCTGCCCGATTGATTTTCCAACTAGCCCTTCTACGCGATAAATAGGTTTTCCCGTCAATATCCTTTTTGATATGAATAGACTACTGGTGCGCGCCCTCGCGCGCAATACCTTGAATATCCGCGAAACATGTCCGGCACCAGATGGACCCTCTCGAGGCCCTTGTTCTTGGAATCGTCCAAGGCCTCACTGAATGGCTGCCAGTCTCGAGCTCCGGACACCTTGTCATCGCCCAGGAATTGCTCGGCATGGACGCAGACGAGAACCTCCTGTTCGACCTCGTCGTCCACCTAGGCACCATCGTCGCAGTCGTGGCGTACTTCCGGAAGGAGCTCTGGAGGGTCATAGTTGGCATGACGACGCCGAAGGCGAGACGGGGCGAGCAGGAGAACGCTCTAAGGAAGCTCGGGTTCCTGCTGCTGCTCGGGACCGTGCCTGCCGGGATCGCAGGCATTCTTCTGACGGACTACATCGAAAGCATATTCGACATCAAGCTGGTAGGGATAGCGCTCATGGCGAATGCGGTCCTGCTGTTCGCAGCGGAGAGGTTCGGCAACAGGGGCGCGAAGAAGACCGCGAGCACGCGAGACGCCGTCGTCATCGGAACGTTCCAGGCGGTGTCCATCATGCCCGGCATCTCGAGGAGCGGCTCGACGCTCAGCGGGGGCATGTTCATGGGCCTCGAGAGGGAGGCTGCGGCGGTCTTCGCTTTCCTGCTGTCCGTGCCAATACTCCTGGCAGCGTTCGCGTACGGCCTGGTCACGCTCGACACTTTCGACCTCGATATCGTCACATCGGTCATTGGGGCCGCTGCCGCGTTTGCGACTGGGATAGTATCCATCGGATATCTCCTGAAGGCGGTCAGAGCGGGCAAGCTGTGGATATTCTCGGGATACTGCATGGTCGTCGGAGCTGCGGTCCTGCTGCTATCTCTCTGAAAAGGCAGGACTTACTTCTCCTGCAAGACCCTCTCGATCTCGATGGCGGCGTCGATCTTCTTCTTCTCCTCCGACTTGCGCCTCTTCCTCATCATCGGCTGGAGGGCTATGAACAATACGACCGCGGCGACAATGATGGCTACGATGTACACCCAGTTCTCAGCGAGCTCGTGGATCAGGCCAGGCCTCGCGTCCTCCTCGGTCGGGTCCAGGTCGTTGGCGAACTCCTGCAGGTTCGTCCATCCATCCGTATCGTAGTCGTCCGCGCCAGACTCGTCTAGGGACACGAAGTACCACATCTCCCACCAGTCCGGCAGGCCGTCGGAGTCGGAGTCCAATATGGAGTACACGGCCGTGAAGGCCTCGTCGCTCGTGCCGTTGTTGTCGGTCACCGTCAGCGTTATCGTGTAGAGCCCAAGCGTCCGGAACACATAGGACTTGCCTGCGAGGTAGAAGTACTCGGTCGAGTTCGGGGTCTGTATCTCCCACGTCCAGTTGGGTGAACCCTCGGCAACGTAAGAATCCGTCCCGTCAAGGAACCAGCTGGTTCCGTTGGACACCTCGGGCGGCAATGGGGCTATGTCGGCATGGGGCTCCCCTGGTATCTGTAACACTTTGACCAAGTTTGCCGACTCGGAGGAAGGGCCAGGAGCAGAGGACTGTGAGACGACTCCACAGGCCGCCAGTAGAGCAAGCGACAGAAGCGCTACGACCATCGTCTTCAGGAACCTCAAGTGAGTAACCCCGCGAGCGCTTCACAGGCAATAAGCTGATACCACATGGAGGAGGTGCTGGGCTGATGCCTGGACAGTGCCATCAAGTCATGGCCCTCGATTGATATATCACTTTCTGATTCGCCGCTACATACGGGAAGCGATTTAGAGAATTATTCTTATACCATGCGTTGCTGATAACGTGCAGGCGCGAGGCTCCGGACACTAGATGACAGCGGAATCCTTGAAGATCTTCGGTTGCCCGACGTGCGGGTTCAGAATAGGCGAGAGGGACAGCACGTGCCCGAGATGCGGCTACTCGTTCTCCGAAGGCACGAAGTTCGAGTGCCCATTCTGCGGAGATCTCGTGGAACACGGAGCGTCCGCGTGCCCCTCGTGTCATGTCAACTACTCCGAGTTCAGAGAGAAGACCGTCGCGCGCGGAGGGGATCAGGCGATCGACCAGCTCCTGCTGGACATAATCCAGCTGGAGGCCGAGTCGGCCAGTCATGAGACGAAGAAGTTCAGCTGTCCATCCTGTTCGCTGCTGCTGGATGGGACCGAACTCAGCTGCCCCAGGTGCGGGAAGGAATTCGGGGAGGACGTCTCGTTCCAGTGCCCCATATGCGGGTCTACTGTCTCGGCCGATGTCACACAGTGCCCTGAATGCGGAAGCTCGTTCGAAGAGCCCGCCGGATCCGAGGAGTCGTCCCGGACTGAGGATGCGCTCGACGACATCGCCACGGCTGCCCGGGAGCAGCCAGAAGTCGTCGAGGAGAGATACGAGCCTGCCCGAAGGACTGAAGATGAGCCAACAGCAGCACCTGCGCCAATCGAGGCCCCGGAGCCAGAGCCCGTTCCAGAGCCAGAGCCGAAGGCGTCCGAGGACCTGACGAGCACCGTGGACCAGATCGCATCTGCACTCGACGAGCTAACCGACGAGGTCGAGGAAGAGCCAAAGCCCAAGGTCATCCCCAGACCGCTCGCGAAGCCGAAGCAGATAGTCACCCTGAAGGCCATTGAGCCCGAGCCTGAACCGAAGCCCAAGAAGGCGGCTCCGTCCGGCGCCAAGAGGACCAAACAGAGAAAGCTCAAGGCGAAGTCGCCTGCACAGAAGTCGAAGTAGCGGCGCGAAGGATTATCTCGCCTCCTGTCACTGTGGCTCCGGACATGATATTCATAGATGCTAGAGAAGGCCTGTCCGGGGACATGATCCTGGCAGCGCTGATCGGGCTCATGGAACTACCCAACAAGGATGATTTTGTCAGAAGACTCGGGTCCGCTGCCGGCAGTGAAGGTCTTCAGGTCAGACTTCTCGACATCGACGACGCGGGAGACCACGGGACCGCCATCTCCTACACTCACCCGGAGCCGGGGTCCTATGGCACTCTCCACGCTGAGTGCCTCACACGCATGTCGGGCATCTGCGACAGGCTCGGCGGAGGAACGCAAATCGCCAACTCCATACTCGACCACGTGTTCGCGGCCGAGGCGGAAGCGCATGGGCTGCCCAAGGAGGAGGTGCACCTGCACGAGATCGGGAGGCCGCAGGCGATGGTGAACATCGCGGGGATCGGGGGTGCAGCCACAGAGCTCGTCGCCTCGGGAGCAGGGGAGTTCGTGTGCTCGACCATCTCGACGGGCGGCGGGGCCACGGTCATAAGTCACGGGGTCGTCCGGATCCCGCCTCCGGCGTCGGCGATACTTCTCAGGGGGCTTAGACACACGACCGGCGACGCCCCGGGTGAGCGCGCCACCCCGACCGGCATCGCAGCGGTGAAGGCGCTGATCTCTTCGCAGTCTGATGATCGCCCGAAGGACTTCAGCAGGAAGAGCGTCGGGTTCGGCACAAAGCGCTTCGCTGGCAGGCTCGGTAGGACCGTCATGACCTGGTCACCGTGACCTGACTGAAAAGGCACAAGAATTATCCCTTGGATGGCCTTCAGTAAACAGCGTTAATATAACGGCGGTCGTCTGCCGAGACTGCCCGAGGAGCGTGTTCAACCTGGAAAAGAATGGCGACCCGTTCCCCAAACCCGCCAAGACCCTGGACTGCATCGGCCTATACTGTCCCGAGCCGGTGTTCAGAACAAGAGAGGAGATTTCCTCGATTCCCCTAGGACAAGTCCTCGAGGTCTTGGCAGACGACCCTGCATCCGAGTCCGACATACGCAGCTGGGCGAAGCACACGGGACACGAGCTTCTCTCAGTCGAGCGCGTGGACGGCGGGTTCAGGTTCCTGATCAAGAGGGTGAATTAGGAGGCAAACGAGATGACGAAGAAGATCCTGTATGTTCAGACATCGGGCACGGACACGCCCGAGCGACTGTATGCGCCGTTCATATTGGCGACGACCGCCAGGGCCATGGGCATCGATGCGACCGTGTACTTCCTTGGAATGGGCGTCACCACGGTCATGAAGGGCAACGCTGAGAAGATCAAGCTCGGGACTTTCCCGACGGTGAAAGAGGTCATGGACCAGGCGGCCAAGGAAGGCGTCAGGATGCTGGTCTGCGGCCAGAGCTGCCAGATGCTGGGCCTCAAGGGGACCCCGGACGAGTTCGAGGACCCGGCGAAGGTCGTCGGGGCCGCGACTCTGAACGACCTGGCGCTGGAGCACGATGCGGTGCTAAGCTTTTAGGAAGAGGCGCCTATCGGTTCTCCGAAGGAGTGACGAGGATGACACCACCTGCTAGCGGAGCGAAGAGGCGGATCTACATGGACCACGCGGCTGCGTGCCCAGTGGACGAGCGCGCGCTTGCGGCCATGATGCCATTCTTCGGTGACAAGTTCGGCAACCCCTCATCTCTGCACTCCTCGGGTCGAGAGCCCAGGAAGGCCATCGACGAGGCCCGTGACAGGGTCGCGAAGCTCCTCAACGCGAAGCGCAAGGAGGAGATCATATTCACATCGAACGGGACCGAGGCGAGCAACATCGGCATCAAGGGCGTCGCGATGAGGATGAAGGGCGAGGGGAAACATATCATCACATCCTCGATCGAGCACATCTCCGTCCTCAACATCATGAAGTTCCTTGAGAAGAACGGATTCGATATCACCTACGTCCCGCCAACGGTCGACGGGCTTGTCGACCTGAAGAGGTTCGAGGAGAGCCTGCGCAAGGACACGGTCCTTGCGACGGTCATGTACGCCAACAACGAGATAGGCACTCTCCAGCCCATAGACGAGATCGGGAAGCTGCTGGAGGAGAGGGACGTATTCTTCCATGTCGATGCTGTCGCCGCCGCGGGGAAGGTCCCGATAGATGTCCAGAGGTCAAAGGTTGACCTTCTGTCCATATCATCGAACGACCTCTACGGGCCCAAGGGCGCGGGCGCGCTCTACGTGAAGGACGGCACCCGCATCGAGGCGGTCAGCCAAGGGGGCGGGCAGGAGAGGGGGCTCAGGTCCGGCTCCGAAGACGTGCCCGCGATCGTCGGGTTCGGCGCAGCTGCTGAGATCGCCAGAAACGAGATGGCTGCGGAATCAGAAAGGCAGATGAGGCTGCGCGACAAGCTGATCGACGGAGTGCTCGCGCGCGTGAACGACTCGTTCCTCAACGGCCACAGGAGGAACAGACTGCCGAACAACGCCAATTTCAGGTTCAGATTCGTGGAGGGAGAGGCGATGCTCCTCAACCTCGATATGGCAGGCATCTCCGTGTCCTCAAGCTCCCCGTGCACCTCCAAGAGCCTGCTGCCCTCGCATGTCCTCCTCGCCTGCGATATACCGACCGAGGAGGCACAGAGCGCCGTCCAGTTCACACTCGGGCGTGAGAACACCGAGGCCGAGATCGACCACGTGCTCGAGGTCCTGCCCGGGATAGTCAGAAAGCTCAGGGCGATGTCTCCATTCAGCCAGGCGAATATCGAGGAGATGCGCTCCACGGCGGGCCACAGAGACGAAGAGCACCACCACGGTTCCGAGTGAAGCGTCTTTCGCTTTTCACCGAAGACCTCGCGCGTGTGCAGCGCGCGTGCGTGGCGTCCCCTCCTACATATAGGTTCTCGCCAGATGTGCAGGGCCAGCTAATATTGTACAAAAAGTTATATATATACTCGGCCATTTAGAACCGGGATGGGAAAGCCTATGAAAAATAGGATTCTAACCATAGCGCTGGCGCTTAGCCTGCTCGCAACCGTCTTTGTAGCGATCCCTACGACCGCTGCATATGACTACACGGGCAGTTTGGTGACCACAGATGACGACGGTGTTCTGAAGAGCACTTATGTGCAAGGAGAGCCCGTCTATGTGAACGTAGAGGCGATGTACCATGGCGATCTCTCTGCCGAGGACATCTATGTCGTACTAAGGACGACGGGTGGCAGCACGTACTCCTGGTTCTACCAGACAACTGACGACCCCGTAGTCGGATGGTACAACAGCTCCGAGGCAGGAGCTGTTAGCACTCTCAGCACGGGAGCTGGGATACCCGGCGAGGAGACGCTGTACTACATAATCGCCTACGAGAGGTGGACGATGACCGAGCTCGACAGGACCACGATTGTGGTTCTGGAATCTGGGCTCACTGTTGACCCTGACCCCGTGTACATAAGCGGGTACGGGTACGTCGGGTACTACCCCGGACAGATGTTGACACTCACCCTCGTGACAACGCACATGACCGACATGTTCTACGTGCAGATTGTGAACGAGACCGATGTGACGTTCCAGAACTGGACCGCTCAAATCGCCCCGGCCGGCTATTGGACAGCTGTCTGGACGATCCCCTCTACATTGCCCGACGGCGAGTACCGGATACGGGTGAGGGACGCGTCCAACCATAACGCCTGGAACACATACTTCATCGATGTCCAGAAGTACTGGTTCAACATCGAGCCACAGAGAGGGGTCTACATGCCTGGCGAGACGGCCAAGATGGACTACTTCACACTGGACATATCCACCCTGGGTGACGAAGTAGGTGTCACTATAACCTACGCGGCACACTGGTGGAACTCGACCGATGCCGACAAGTGGAACAATGGCACACTGACAGGATCCAGAGGAACGCACGAGCTGGCGATCCCGACGGACATAGCCACCTGGATGGGTGTTGAGATCTACTACTGGGCCAACGAGACAGGCAGGAGTTCAGATGCTTACATCTGGCTTAACCTCGGTCAGCTGGGTGCCAGCATGTCGCTGAACACCAACTGGCTCTATGTCGGTGAGATGGTCGCCGTTACTGTCGGAGCCGATGTTGACGGCGAACCGATCGCGGGCGCGTCGGTGGACATAAATGTCAGGAACAACGCATCTGTCCTCGCTGCCTACAGTGCGACCGATTTGGTCACACTCGCTGATGGTACGATCACGCACGCATTCACGCTCGTGGACAACGCGGACACGGGTGTGTACACGGTCGATGCCACGGTAACCATACTCGGCTACTCGGCGGTTGCAGCCCAGACCTTCACGGTGAGCAGCTGGGGCGGATTGAACATGGAGTTCAACAAGTATTCCTTCCTCCCCGGTGAGACGATGGTCATGACCTTCAACCCCGTATGGAACGGTGTCGAGGTCACTGTGCCCATCATCGCATACACCGTCTGGACGGACAACGGCCTGCTAGTGGCGGCCAACACGTCGACGATGTCTGCAGAGGTCGTCATACCGACGGACTACACTGGCGACATCTGGGCCTATGCAACAGGCTACTACGAGGGAATGTCGCTGACAGCGTACAATGAGGCGGAAGTCCTGGGCGCACAGGTCCTGCTGATCACCGATGTGGATGCCTACAGGCCTGGCGACACGGTCACCTTTACGTGGGAGATCGTGGGCCCGGTCGAGGCCGGCACCATCAGCTACAAGGTCTATGACGACTGGGGCGTCATTGTCCTGAACGAGGCTCCGGAGTTCGCCAAGAGCGGCTCGTTCAGTGTCGATGTGCCGGAGACGGACGCGAGCGGAGGCTACTACGGCGTGATATACGTGTCCACGACCACCGGATTCTACGGTGAGGCGTGGGCCAACGTATACATGGTGGACGACAACGAGCTCAGGGTCTGGGTCGAGAAGTCCGGATACTTTGACGGCTCCTTCAAGCCCGGCCAGACGGTGAAGATCCACTACGAGATCGGCACCTACTGGAGCGACCCGCTCTCGATGTACGGCCTATGGGTTGGCTGCGACTTCGACCCGATTGGAGTGATGTTCTTCGTCACCGAGACCGACGGCGTAGTCGAATACAACCTGCCCGAGGACGCGCCTGCGGGATTCCTCGATGTCGATGTCGAGCTGTGGGACCCGGTGGAGGACGACGAATTGTCAGATGACACGTCCACGATCACCGTGAACACGCAGCTGAGCGGCTGGGACAGGAGCGTCGCGGGCATGGCGGCGATAGACTTCACCATACTCGTGCTGCTCGTCGTGATGATCCTGCTGTTGATCATCGTGCCGTTCCTGAAGGCGAGACCGCCAAAGGCCGCAGCGGCAGAGGCTCCATCGCCGGTCGTTGAGGCGCCGAAGCCTTAGACGGACCACAGGCAAGCGAGACCGAACAAACCCTTTCCCCGATTCTAATTTTTCAATGATTTCTGACCAGGCAAAGCCTTATACCGCGGCCGTCCAATCGGCGGGCGATGCCCCTGGATAAGGTCGCCGTCGTGGGCCTTGGCTATGTCGGCATACCGCTCGCATCGCTCCTCGCGAACAGAGGTTTTGACGTCTACGGATTAGACGCTGTGAGAGACCGTGCGGACATGGTCGGCAGAGGGGACCTCCCGTTCAAGGGCGAGGAGCCCGGGCTCAGGGAGCTGCTCAAGAAGGCGGTCAGGAAGGGCGCTCTCAGGACCGGGACATCGCTTGAGGGGCTCAGGGACAGGGACACGATCTTCGTTTGCGTAGACACGCCCATCGACCCAAGCAAGAGGCCGGACAACTCGAGACTGGAGGACGCGGTCAGGAACATCGGCAAGAACATGAAGAAGGGCGCGCTCGTAGTCGTCGAGTCCACGCTCGCCCCTGGCACGATGGCCGGCTCCGTGACACGCATCCTGGAGAAGGAGAGCGGGTTGAAGGTGGGCACGGGGTTCAAGCTCGGCCACTGCCCCGAACGTGTGATGCCCGGGAGACTCCTCTACAACATCACCCATTACGACCGCGTCGTGGGCGGATACGACAAGGCCAGCACCCGAAGGGCTATGGCCATCTACTCCAAGCTGACCAACGGGAAGCTTCACTCCACGGACCTCACGACAGCGGAGATAGTGAAGACCGCGGAGAACGCGTACAGGGACGTCCAGATCGCATTCGCGAACGAGGTCGCCTTGATATGTGAGAAGCTGGGGTCAGACGCCTTCGAGGTCAGGAGGCTCGTCAACACATCCCCCTTCAGAGACATGCACGTCCCGGGCGCGGGGGTGGGGGGACACTGTCTGCCCAAGGACCCCTGGCTGCTCGCGCACAGCGGCAGGGAGGCCAACCCGAGGCTGATCCCGACTGCAAGGGCGATCAACGACTCGATGCCTTTCCACATGTTGGACCTGGCGGCCGACCTGTTAAGGGAGAAGGGGCTCCGGCTGGAGGACTCGGCCGTTGCCGTCTTGGGAGTCGCGTTCCTGCAGGACTCGGACGATGTCAGGAACTCGCCGACCGTACCCGTGGTGGCCTCCTTGGGCGCGGCGAGATCGCTGAGGGTCCACGACCCCTACGTCGAAGAGTTCGAGGGCCGTAGGACGACGAAAAACCTGGAAGAGGCTCTTGGCGGCGCGGACTTGGCCATCTTCATGGTCGCTCACAAACAGTATTCTGGAATCTCGCCTGCGAAGCTGAAGAAGACCATGCGCACGCCCGCAGTCGTGGACGGCAGGAACATCTTCTCAGCGGAGAAGATGCGAAAGGCGGGAATCACCTACAGAGGCGTGGGCAAGAAGGTCAGCTGAGGAGCTCGGCCAGCCCTTTCTCGAGAGGTATCTTCGCCCTGAACCCGAGCTCGCTTGCAGACTTCCGTGCGTCGCATAAGCTGTCCTTGATATCCCCGATCCTCGGGGACGTGAACTCCGGCACCAGTTCGTGCCCCGAGACGCGAATCGCCTTCGACGCGAGGTCGAGCACGCTGTTGGGCACGCCGCTGCCGCAGTTGAACTCCTCGCCGCTGATCCCGTTCTTCTCCAGCACGAGAGATATCATCTCGGCCACGTCGCGCGCGTGTATGAAATCCCTCGTCTGGCGGCCGTCCCCCTCTACGAGAGGGGGCATGCCTTGCTTCAGGCGCGCGACGAATTTTGTGATGACGCCGGAGTACGGGCTCATCGGGTCTGCCCTGATGGAATAGAAGTTGAACGGCCTGACGGAGACGACGGACATCCTGCTCATGTCGGCGTACGCCAACGCGTACTTCTCCCCCGCGAGCTTGCTCACGCCGTAGTTGCTCATCGGATGGGTCGGGTGAGCCTCATCGATGGGTATGTACTTCGGCCTGCCGAATATGGCCGCGCTGCTGACATAGACGAACTTCGAGACGCCCGCCCTCGCGCTCTCGTGGACCATGTTCACGGTCCCGAGGACGTTCACACTCGCGTCCGTGAGCGGGTCCTCCGTGGACTTCTCGACGCTGACCTGGGCGGCGCAGTGCACGACCGCGTCCACCCCCCGCAAAGCCTCCCTGACGTCCTTCGGCTCGCGTATGTCCCCGGTCACGGATAGCTGCTTCAGCACAGCGTAGGGCTGCAAGCGGATGTCGAAACCCACGACCTCGTGCTTCCGAATGAGCAGCTCGCACAGATACGAGCCCAGCTGGCCCGAGCTACCAGTCACGAGTATCTTCATGAGATCTACTCCAGCTGCACCTTCTTGCCGGACCCCATGGACTCGAGGGCGGCCTCAGCTATCCTGAGCGTGTTGATCGCGCTGTCGCCGGTCACGAGGGGCTCCTTCTTCTGCTCGATCGCGGCCAAGAAATCGTTCAGCTCGCGCTTGAGCGGCTCCTCCTTCTTGAGGGCGATCCTTCGAGTGTCGAACTCGAGCGGCACGTTGTACAGGTTGCCGCTGTCGAGCTGCTTGAAGGACGATGCGCACACGAGGGCAGCCTGGTCCATGTAGTCGACCTCGACGAAGTTCTTGTCGCATGTGAGCGCCAGCTTCCTCACCTTCATGGGAGTCAGCCAGTTGACCTCGATATAGCCCGTCGCGCCGCCCTCGAAATCGATGAGTATGCTCGCGTGGTCCTCGTACTTCATACCCTTGCCCTGGCCACCGAGTGCGTACACGGACTTCGGCTTCGCCCCGATTATGTACTGCACGACGTCTATGTCGTGCACGCCGAGGTCCATCACGACCCCAACGTCGCGTATCCTGGACGGGAGCGAAGACACCCTCCTGGTCGATGCGGTGATCAGCTCACCCCATTCCCCCGTCTGGATGCCCTGCTTCGCAAACGACACTGCAGGATTGAACCTCTCCGTGAACCCGCCCGCCAGGACCACCTTGCTCTGCTTCGCCAGCTGGAGCAGGCCCGCGAGCGACCTCGAGCTGCCGGTCATGGGCTTCTCCAGGAGAACATGCTTTCCCGCGCGCATGGCGTCCGAGGCTATCTTGTCATGCGTGGAGGTCGGCGTGACCACGACGACGGCGTCCACGTCGCCCTTCAGCATGTCCTGATAGCTCAGGAAGTGCTTGACGCCGTACTTCGCCCCCACCGCCCGGGAAACCTCGGGGACGATGTCGACGACCCCGGCAAGGAGGCCTTTCTCGGCCAATATCCTGACATGGTTCTGGCCCATCAACCCGACGCCGATTACACCCACGCGCATGCTCTGGCAATGAGGATTGGCCGTAATAAGCGTTCCTTTTCCTCCCGTGAAAGGCTTATTACAGGCCCAGCATATGCGTGTCCGGTGGCCTGATTGAAGAGGAAGCTTATGGACATTCTCGCCTGCCCGGTGTGCAAGCACCACCCGCTCGAGCTCACGGTCAAGAAGGAGGACGACAAGGAGGTCCTCGAGGGCACCCTCCGATGCGTCAAGTGCAACATAGACTACCCGATCGAGGACGGCATACCGAACATGCTGCCGCCTGAGAAGTGAGCCGCTCTAGTCATTCTTCTGGCCGGACACCGACTGCAGCACCCAGACCAGCAGGTCCATGCTGCTGTTTGCGGCGCTCTGGAGCTCTTTCTCGAAGGCCTCTCGCTCGTAGTTCCGGGTCACGAGCCCAGGCGGTATCTCGTACTCGAAGATGAAGGTCACGAGGACCTTGCCAGTGAGCTGCTTGAACTCCCAGCTGATCTTGGATTTCAGGCCCCTGGATGCCTTGTAGAGTATCTTCTTATTCTTCAAGAACTCCACGAGGTCGAACGCGGTCCCGACCTCGATCCTGCCGACCGAGATGGTGGTTTCGAGGCTGGTCCCTGGGCCGTATTCGACCACGCTTACCGGTTTCAGGTTGAGGAAGAACGGTATGAAGCTCTTGAAGTTCTTCCAGTCGGCAACGTGCTCGAACGCCACGTCGATGGGGCATTCTACCTCAACATTCCTCTTGCAGATGGGCATGGGGGGCTGACGTGTGAACGGCCTGCACGCTATTTATCGATTCGTCCGGCGCGCTCAAGTAGCACATCTGTACCCCGCGCGTGGGACAGAATAGTACGTTTCCAGGTGGCGAGCACAACACATTGATATGCAAGGTGGGCCGTTCCAGTTCTTCCGGCCTCGCGGGCCGTATCCA
>Ga0299912_10001366_pt1 | contig 19692 bp, 13 predicted proteins | sample RVTome_2_FD_207667 | JGI IMG/M metagenome (GOLD analysis project Ga0299912, IMG submission 207667) | Soil microbial communities from uranium-contaminated site in the Upper Colorado River Basin, Wyoming, United States - RVT95D214 (version 2) ... | reverse complement strand
TTGAGTCTAACTCAGAATTATGTGTACCCAACCAATAATAAGCCCAAAAAGGAAGGTCGGTGAAACTGAAAAGGATCGCAACAAAGGTCATAAATCCGAGAAACAGAAATAATTTTCTCAATAAATACAGGAGCCATTTCCTTATCATCATGACCTTTGAATGTATGTTCATCTTTCGAATCGGGTTAGATTAAAATTCTTTACATCCACAAAATAATAAAAACTTACAAGAACTGGTCAATGATGACGTAAAAGACCGAAGCAGAAAGACATATTATCTTGCAAAAATAAGAACAAAAAAGCTTACAGGATGTTAATCAGTAATTCCCTGGGGACCTTGACTCAGAATATATTGAAGATGAATCTTTAATCGATAAAATTTTTAAATTTCATCAGATGCATCAATATAAAAAGAAAAAGATCAAACACAATACATTAAGGATAACGGATAAGCTTAATGTAAATGTTTCATCCTTAAGAATTGAACCTCAGTCGATGGTTTTATCCGCCAGGAACCTGACGGAATCGACTTACGTAGTACGATTCGAACGAAATGGAATGCAATTCCTTGCCGGACAGCATATTACACTCGGGCTACCCTCCGATATACAAATCAGGGAGTATTCCATTTATAGTCCCGTTAATGCGCCATACCTCGAAGTGTTAATAAAAGAAGTAAAAGAAGGAACCGTATCCAGAAAACTTCACAAGGTCAGGGAGGGTGATTTATTGAAGGTTGATGGACCGTTCGGATTCTTTACATTAGATGAAGAAAGTTTGTCTTATAGGAAATTCCTTTTCATTGCTACAGGCACCGGTATTGCTCCCTTTCACAGTATGATCGGTTCCTATCCGAATTTGAATTATAAAATATTTCACGGCGTCAGGTATGCATACGAAGCCTATGAAAGAAATTTCTATCCAAAAGACCGGTACACTCTCTGCACTTCACGTGAAACAAAAAGTAACTTCAACGGACGTGTCACCGATTATCTTTTCTATCATAGAATAGATTCAGATACTTTCGTTTATCTTTGCGGCAATTGTGATATGATAAATGAAGTATACAACCTGCTTGTATCAGACGGGTTTAATCCGGACCAGATTAAAACTGAAGTTTACTTCTGAAACTAATCCCGAATTGCTCTTGAAGAAGCTGAAATAGGTGAGCACAATGAACTATCATTTGATCACATTAGGATGTCAGATGAATATATCGGACAGTGAACGCATTGCTTCAGTTATTGAAAAAATGGGATATCGCTGGACCGCTGAGGAAGCAAATGCAGATTTACTTGGCATAGTCGCCTGTTCGGTACGTCAAAAGGCAATTGATAAAGTATATACAAGAATTCACAAATGGAATACCTGGAAGAGCGGGAAAAATCTGATTACGTTTATCACGGGTTGTATTCTTCCTGTCGATCGTGAGAAATTCTTGAAACTTTTTGATCTTCTGTTTCAGATCAGTGAATTCTACCTTATTCCTGAAATGATTCGGACTTATGGTGTTGTTACTCCGTTTTCATCGAAAGGATTTAAAGATTACTCCGACGAACAATCTACCAGCCGGTTGGAATTCCCTGGTTTTGAAACACTGGTATTCGATAATAAAAAACGGACCATTGCAGGGAGACCGATACCAATGAAAGCACCTGAACTCCGGATCGCAGATTTCTGGCATGTTGAACCTAGTTACCAATCTAATTTCGAAGCTTTTATTCCCATTCAAAACGGTTGCGATAAATTCTGTACGTTTTGTGCTGTACCCTATACGCGTGGCCGTGAAATATCGCGTCCCAGCGAAGAAGTAATGTGTGAATTAAAAAATTTAGTTGACAAAGGTTATAAATCGATAACGCTTCTGGGACAGAATGTGAATTCATATGGACTGGATAAGCAGGGTAACGAAATCAGTTTCGCCAGTCTTCTTGAAAAAATTGGCAGCTTTGGCAAAGAATCGGGGAAAGATTTCTGGGTATATTTTACATCGCCTCATCCACGCGATATGAGCGATGAAATCCTGAGCATTATCAGTCAATATGACTGTCTGGCAAAACAAATTCACCTTCCCTTGCAGTCAGGCGATGACAACGTTCTGATCCGTATGAACCGGAATCATACATTGAACGATTTTCGGAACATTATAAATTCTATCAAGGCCTATCTTCCTTCGGCAACAATATTTACTGATATAATTGTAGGATTTACCAGTGAATCAGACAAACAATTTAATAATACTTGTAAGGCTATGGAGGAATTTCGTTTCAACATGGCATATATTGCTAGGTATTCGCCACGTCCCGGTGCCGTCAGTTCACGATGGAATGACGATGTTCCTCATGCAATTAAAAGAGAGCGGCTTCATAGTCTAAGTACACTTCTTCAGCAGCATTCTTTAGAACACAATCAAGCAATGAGAGGTAAGACATTCAAAGTACTTGTTACGGGTCAGGATCGAAAAAATGGTTTCCTTACAGGCCATACAGAAGGAAGAATTATTGTACGGTTTACTTCGAAAAATTATAAACTGATTGGAAATTTTGTAGATGTTGAAATCACTTCAGCGGCCGATTTTGCAACAGAAGGCAGTCTTGTGAGAATTTACAATGAGGAGCTGATAGAAGCATGAGACGAAAGGCAGCATTTAAAACCCTGGGTTGCCGGCTTAACCAGTTTGAAACCGACTCGCTGGTTACTGATTTTCACAAAGCCGGATATGATATCGTAGGATTTAATGAAAAGGCAGATGTTTACATAATAAATACCTGTACCGTTACCAATCAGAGTGACAGGAAATCGAAATACTTCATCAATCAGGCATCCCGTTTGGCCGATAAAAATTCAGTCCTCGTTGTTACCGGTTGCATGGTTTCCAGTCAACAGGATTATTTCAGAAGCAATAATACGATCACATACGCTGTTGACAACAAACGAAAACGTTCGGTATTGGCAATTGTTAACGGGCATTTCAATAGCGAAATTTTTGACCTTCAAAATCTACAGGAAAATAGTTTCGGTTTCAGTGTTGTTGAAAAAAGTTTCCATACGCGAAGTGCTATAAAGATACAGGATGGTTGCAATAATTATTGCTCCTACTGTATTGTCCCCGAAGTAAGAGGGAGAGCAACCAGCAGACCTGTAAAAGATATTCTGGAAAATGCCCGTCGATTGCTTGAGTTGGGCAGCAAGGAGATCGTACTTACGGGTGTAAATATCAGCCGTTATAAATACAGAGGGATACATTTCGATGACCTGGTTGAACAAATCGTTGATTTGCCAGGTGAGTTCAGGATTCGCATTTCATCTGTTGAGCCGGAAGGCTTTACAGATAAACTTATTGCTTTATTCGGACATCCGAAATTATGCCCCCATTTGCACCTATGCCTGCAAAGCGGCTCAAATAAGGTATTGACTCGTATGCGGCGGTTCTATACGATTGAACAATATATGAGCATTATTGAAAAGTTCAGAAGCATTTATCCCAACTTCAACTTTACTACCGATATCATTGTCGGATTTCCAGGAGAAACTGAGGCGGAATTTCAGGAAACATACGCAGCTATAGAGCGAATTGGTTTTAGCCATATCCATACGTTTAAATATTCACGGAGAGCAAGAACACGAGCCAAAATGATGATTGACCAGGTCAGTGAAAAAGTGAAGAACGAACGTAGTAAAATTATTCGAACATTATCAGACAAAATGAAACTCGATTACCGTCGAAAATTCATTGGCAAAGAACAAAATGTCCTGATAGAAAGGATCAATTTAAAAGGTGAAGCGCGAGGTTATGGTGAACATTATATTCCAGTAAGAATAAAGAATACATCTGCAACTAAAAATACCTTTTATAAGGTTCGTATTGCCGATATTCTGACAGATGCTGAATATAGTGCTTCCGGACATTTTATTTGTCACTCAGGGTAATTAAAACATACAAAGCCCGAATATATTGAACGACATAGCAAATACCTATTAAAGTATATTTTTTATGGCTTCAATAATGTCGTTTGGTTTCAGAGGTTTTGAGATATATCCATGAAAACCGAGATTCAAAAATTTACTCTTATCCAACTCTTGTGCATATGCTGTTACAGCAATTATCGGAATGTCCGGTCGTAACTCCCTGATCTTTTCACATGCTTCAATACCATCCATTACCTGCATTTTAATGTCCATGAGTATAATAATGAGTACATCAGGGTGTTCTTTAATGAAGTTCACGGCTTCAAGTCCGTTTTGAGCCCAGATCACCTCAGAATTAACACGTTGCATGATTTTCTTAATCAGTTGAAAGTTGGTGGGTTCATCTTCTGCAATCAGAATTTTATACTTACTCAAATCAGGAATTTTTGATTTCCTGCTTTTGCCATAGCTTATTGCTTCCTTTGCATTTTGTATCTGGTCATCATAGGGCAGTGTGAAATAGAATGTCGATCCTTTGCCCTCTTCCGATTCAAGCCATATTTTCCCATTCATCAATTTTACCAAGCTCTTGCTGATTGAAAGGCCAATACCTGTTCCCCTGTGTATTTTTTGGCCAAATGGCTCAATTTTATGGAATGGACTAAAGATTTTCTCATACTCATCCTTATGAATTCCAATTCCTGTATCAAATACAAAGAATTTTATATACTTATCTTCGACAAAATATCCAAAATGAATATGCCCCTTTTTGGTATATTTATAAGCGTTTGAAAGTAAATTCGAAAGGATCTGCCTGAACCGTATGGGATCGTTATCAATTATGAGATTTTTAGTATTCCTCCCCTCTGTAAATTTGATATCAAGCCCTTTCTTGTTCACTATTTTATAGAAATTTTCTAATTCCCTGAATATTTCAATCACATCAAATAATGTTTTATTGACTTTAACCTGATCGGCTTCAATTTTCGAAATTTCCAGAATATCGTTAATCAATACCAGAAGTGTTTCACAATTTCTGCTGATTATATCGTTGTAATAGATTCTATCCTGATCAGTAATTCCTTCTTCAGTCAATAAACCTGAGAATCCAACAATAGCATTCATAGGCGTGCGTATTTCATGACTCATATTAGCCAGAAATGCAGATTTGAGTCGGTCGGATTCCTCTGCCCTTTTTTTTGCCAGTTCCAATTGTTGTGTACGTTCCTTTACCAGGCTTTCCAGTTCATTTCTGTGCTTTGCCAACTCATCGTTCTGAAGTGTGATCTCCTCCTGTTTTTCTTCCAGCAACCTTGTATTTCGCTCCAATTCACCGGTACGTTCTTTAACCATATCTTCCAGTAATATTTTCTGACTTTTTAAATTGCTTTCACGCAACCGAATCAACAGGAAGATTAACGATAAAAGAAAACAAGCCAGAATTACACCAAACCACCAAGTCTTATAAAAGGGCGGTTTAATGATGATGTCGAGTTGAACTTCATCTTCGGGATCAGACATGATACCATCGTTGTTAGTCGCCTTCAAACGAAATGTATAATTCCCCGGCGAGAGGCCTGTAAAATTTGCCCAGCGACGATCTGAACTGGTAGCTATCCATTGTGTATTAAATCCCTCCAATATATATTGATACTGGATTTTCTCCGGAGCAGCATAATGTAATGCCGAAAAATTCAGTGTGAAATCGTTTTCTTTATAAGATAATACCAACTCCCTTGTCGCCCAGATTTGCTCCTGCAAAATAATTTTTCCGTTTATTGTGTCACCCGGAGCAACGCTTTTATTAAAAATCTTCAGGTCTGTGATAATTGGATGGGCCTTATAGGGATTGTTGTAAATTGTACCCGGAATAAATGAAATCATACCCTTTGAAGTACCCATAAATATCTCACCTGCCTTTGTAATGCAATACCCTGTAGTACTAAATTCGGTTGCAGGAAGTCCGTCGCTTTCAATAAAAATCCTGTAGCCGTGTGTGCTTTTATTAAATTCGACAATTCCGCAATCGCTGCTCATCCAGAAAAAATTGTTCTTATCGGGTATAATGCAATAGAGTGCACAGAATGAATTGTCGTTTTTAATATAAAAACGGGTAAAAGTTTGACTTTCCCTGTCAAAACGGTTCAGACCTAATGCTGTTGCGACCCATAAAATTTTAACAGACTCTTCAAAAATATAATATACGGTGTTATTGCTAATAGTCAGGGAATCATCTGCATCGTAAGTATATTTAATAAATTTTTTGTTTCCTTTATCGTACATTGTTAATCCACCATTCTGTGTTGCAGTCCAGATCATTCCATCGCGGGTAATGTGCATATATCGATAAAGACTGTTTGAGCTATAATCCTGCTCGTAGAGAGCTGAATGATAGATAAATTTTTTAGTTGCCCGGTTTAATTCCACCAGCCCTCTGTTTGTGGTGGCAAACCAGATATTGCCATTCGAATCGCTCATTATTTTACGCACACCCCATCCCTCAAAGTAGAATTCCGAATTTTCAGGTGCTAAAAACGAAGTATAATGATCTATTTTCAGATTGTCGGGATGAATTCTGCTTACCTGACCATCATAAAAACCCACCCATATATATCCGTCGGTATCTTCATAAAGAGCCGCAGGTGCATTGAATATGAGATTTGAAACATCCTTGTTATCGATCGGAATGGTTGAAAATATATTTGATGCAGGATTAAACCGGGTTAACCCTGCACCATATGAGCCGATCCATAAGTTGTTCCTGCTGTCTTCAAATATTGCAACCACGTTATCACCCGGAATCGTATTTTTTTTGTCTGGGTCGGAAAGATACCATTTGAACGATTTTTGTTTCAAATCGGCTTTATCGATACCCGCACGGTGAATGCTTAGCCAAAGATTTTCCGAATTGTCGACGTACTTGGTAATAATATGGTTGTCTGCCGGAGTTATAGGAAAATTTCTGTTGCTGTTATAATCGGTGATTCCGGTTCCTATATGATATTTCTTTAGACCCTGTTGACAGGAAATCCAGATATTTCCATCGGGCGATTCCGTAAATGAAACCTTACTGAAAGCACTCGGACCATCGTACATTGGATAAGCAGCAAACTGAGTAGCCGGGGTAGTTTTTGTATTAAAAATGAATAGCTTATTCGAAGGTTTATCAGCATATACATAAAGAAAATTCCTGCTATCCATGAATTGGCTAAACAGGTTGGGAATTCCGGCCAGATAATGTTCAATAGTATTTTCTGATGTATTATATCCATAAAAACCATTGGAAAGGGTTGTTAACCAGAGATCATCATTATTGTCGAGTAGCATGCTCAATAGTTGTGCAGTATCGATCGGAGGATAATGTATTGCTTCACCCAGTGGCTGAAAATCATAATTCCCCGGCGATAGTTGCCCCGCACCATCGGAAGCAAGAAACCACAACTGGTTATTCTTATCACGGGCAATGTATAAAATCCCATTACCGGTAATTGTTTCTTTTGAATCACGCAAATAACAATTTTCAAACCGGGCATTTCCCCTGTCATAAACATCAATACCTTTATTTGTTGCAACCCAGAGAATTGAATCGCTATCCTCGTAGAAATAATTCACTGCATTACCTGAAAGTTTCCTAGGATCATCATTTTCAGGAGAGTAATGGATAAACTCTTCTGTCCTGACATCCATCATATCCAGTCCGCTTCCCTGTAAATGGATCCATAAATTCCCAAACAGATCGACATGCAATAGATAAACTGATTTTCCACTGATGCTGTTTTGTTTTCTAAAATCCGGCTGAAAAATCCTGAAACTATAACCATCGTAGCGTGCTAACCCGTTATTGGTACCAAACCATATAAAACCCTGCTTATCCTGAGCTATCGAAAAAACCATATTATGGGGCAATCCCTGTTTTGAAGTGATATGTGTGAAATGGTAAGCACCAAAATCATTCTGACCTGCGACAAGCAGTGAAATAGCGTAAGAGAAGGCTAGTGCAATCAGTCTTTTCATAGAGTGCAAATGGGATCGATATTGTTCAGCATTCCTGTTTGATGTTTTTAAGCGGCAATCTGATTAAAACTTGCTTTACTATACAAGCCTGATAATCCTACTAGTAAATTACCAAAAAAAATGAAATTTATGGTCTAGTAATTGTGAAAAATGCGGTTCGAATGTGTTCCTCAAAGCGACCTGCTACTGTCACAATTTTTAAAAATAAAGTTGCGAATAACTATCCTGATGATAGTATCACAGGGAAAAATAACATCTTCAATCCCAAGATGAAGTAAATCATTTATCATCTGCCATAGTTTGGCTAGCCAAACTATGAATTGCCATCAATACTTTTCGATGGTCGCGAGTTTTGCTGTAAGTTTATTTACTACTGATCGTTGCGACTCTACCTCGCCTGTCTTGATATTTTGTTGCCCGATATTTGTCTGGATGTCAATTCTCGCATCGTCAATATCCGAATTATACCCGACAATATTTTTATTCTCCTTTTCAATCGAGTTCACTATTTTATTCTTTTCTTTTTCAATCTGCTCGATCTTTTCCTCAATACTGGCCCGCACAATATCATTTTCGGCCGAATTTAATGCAGTCTTATGACTTGCCAGTTCCTCATTTTTAAGCTTCAGATCGGAATCGAGGATAAGCAGAGCTTCATTCGAAACAAGAATGTTTTGTTCATCATCCTGGATGCTCTTTCCCAAACGTTCTTTTTCGCTCTGAAGGTTACGCAATTCAGATTCCAGATCCTGTTGTTTCTTTTCTTCTACACTCAGTTCGTTACTCACCACATCGACATATTCAGTTTTGGCTAATTCATGAAGTATCGATTTCAACTGGTTGTATTCCGATTCACTGTTTGTTTCGGTTATATAGAAATCCCTTTTTAACTCCACTGTGGTCTTAAGCCATGTTGAAGAGTCCTGTGAAATAATCTGGCTGTATACGTTCATCGGTTTTTTGCTGATGGATTTAAGAAAAGCTCCGAAAATAGAGATTTCTCCATTTGCAGCCTCAACAACTTTCGATTTTGTACCTTTTTCAAGGATTTTGATCCACGAATTCTTCACCTGCTCAAATCCAACTTCCGGAATGGTAACAACGATACCGTCATATTGCTTTTCACCCAGAAAAAACGTTTCGCTATTTATAACAATAGGTTTCTGTGCCCTGATTGCATGCACAGGGACAACAAGTAAAAAAATCAGGCAATATAGTTTCAGAGTTTTCATAGAATTATGGGTTTGAATTCAATGTCTATGATAATATTAAACCATTGTTCCTTAAAATCCAAATAAATCACTGAAATTAAAGAGGTTCAGCTGGTTTTATGGCATATTTATAAAGGCAGTTTTAAATAATTTAAAGCCATGCAAATACACACCCTCTGCAATCCCCCTCTTGAGAGGGGGATAGAAGGGGTGTGTTAATTAACCTGTCTCTTTCTATAGGATATTCGAGTCTTCACACGACACTAATTTTGCGGATCAACCTTGATTAATCTGAGAAAAACAACATCGTGTCTACCCAATACAAACTCCATAGGTTCATTCGTTGTCCCCAGGTCAGATCTCTGCCAAACATCGCGAACCTGGTATTCACCTGACAGAATATAAAAATGATCCCAGTTGATTTGCAGGGGCATATCGGTATCGCAATCGTTGAAAAAACAAATGCCCCAGTCACCCCCTGACAGTTCTTTAACCCAGATCTCCTTTCCCGGATGGTCCATAAACCTGTATCCCTGTTTCCCAAGTGGATCCTGGTTAATGGCAATTGCTTCTTTATTGGTCAGGATATCAAGAATTTCAGGAGTCATAATACGCAGATCATTACCTGCCATTAAAGGTGCTGCCAGAATAGACCAGAGACTGAAATGGGCCCTCGATTCAGCCAGACTGAGCCCCGGATTGCCTACCTCCAGCATATCGGGGTCGTTCCAGTGACCAGGACCTGCATAGATTTCCAGACTAACCTGAATATCTAGTATGGGTTTGATTCCCAATGAATATACCTCCTGGCAGTTGAAACAATCGGTAATATCGCCGGTGGTACGCCACAAATGGCCTACATCTTTTGCCCATTCCCAGGGTTTTGTATCGCCCCACTCGCAAAGACTGTAGACAATAGGTCTACCAGCAGTATATAAAGCATCGCGCATGGTGGCATACGTCTCTCTGGAGTCGGCCGTACCATGAGCACACCAGTCGTATTTCAAATAATCTACTCCCCATAAGGCGTACAGCAGGGCATCCTGAAACTCGTGTCCCCTTCCCCCCGGAAAACCGCTGCAGGTTTTTGTGCCTGCACAGTTGTGAATGCCAAATTTTAATCCTTTGGAATGCACATAATCGGCAAGGGATTTCATTCCCGAGGGGAATTTTACGGGATCGGCAATAAGGTTCTCGTTCTTATCCCTTTCCAGTGCCTCCCATCCATCGTCGATCACGATGTATTCATAGCCGGAATCATTCATCCCGCTTTCTACAAGAATATCGACCATTTGTTTGACCATGTCCTCATTTACATTCACCCCGAACGTATTCCAGCTGTTCCATCCCATGGGCGGCGTGAGGGCCAGACCTTCGAATTTCTGGGCACTGGAAGTGAGTGTCAGAACCGATATTAGAAAAAACATTACATTCCTTATCAGCATAGTAATTGATTTGATTCTCTGAAATTAAATAAAATTCTATTATGTCGGATTGTTCAGGTTATAGTTATAGTAAGATACCAAATAATTTTTGAAGCTTATATTACCCCCCTCGTATACCCCGACAGGGACTTGGTACCCTGTCAGGGTATTGTATTAACTAATATCGCTCCAGTCGAACTGACTCGTTCTCATGCCCTCCAGCATGTTCACCAGTAACTTGTTTTTCGGATCGGTAAGTTGTGGGTCTTCTTCCAGGACCTCCTCCGCAATATTCCGTGCATATTGCACCATCTGACCATCGCGGGCAAGATTCGCCAGCTTCAGATCGAAGGGAATCCCACTCTGCTGTATACCCTCGATGTCGCCCGGCCCTCGAAGTTTTAAATCGGTCTCCGCGATCAGAAATCCGTCATTTGTTTGTACCATTGTCTCGATCCGTTTCTTTGCCTCGCTGGAAAGTTTATAGCCCGTCATCAGGATGCAATAACTCTGATCGGCACCCCGGCCTACCCTTCCTCTCAGCTGGTGCAATTGTGACAGACCAAACCGTTCGGCACTTTCGATCACCATAATGGTAGCATTGGGTATATCGATACCCACCTCGATTACCGTAGTGGCCACCATGATGTGTGCTTTACCCTCTTTAAACAGGCGCATTCCATATTCTTTATCGTTGGTTTTCATTCGTCCGTGAACACATACAACCACATAATCAGGGGGTTTGAAAAATTCCGTAACTCCGGCATACCCATCTTCCAGTGCAATGTAATCGAGCTTCTCCGATTCTTCAATCAGCGGGTATACGATAAAAACCTGTTGTCCCCGGTCGATCTGCTTCCGCAGGAAGCCATACATGGTCAGCCGTTTCGAATCGTAGTAATGAAATGTTTGTATAGGTCTCCTACCCGGAGGCATTTCGTCAATGACCGATACATCCAGATCGCCATACAGGGTCATAGCCAGTGTCCGGGGTATAGGTGTTGCTGTCATCACCAGTATATGAGGAGGCTGCTCATTTTTCTTCCATAGTCCGGCCCTCTGTGCCACGCCAAAGCGATGCTGTTCGTCGATAATCACAAGTCCCAACCTGGTAAACTGTACTGTTTCTTCCAGCAGGGCATGGGTGCCTATCAGCAGTTGAAGCGAACCATTCTGCAATTCCTCAAAGATCACTTCACGTTCGTTTTTGCGTGTCGAACCCGTGAGGAGTTTTACCATAATCGAAAGACCGTCGAGCAGACTGGTGATCGTTTGGTAATGCTGCATGGCCAGTATTTCGGTAGGTGCCATAATACAAGTTTGATACCCGTTATCGAGTGCAATCAGTATCGACATTATTGCAACCAGGGTTTTTCCGCTTCCCACATCGCCCTGCAACAAACGGTTCATTTGTTTCCCGGAGCCCAGGTCAGCACGAATTTCGCGCATTACCCGTTTTTGCGCTTCTGTCAATTCAAATTTCAGGTTCTGTTTGTAAAAGGCATTGAAGTATTCCCCTACCCTGCTGAAAACAAAGCCCTTAAACTGCCGGCTGCGTCCAAATTTCAGTTTCAGAATTTTCAGCTGGATGGCAAACAATTCTTCAAATTTTATCCGGTGCTGAGCCCGTTTGATGTCATTTGCATTCGCAGGAAGGTGAATTTTTTTTAGTGCTTCATCGAGCGGGGCCAGTCTGAGTTTTTTTACCAGATAATCGGGAATACTTTCGGGAACAACAAAATTATCCTGTTGAATGAGATTGCTTATCAATTTCTGAAAGGTTTTTGAGCTGATATAATTGGCGCGCAGTTTCTCGGTCAGACTGTATTGCGGATACAATGAAGCCCCTACATTGTTTTCGAACAGGGCGGCCTTCTCCATTTCGGGGTGGGCAATACAATACCTTCGCCCATACAAAGCAGGACGGCCAAACACGATGTATTCGACTCCGATCTCGTAACTCTTCTCGGCCCACTTTGTTCCCTGGAACCAGATCAGATCGATGCTACCGGAAGTGTCGCTAAAAGTTGCCACAAGCCGTTGCCGGTATCTTGCCCCTTCTTTACGAAACGAAGTTATACGGCCACGTAATTGAATGTGCGTTTGCGATGTATCGATTTCGGCAATGGAATAGATTTTTGTCCGGTCGATATATTTATAGGGGTAATACCGGAGCAAATCACCAATTGTAAAAATGCCCAGTTCCTTAGCCAAGAGTTCGGCCCTCTTGGGTCCTACTCCTTTAAGGAATTGAATTCCGGTATCGAGTGTGTTTTCCACAAGTTCTAAATATCGCAATATCCGGTGAAATTTAAAATTCTATCTTTGTAAAAATGGATCCGGCTCAGAAAAAAGGTATATCCGGCATGAACAATCGAATCCGGAGGGTTCAATATTATTTAAATTATCTGATAACAGCCCGCCATAGCAAGGGCAGTGGAATACATTCACCCTTTGTATACGAATTTGTAAGCAAGGTACTCTTTGATGACACAGATTACCCGGAGTATAACTTTTTCAGGGAAATCCGGAATGAATTAAAAAACTCTGAAGAAATTTTGTCCATTGAGACATTAGACGCAGGATCGGACAAGTTTAAAAGCGGAACCCAAAAAGTCAAAGACATATTGAATAAATCGTCGGTTCCACCCAAATTCGGGAAACTGCTTTTCAGGATTGCAAAGTATTACAATCCTTCAACAATTGTGGAATTGGGTACTTCCATAGGTATGAGTACGATATACCTGGCAAAAGGTGTTCCCGAAGCCAGAATTGCTACCATTGAAGGCAATATGCATGTATGTGAGTTTGCACGAATATTCTTTAAAAAACATCAGGCTGCCAATGTAAAAGCTATAAACGGACAATTTGATGACTACCTCCCTTATTTCGAAAAAAATTATCCGATACCCGGACTTGTTTTTATTGACGGAAATCATACCTATGAGTCTACAATCAAATATTTCGATCATTTTTCCCGGATGGTAAAGGAAGGATTCCTGATTTTTGACGATATAAACTGGTCGCCTGAAATGCGGCAGGCCTGGGAGGAAATAAAAATCAGTTCTGAAGCGCAGGTCACTATCGATCTGTTTTCCATGGGAATTGTTATTCACCAGAAATCGATCACTCCAGGACACTTTATGATTCGTTTTTAACCGGTCGATCATGCTTGTATCAGAAATTTTTCCTAATTTGTTTGTCGAAAAGAAACAACGTGGCTGATTTTTTTATCAATAAACTGCCTACTTTTTCCATACTCCACAACCATAACATCAAGGGTATGGAAGAAAAACTTCTAGAAGGATCGTTAAAAATCCCCATAGGAGTTTTAATTCCTGCTTTATACAGCGATTTATCAGGCAAAGCGATGAAAAACATCATACACATACTGAAGAGCATCGACTTTGTAAAACGTATTTATATCTGTCTCGATCAGGCAAACCGGGAAGAATATAAGAGAGCACTGAAAATTTCAGAACCTCTCAAAGAAAAGGCAGTTGTAATATGGAACGATAGTCCTAAGGTCAGAGAGGTGATCCGGGAAATAGAAAAAGAGCTGGTTGTAGGGATCAGAGGTAAGGGAAATGCTGTATGGACCGGTTTGGGATATGTTATAGCAAAGGGCGAAATATCGGCTCTGGCATTTCACGATGCTGATATCCTAACTTACGATAAGGAATTTTTAATCCGTTTGCTGTTCCCGATCGTTCATCTCAGGTTTCAATTTTCGAAAGGTTATTATGTTCGATATGGTGCAAGGTTTTATGGAAGGGTAACACGGCTTTTTTATTTTCCTTTTATCCGTACGTTGAAAGATATCTTCGGTTATTCCGATTATTTAGATTATATGGGCGATTTCAGGTATCCTCTGTCTGGTGAATTTGCCATCTTCGTAAGCCAGGCCCGCATGATTCAATTCCCTTGCGACTGGGGAATTGAAGTTGGAATTCTCGGGGAGATCTATAGGAATATAACCGTGAACCGTATATGCCAGGTTGAGATTACTTCTCGTTACGACCATAAACATCAGCCTGTAGGAGGTTCTTCCGAGAAAGGTCTCTATAAAATGGCATCGGATATTGCACGAACAATATTCACCCTGATGAGCAGTAATGGCATCATCATCAGCCGCGATGCCTTTCATGCCATCCGACATGCCTATCTTAAAAATGCCCGTGAATTTGTGAGGTATTATGAATCGTACGTTTCGATGTATGATGGAATTGAGTACAATCTGCATAATGAACTCAAAACAGTCGACATATTTGCGCAGAGTATCGATGATGCCATATCTTGTTTTTATGATGATCCAAAAGGTTCTCCCATGATACCTGACTGGAAACGGGTTGAATCTGCTGTCGGCGATGTATTCGAAAAACTGATTGCTGCCGTCGAGAACCCTCTTTAAATAGCAAATTACAATCAATACATCAATTGATTGGGCCAGGGAAACAGATTGCACTTCCGGAAATCCTCCCTGACAGAAAATAAATAGTACACCAGCGATATCTCGTGGGCACCTTTAAAATTTGTTGGGGTGCGATTGACAACAAAGTCATACGAATAGGCAAGCGATAGTACCTCATTTCTATAACCGGCTAATAAGTTGATTGAAGATACTCCTTCGGAAAAAAACTGGTTATAAATTGAATTGTACCGGAAAGTTACACCCCAGAAAACTGGCTTGGTAAAGGCATTAACTCCGGCACCGATTACCTGGAAGTCGCCATTCTTATAAATAGAAGCAACCGGACCCAAACTGGAATAAGGTTTTATTCCGCCGTCGCGATTGAATATTCGCTTTCCTCTCTTATCCTTATCGAATGAAAATAAATATCCGGCACTGGCAATCCATAATAAAGGTGTCCTGCTCTCATCGCCTGCAAAATTGACCTTTGGCCGGTTGATATTATCGAAAGCAATTGTTAGCCATCCCTGTTCATTATAGAACGCCAAACCTGACGAAAATCCAGCAAAATTTGCCTTTTCATTCAATGAGGGCTCTTGTGTCGGATTGCCGGTATAACCAAACTGGTCGTATTGATCGGGAAACCGGTATGTACTGGCATGTGTATTGATCGTATTGAATGAAATCCCCAGACCACCTTTTACCCAGAATTTCCTAAAAAGCAAGACAGTATGAGAATAATTAACTTGAACCTGGGTTTCGTTAAAAACCGATGTGCGACGATTCAAATGCAAACCCAATCCCGATCGATTGTCCCGAAGCTTATAATCGAAAGATAACAGTGTATTGGTTATCAAAACATTTGATATTGTAGGCTGTAATCTTTCAACCAGTTGTACCTGTGCAAATCGTGTATCACCTGCCATTGCAGGGTTATACATTGAAAACGCTGAAAAATAATGCGTTAGGATATTCTCCTGGCCCATAAGAAGTATAGAACAATGAGTGATTAAAATTCCTGTGATATAAAATCGTATTGAAAAAGTGCGCATCATTCAGCGTATTAACGTTACGACTCCCGTTTTTTTAAGCGGTATTCCATCCAAGCCTTTAAACGTAGTTGACCAATAATAACTACCGGCGGGTACAGGATTCCCGTTTGTTGTCCCATCCCAGGGAGGATCATTCGTTGTCATGCTGAACAGTAATATGCCGCTGGGAGAAAATATCGATAACTCAAATTCTTCATACATACCAAAAATCTCAAGATAATCATTTATCTGGTCGCCGTTCGGAGTGAATGCCTCAGGAACATGGATATCGCAAATGCAATTATCTACTAAAATTAAAGTTCCTGTATCGGAACAAGCCCGCTGATTTGATACTATAAATGTGTACGTTCCGGCATGGTCAATTTCGACAACTGCTCCTGTGATTCCAAGTTCAGGCCAGAAAACTGTTTCATCGGACCCGACCGGTATTTCCAATAGTAAGTATTCCTCCAGTTCGAGACACATGGCAGTATCTATTAATTCCACTACTTCGGGTCTTTCGTACACCGTAACCGGCAAGGTAGACCACAAGCTGGTGCATTGATTTTGCTCATCGTACAACCTGAGTCTTACTTCATGCGTACCGGATTCAGTCCAGGTTACCGAGATGAAGGATCCTTCGCTGTTCACTCCTTCAACATAATCTGCTCCTTCCGGAATATGCCATTCGGCTGAGAAATTACTTTGATCGGTTGAATATATTGTATTGTCCGATTCGCAGAAAACAGAATCGCCATAAATGACAGGCTGCAGAACATCTATCAACACGAATTGAGCCTCAATCATCGTATCAATCTGGCAATTGTTATCGGCCAGATTTATTGTTATAATAAATATTGATTGTTCGACAGGAAAGGTATACGTAGAATCATTTTCGTAAATGGTATCGGGTTGCCCGTTTATCAGATAACTTAAAATGAAAGGTGGCACTCCTTTAAAGTGAGCTGTAAGAGGAACTGGTTCCTCTGAGCTGCAAACAGAACCTCCACCCGTAAAATATACCTCCGGAGCCGGAAATTCAATCACAACGATAGAATCCTCCACATCGATAACGGATGCTATAGAATTGCCGAACCGGATAATATTATATATCCCGGGATCAAATAATTCGAGAAAAATTTCTTGCTGTGTAGAACTTGCAATGAATGTATCTTCCTCAAAAACATACTCAACAAATACCGGAGCAGGTTCCGATATAGTAATTACAACCAGGGCTACATCTCCCTGGCATATTGAAAATTCACGCTGATCAATTGTAAGCTCAGGTACCTGACAATAGATGCTATAGCCTGCAATGTTGCAAATAACTATTGTTAAAAAGAATAGATTCCAATATCTTGTCATCGACCGATGTATAAGAATTTTAATTCGTCAGAACATCCAGTCATGTTCATTTTATATTAAATGCGTATAACTTATGCGAAAATCCCAAAGCATCCAAATGATTTTCTAATGTTATAAATTTTATCGGAGCAAGAGGTTTATTACACTTCTGTAATTTTCGGTCGCAAAATAATTAAATAAATCCAATAAAAACATTTTCTTCGCAAATGAGTTAATGTAACAAATAAAAAACAGGACACGAGCATGAAAATTTATACAAAAACAGGCGATCAAGGCACCACTTCACTGATTGGTGGCAAACGCGTACCCAAAAATCATCGTCGCATAGAGGCTTATGGTACTGTCGATGAGCTTATCGCTTTTATTGGTGCCGTGCGCGACCATATAAACAATAAAAAACTTATCGATGATTTGATTGCCCTGCAGAATAACCTGATGATTTGTGCCGCAATTCTTGCCTCCGATTGTGACAATTGTAAAACTGATATTCCGAAACTTTCTGAAGAAGCTATCGTATGGTTAGAAAAAAGTATTGATGAAATGGAAGTTAATCTAACTCCTTTATCTCAATTTTTGCTGCCCGGAGGTCATCCTGCAGTTTCGTTCACCCATATTGCCCGCACCATTTGTCGCAGGACCGAACGTTGTATCATTAGTTTGTCGGAATCAGCGACTGTACCTGAGATCCTTATCCGTTTTTTTAACAGGTTATCCGACTATCTCTTTGTTCTGTCGCGCTATATAGCAAGGGAACTACAGATCAAGGAAATAACATGGCAACCTAGGTTGGATTAGTATAATAAATTTTTATATTTGCAGCACTTTTTAACAATGTAAAATCTCAGATTTATGTATTGGACTCTAGAGTTAGCGTCGAAGTTAGAGGATGCGCCCTGGCCAGCTACAAAAGATGAGCTTATTGATTTTGGAATTCGATCCGGTGCTCCACTCGAAGTTATTGAGAATTTGCAGGAGATTGAAGACGAAGGAGAAATATATGAGAGCATTGAAGATATCTGGCCCGATTACCCCAGTAAAGACGATTTCTTCTTTAACGAAGATGAATATTAATACCCAGGGGACACAGAGTCCCTTTTTTATTTCCTGAAAATATCCTCCTTATTTTGTGGCCGCATTTTTTCAAGCCAAGCAAAACCTTTAAGCAACAGCTCATTCAGGGGAGCCTGTTCCAATGGATATAATACCGCGTCGGGCTTGGTCAGAAAACTGATTGAATTAACCTTACCTCCTTTTAGGAAGATAATCAGATCGGAACATTCTGCTTTATTGGCGCCTATAACTCCATCCTTGTCCTCCGGATAATAAACAGTCTGCCCGTTCCCATTCACATCGATCCGGTAAATTTCATTGTTCCGGAAGCGACAGGTCATGTTCTTGCCTTTGATCTGATTGTATTTGGTCGTGTCTTCCATGCTCACGATAAATGAAGAATTATGAAGGTACATTGTTTTTGCCTGACGCCGTTCAGTCTGAATTTCGATGTATTCGGCAGAAATTTGATTTTCTTCCGACCAGAGAACCGGTTCGTAGTATAAACGAATTACGGAATCGGCCAGAGAATAAGCCAGGGAATCGCACTTTCCCTGCAAGTCGTTTTTAAAAAGCCTGACCCCATAAAATGCTTTAATATATTTGGTACCTGCAGTGTCTATTTCCGAGAGTAATGTATCAGCATGCAGATAAAGAGAATCTTTAGCAGTTACCTGAATAAACTGAGCTTTCTCAGTCAATTGGGCGTATTCTGTATTTTCATAATAGAATCCCCTGTTCCCCCTGAGAATAACATTCTGACCTTTGTCAACGATTTCAACATTATTAACGGCACGTCCAAATCCGGTATGTTTTTCATAATACAGACTGTCGCCACGAATTGTTTGTTTTGTGTTCCGTACCAGAGCATTCTGATTAAGCTGTGAGATATCTGTCTCAGTATTGTACCAGCCTTTTTCACAATAGATATAGCTGCTATCACCAATAATTTCAGTAGGCCCGAAGAAATAGGTGATTCGTGTTTTGGTATTGTATTTCATCCGGTCGGAATATATGGTATAATCGGGATTAACGACAACCACACTATCCTGGAAATCGAACAAATCGGACCGTGTATAATAATGCCCTATTTTGCTTTGCAAATGATTGTTCTGGTTTACAATATCGGCGTGGTTAGTATAATATCCAACGCCATCGGAAATATTATAATCTATAGCATCCGATGTAAGTGTTGTCGAACCATCCACCAGTTTTACATTCTCTCTGACCTGGGCAATTTTTGTATTCCCGTCGTAGAACAGAAAGTCACCGTAAAG
>Ga0299912_10001365_pt1 | contig 19710 bp, 20 predicted proteins | sample RVTome_2_FD_207667 | JGI IMG/M metagenome (GOLD analysis project Ga0299912, IMG submission 207667) | Soil microbial communities from uranium-contaminated site in the Upper Colorado River Basin, Wyoming, United States - RVT95D214 (version 2) ... | reverse complement strand
TCCCATCCGTTGGCTTACGTGCAGGCGGTGGAAGAGCTGGCCGGTGTAAAGCCTCCGGAGCGAGCCCTCTATGTGCGAACGATTATCAACGAGCTTGAGCGCATCCACAGCCATATCCTTTGGGTGGGTCTTGCAGGGCACTTTATCGGCTACGATACCGTTTTTATGTGGGCGTGGAAATATCGCGAGCCGGTGCTGGATTTGCTGGAAGAAATAACCGGCAACAGAAATAACTACGGCAACGTCAAGGTTGGCGGCTGCCGGGAGGATATACCCGATGAGCTAAAGCCCAAGATATTGAGAGAGCTTGACAAAATCCAGAAGAAGATGGAAATGCTTACCAAGGCGGTGCTTGATGACCCCATTTTGCACGCTCGCCTCAAAGGTGTCGGAGTATTGACTAAGGAAGCAGCCGTAAAATATGCCGTGACTGGCCCCACCGCCAGAGGCAGTGGTGTTGCCATCGACGTGCGGCGAGACGACCCCTACGCGGCATACGCTGATTTGGATTGGAAGGTAATCTCTCTACCGCAAGGCGACGTTTTCGCCAAGGCTGTGGTTCGCCTTCTGGAGACCTTTGAATCCATCAAGATGGTTAAGCAAGCTCTGAAAAAGCTGCCGGCTGGTCCTGTCACCGTGGAGGTTAAGGAAATCCCGCCCGGCGAGGCGGTCGGTCACGCCGAGGCCCCCAGAGGTGAAACGTTTCATTACGTCCGCAGCGATGGCGGCAATAGGCCGATTCGGCACAAGATTAGGGCACCCAGCTACGTTAATGTGCCCTCGTTTAAGGCCTCTTGCATAGGCGCAGATATCGCTGATGTTACTATTACACTGGCGGCGGTCGACCCCTGCTACAGTTGTACCGAAAGGTTGGCCGTCGTTGACCGGCACGGCAGTATTCTGCAGAACTACGAAGCACTGTTGAAACTGAGTCGTGAGAAGACTAAGAGGATCAGAAAAGAAATTGGCACACCAGAATTGAATTTGGAGGATTCATAAACTTGGAAAGAATTCTGCTCATTGAGGTCTTTTTGCCTTTGATTGTGGGCTTCGCGGTACTATTTTTGCCCAACAAGCAGAAGTCCCTTTCCACGGCCCTCGCGCTTATTGTCTCGTTCGTTGCCTTTGCACTGGCCGTGAGCATATTCGTTTGGGGCGCGTACGACGATGGCTTTACCCTGCAAATCGGTGACATCAAATTGGATTTGATGCTGACCGCGACGCCGCTTGGCACGTTCATATTGATGTTCGCGATGGGCTTCGGCGTACTAATAACCTTGTATTCATTGAAATCTATGGCCGGCGCAAATCGCCTGAACGAATATTATGGTGCGGTTCTGCTTACAATAGGCGGCTCAGCGGGGATATTGCTTTGCGATCATTTGCTGTTCCTACTTATCTTCTGGGAGATTGTTACCGCTGCGCTGTACATCTTGATAACAACGGGCGGGAGAAACTCCAATTTCGCAGCGACAAAAAGTTTTGCCATGATAGGAGCGTCCGATGCCGCTTTTCTGTTGGGGATACTGTTGGTATGGGCGCTTTCAGGGACATTCGTTATATCGGATGTTAGCATAGAAACAGCCTCTGCCCTTTCAATTATAGCTTTCTTATTACTATTGACGGCAGCTATTACAAAGGCAGGGGCGCTACCCTTGCATACATGGCTACCCACCAGCGGTGAATATGCGCCAGTCTCGGTGATGGCGCTTTTGCCGGCTGCGATTGATAAGCTTCTGGGGATTTATCTTCTGGTAATAATCGTGCGGGAAATTTTTATACTCAAATCGGCAACCCTAAGCATTATCCTGTCAATTATCGGTGCAGCCACACTTATTATTGCTGTGATGATTGCGATGGTGCAACACAATCTCAAAAAGTTGCTATCCTTCCACGCTGTCAGTCAGGTTGGTTATATGATTCTTGGCATAGCAACAATGACACCTGTTGGTATCGCAGGCGGCGTTTTTCATATGCTCAACAACGCGATATATAAGTGCTGCCTGTTTCTTTGCGGCGGGGCAGTTGAGCAAGAAGCAGGCACGGCTGAGCTTGATAGATTGGGCGGGCTGGGTGGAAAAATGCCGGTTACATTTGTTACGTGCCTGATTGCTGCTTTGAGCATTTCCGGCATACCGCCCTTGAACGGGTTTGTCTCCAAGTGGATGGTCTATCAGGGCGTAATTCAAATGGGGACAACGCAGGCCGGCGGAGCAGCTAAGCTGTGGCCTATATGGCTCGCCTGTGCTATGTTTGGAAGTGCGCTTACTCTGGCTTCGTTCGTGAAAGTGCTGCACTCGTTGTTTCTATCCCGATTGCCAGGTGAGCTAAAGGATGTAAGAGAAGTATCACCTTCGCAGACTATCCCGATGATAGTACTTGCAGGGCTATGTGTGTTTTTCGGGGTTTTTTACTCTGTGCCGCTGACAAAACTTATCTATCCCGCCTTGGATATAGAAGGCGGCGCAATCATATTCGGGACGTGGGAGTCAGTTCTGGCCACGGGGCTGTTAGCATTAGGGATAGTTGTTGGCCTGATTATTTTGCTTGTCGGGTTAGTTTCCAGAAAGGTCAGAATCGTGCCCACCTGGACTTGCGGAGAAGTGCAGCCCAATGAACAAATGATAATACCGGGGACAGGTTTCTATAAGACTGTTTCGGCAATGGGCGGATTGAGACAACTGTACGCCGGCCAGGAAAAGGGCTATTTCGACCCGTACAACCGGGGTGGGCAACTGGGTCTGGCCTTAACGGCTTTTCTGCGATGGCTCCATTCCGGGGTCCTGCCGATGTATCTGACCTGGGTGACCTTGGGGCTGCTGATAATTCTGTTTGTACTTTGCAGGATTTGGTGAGGTTGTTATGACTATATTCTACCTTTTACTTATTTTTATGATAATCGCAGCCATCATAGCGGTGGAAACTACGGACCTTCTAAGTTCGGTGATCTGTGTTGGTGCTATTGGCATGGGTGCCTCTTTAATGTTTCTATTCCTGCGAGCGCCGGATATAGCCATAACGCAGATTGTGGTGGAAGTTTTAGGTTTGATTATCCTGATTCGGGCCACAATTGCTCGTGACTTGACCTTTATCACAGGCGATAGAGAGTTTTTTGCGGTGGTTGTTTCAGTGGTGATTATCTTTATAATCTTCCTGGCGGGCGTAGAAGTCTTCAAGACCTTGCCCGATTTCGGAACGCCTGTCTTTGCAAAGGTGGACGGGTCTCCTTCACAGACGTACGTGGCCAATGGCCTGGCAGACACAGGTGCAGCAAATGTCGTCGCCGCGATAATTCTGGATTATCGTGGTTATGATACACTCGGCGAGGCAACTGTGCTGTTTACTTCGATTCTCGGAGCCACGGTTATACTGCGGGCAAAGAGCAGAAAGCTCGTGGAGGAACCAGACAAATGAACCCCGTTAGAAACGCTATAACGAGGTAACGAAGAATAGTGAGGTAAATATGGAACAAGAACAGCGAAATTCAAATGTCATCCAAAAAGGGGAAACTTCTAACGGGGTGAAAGGGATGACAGTAATAGTAAAAACCATCGCAAGCTGGGTGAAGGTGCTCATTTTTCTGTTCGGTATTAATATTGTCCTTTTCGGCCACCTCACCCCGGGCGGCGGCTTTGCCGGCGGTGTGATTTTGGCCGCTTCCTACGTGCTGCTTATGCTGGCATTCGGCAGAGAATTCGCGGAGAAAAATCTGTCCCTGCCTCTTGCCTCGAGGCTTGATTGCCTGGGTGCGCTTATGTTTGCCGTGGTAGCGATTTTGGGCCTGGCCTTTGGGGGGTCCTTCTTCCTTAATTTCCTCTATCAAAAGTATCTGCCCGGCGAGCCATTGCATCTTGTAAGCGCCGGCATCATACCTTTAGCAAACATCGCTATCGGCCTAAAGGTCGGTGCGTCTTTATTTTTAATTACCCTTACGCTTTCTATCAGTTGTAAAGGTAAAGAATGCAGGTTTGAATAGCTAATCCCAAGGAGCCAAACAGATGCCTTATGCATTGTGCTTTTTACTGTTTACGATTGGGCTGTATTGTGCAGTTGTCAAAAAGAATATGGTTAAGATTGTAATCGGCCTGGCGGTTATGGAATACGCCGTCAATCTTTTCCTGATTATGCTTGGCTACCGAACAGGCGGCACAGCGCCAATCGTCGACAAAACCTACATCGAACCGGGAACAACGGACAAGATTGTTGCCAGTTTCATCAATACCTCGGTCGACCCATTGCCGCAGGCCCTTGTGCTTACGGCAATCGTTATCAGCCTTGGCTCATTAGCACTTATCATTTCGATATGTATTAGAATCTACGGGAAATACGGCACCTTTGACATTACCGAGATAAGGAGGTTGAGAGGATGACCAGATTGCTGCCTGCCTTTGTTGCAATCCCTCTGGTAATGGCGTTTGTGCTTCCCGTTTTCGGCAAGAAAGGTAAGAGTGCTGCAACAGTTTTAGCCAATCTGGCCACGATGGTGCTGCTTGTGTTGGCCATCGCCTCTATTGGTAAATCGGGCGTTTATGAAGTGGGCAATTGGTCTATTCGGGTTGGAATTGTAATGGTCCTCGACGGCTTAAGCTCTCTTATGCTTTTAGCTGTCAATGTAGTCAGTGCTGCTGCAATGCTGTTTAGCTCAAGGTATATGGAGCAATACACAGCCAAGTCGAAATACCTGAGTTTATTTATGCTTATGGTTGCCGCCATGAATGGCCTGGTGCTTGCGGGGGACCTCTTTAATCTATTTGTGTTTCTTGAAATCGCATCACTTGCATCCTATGCTCTGGTTGGTTTCGGCTGTGAGCACGAAGAGCTGGAGGCCTCCTTCAAATATATGGTCTTAGGCAGTGTCAGTTCTTCACTAATTCTTTTTGCGATCGCTCTTGTTTACGGCAACACCGCCTACCTTAATATGGCCTGCATCTCAAAAGCCATTCAAACCTCAGGTCTAAATGCCGGCCTTACCTTTGCTCTGGCATTATTTATTGTCGGATTTGGCCTTAAGGCAGCTTTAGTGCCCTTCCACGCCTGGCTGCCAGATGCTCACCCATCAGCTCCCGCTCCAATTTCTGCTATGCTTTCCGGACTCATCATAAAGACTCTCGGAGTTTATGCCCTGACCCGCGTGCTCTTCAACATCTTTGGTGTGTCAGTTTCGGTCGGCTGGCTTCTGGTGGCGCTGGGGCTTTCCAGTATGATTGCCGGGGCATTTCTGGGGATAGGACAGTGGGATTTCAAACGATTATTAGCTTATTCGAGCATTAGCCAGATAGGATATGTTGTTCTGGGCATCGGTCTTGGCGCAACTTTGATCGCTGAAAAGGCTAACCCAGCGTGGGCCTCTCTGGCTATCCTTGGGGGCTTGTTCCATCTTGTCAACCACGCGGTGTATAAATCCTTGCTGTTCTTGACCAGCGGCTCGGTAGAAATGTCAACCGGCACAAGGCAGCTACGAGAAATGGGCGGTCTTGCCCAGAGAATGCCCGTAACACGAGCGACCTGCACCGTGGCATCAGCCTCAATTGTCGGCATCCCGCCGTTTAGCGGGTTCTGGAGTAAGTTGATCTTGGTAATCGCAGCGGTTCAGGCAGGTTTTTACTGGATTGCGGCAATAATCGTTTTCGTAAGCCTGTGCACCCTGATTATGTACTTGAAGGTTCAAAGATACGCTTTTCTTGGCGAGCTGCCGGAAAATCTTCAGCAGGTAAAAGAAAATAAAGGCTCGATGCTCGCCGCAATGGTATTTCTGGCTTGTTTGTGCGTGCTTATGGGATTGCTTGTGATAGTGCCGTCTTTGAGAGAGTCCATACTTGACCCTGCTGTCAAGGTGCTGACCTCCGGACCTGATTATTGGAATACAGCCGGAATAATGAGAATGTAAGCAACGGAAGCAAAGACAATATGAGGCGACCTATATATTTTGTTTTGGCGTTTATTGTTTGGGTGGCAGTAGCTTGGCCGTTCGTCGATGGTAGAATTGACCTTCAAGTAATGATCGCGGGCCTGATAGCATCTCTTTTTGTTGCTATTCTATTCCACGAAATGCTCCCCAAAGAGTATCGCGTATTTATTTCACCTGTGCGAGTGTTCTGGTTTCTGGTTTATGTGCCTGTGTTTGTTTATTTCCTGCTAAAAGCCAACCTCGATGTTGTCTATCGTGCTCTGCATCCTGCGATGCCTATAAGACCGGGAATTGTGAAGATAAAAACGAATCTGAAAACAGACTCCGCAATCACTGCGCTGGCTAATTCTATCACTCTGACGCCGGGAACTATGACGGTCGATGTAACGGACGACGGCTTCTTGTACATTCACTGGATTAACGTCCAATCTGATGACGTCGAGCAGGCAACCAGGATTATCTCTGAGACGTTTGAGTGGTTTATAAAGAGAATCTTCGAATAGAGGGAAGAAGTCATGATGACAGTGTTTTATATTGGCTTATGCGCGTGTTGTTTCCTGTGCCTCTATCGAATAGGTCGTGGCCCGACCGCTCCAGACAGAACGGTGGCTATTGATATACTGGGCATTGTGGTAGTAGGTTTCTGTGGCCTTCTCGGCTTGGCTACCGGAAAGGATTTTTATCTGAACATAGCTCTGGCCTGGGCGCTGCTGAGTTTTATAGGGACTATAGCGCTGGCGAAGTTCTTGGAGGGAAGGAGTTTCGATGAGTGACATTATAGGATACACACTGATAATAATCGGGATTTTATTTGACATATTCGGCTGTATCGGGTTGGTGCGGTTTCCCGACGTTTATAACCGCTTACAGGCCTCGACCAAATGCGTGACTCTCGGCACCGTTTTGCTTTTGTCTGGTGTTGCCGCTGTCAGCGGGCTGGGAGCTACGGCCGCTAAGGCCATAACCTGCGCCGTGTTTATTTTGATGACCTCACCCACCGCTGCGCACGCCATCGCCAAGGGCTCCTATGCTTCCGGCGTGGAGCTGTGGGAAAACAGTGTCGTTGACAAATACGCAGAACACGTTGATAAGAAAAGTCCGTAGAAACTCAACTATTTAGCCCCGCAATTGGGCCCCCGCAAAGCGGGAACCGTTGCGGGGCCCACAATATTGTAGGAGCTCAAAATTGCGTTTGCCGAAATTGAGAGAACTGAAAGAAGCAGTGACAGCGGTGCTTTCACCGCGATTTACTACGCGATTCCCCGCCGAACCCTGTGTGGTCCCGGAAAGGTACAGGGGTAAGCCGGAATTCGACCTCGATACTTGTATAGGCTGTGGTGCCTGTGTCAATGTTTGTCCGACGCAGGCGCTGACGCAGGTGGACGATCTCCAAGCGCAGCCGCCGACGAGAAAAATCACGCTTCGTTACGATACCTGCATCTTTTGCGGTAACTGCCAGGACAACTGCACCACCGAAACGGGCATAAAGCTCTCACGCAAGTGGGACCTGGCCGGGCTGGATAGAGGGGCAATGGCTGAAACCCACGAATATGAGCTTCAGATGTGCGAAAAGTGTGGCGCAGTAATAGGCACCAAAAAACACCTCATCTGGCTTTATGACAGACTCGGTCCGCTGGCTTATACGAATCCTTCGCTGCTGATTGCCAAGAGCAGCGACCTGCACGCAACTCCACAGGATATTCAGCAACAACCGCCGCCCGAAAGGGAAGTCCGAACGAGCGATTTTATGGAAATCTTGTGCCCCAAATGCAAATGCGAATTGAATATTCGCCTGTGAATCCGAGGAATGACTTGTCCACGTTTAGCCGTCGCCGGTACGGCGACGGTTAAGCATCAGCCCGCCAATCTAATGCCAAACACTGTTGGTTCATTTCCGAAAACAGAACTCGGTAAGCTGCTGAATAAGCTGCGCGGCTCACGCACGGTAATAGTCGGAATTGGGAACGTATTGAAAGGTGATGATGCCGCAGGCCCACTTCTGTGCCAGGAACTTCAAAAAGCCGGCGTATGTGCCCAGGTCATAGATGCTGGCACTGCCCCTGAAAATTATATCCAGCCGATCATAAAAAAAACGCCGCAGAATCTGCTATTTATTGACGCGATGGACTTTGGGGCTCCGCCCGGCACGATAAGGCTGTTCAAGCCGGAGCAGTTAAGCTCGTTTGCCTATTCGACACACATACTCTCACCACGGATACTTGCCGAGATGGTCTGCCGAGACGTTAAGGCCGATGTGTACTTTATCGGCGTTCAACCTGCCCAGGTCAAATTGGGTCAACCGGTGTCTGAGAAGGTAAGCCTCGCCGTCCGAGAGCTTTCACGCCTCATCGCCGAGATTTTTCCACGTCTTCACGTAAAAATGCAAAAATCAAACTTCAAAAAGCAGACTTGAGGAAATCAGCTTTGTTCCGACACGGATTTACGCTGTTTGTTAACTGCCAATTCTCTGACCGTGTAAATCCCTCGACATTGCTCGGAGTCTGCCTTGAGCCTGTCGAAAGGACGGCGTCTGGGTTAATCCGCCATACGTCTGGCGGATTAATCCGTGTCTGATTTAGCCTTAATAGCTGGAAACGTTCCAACCGGCCCGCCGGTTCTTTTTTTACCGCCGAACCCGCAGAGAAAATGCCGTTTACACTTTTCGGCCCAGCGATCTCTGCATGCTCTGTGGTTAATCCGCTTCTTTGAGGCGGCGCATGGCTTTGTTGGCATCGGCGCTGGTGTCAAACGATATGTAGAATAGGGCGCGGTTGCCGATGGCAGTGCCCGAAAAACCTCGAAGGTTAAGACCGGCATCGGCCAGTATCCGGGTCAGCTCCGCGCTGAAGCCAGGCTTATTGCCGGTGTCGATGCGAATTGCGTGCAATGACTCGGATTTTTCAAAACCAGCTTCTCTGGCTCCCCTTGTTTGTCTGGCACCGGTGATAGGCGCCACAAAGGTAGCGCCTGTTCCAGGTTTATCGGGCGCCCGTCGCGCGTTGACAAACTCAAGATCAATACCTGCTGCGGCAAGAGCCTGGAGTTTCTCAGCCAGGCCGCCCGGCCGGTCTTCGATAGGCGCTACCCACAGATCAACACGAGAGACATCCAATCTCATGGCGTATCCTCCAGCAATAATAACCATCCGGAATTTCAGCGTCGATTTATAAAGAACCCTTGCCTGGACAGACTTCAAGCAGCGAGTGTCACTGCTTCAGACATCATATCTGGTCCGGCCACTCAGCCGGCTAACAGGATGCGCGAATTCTCTTACACCGTGCTCATAGCGTAGTGTTTCCGGCCGGCGCAATAGCCTAGGCACATCTTGGCCTACATTCTGTGGGCCAACCGACGAATTCTACGGCAAAAAAACAAAAGGGCTGCGGGTGTGATGGTCGCAGCCCATCCTCCTGCAATCCTGCAAATGTGCTGTGACCATGCGCCGCATCAACGCAGTCGACCCCGCCACGGAGCGAATGGGCGAGAATCTATGGAATCTTGTACATTACGCCCGCCGTGAAAAGCCACGCATCGGACGTAACCTGAATCTCGGCGACAATCGGAAGGTCGGGCCTCAGCAGTGTTTCCAGTCCGACATAGCCGCCGAAAGCAGAGCCTTCGTCGATATCGAATGAGTACCTCGTACCCGCACTTTTTATATCCAGGTCTCCGTCAAAAACGTGGAGAAAGGGCCCGGCGTAGATACAAAGGTCCTCTGAGCGCCAGCATGGACCCGTCGCTATCTGGGCCTCATACGCATCAATCTCGCTCCTGCCGGAGTAGCCCAAGATAGTCCAATTATCATCGTCGCCCTGATACCACATTATCTGCGCCAGAATTCCCCAGGATAGGTCCCGCTCCAAATTGGTGGTAACCTTGGCGCCAAATCCGCCGGCGAATTTCGTCCCGCTATGAAACCCCTTTGCGTCCATATCGGAGGCGCCAATGCGTGCGAATACCTCCATCCGCTCTGTTGCCAGTCCGTAACGTATCGTGGCTAGTAGAGTTTGCAGCTTGACATTATCAAGGTCCGTATGCATACCATAGCCGCTGACGTCCAGATCACCCTCGCTGTAGGCATAACCGGTGCCCAATGCAGCCTCGCCCTGTTTGAGCTGGGCCATCGGCGGACCCATCGGCGTTAAAGCCAGACATGGGCTTACAACAAACAGGCCTGCTAACATCGTCAATACGCACTTTTTCATCTTGAGCTCCTTTCAAAACCCACAAAATAACTGTACTTTTTGACCTACCGCGCTGCAAGCCTACATTCCTCCACGCGGCAAATCAACAAAAAAGCCGGCTAATTATTGTTTTTTGGGCTTAGGATATGTAGAGCCACGCACGCGGGACACGCCGAGAGCCAACGGGCTTTTCGGAGATCGCGGTTGGCTGGTAGTCCGATGATTTTCAGCTCAAGAGGCGGCAGTATCAACCTGATAGGGGTTCAGGCAATCGCCATAACATCTTAATCCAGAGTATACAACGAGAACCTAAAGCATAAGTAATCACCACAATTACGAACCAGCAGAAAAAAGCAATCCAAATCGGGGTAAAAAGCACAATCATCATCACGGTCCAAGGTGCGCGTCCGGTTAACCCAAAGCCATCCATGGCTGTCTCCTAAGATTGGTGCTCAGCGCCGCTGTCCGAACCTTTGCCTGCTATTTTAACTCTTTAGGTATATATCGTCCAGGCGGGCAGCTTTTCTGCAATATTAGTGCCATGCGAAGGTGAATCAGCCGTAATTGGAAGCGGCACAGCGGTGAACATCGTCTTTAACCGCAGAGAACGCAGAGGCCGCAGAGGGAAAAGCCGAATTAGCAAGCTCGGCGCTCTCCGCGGGCTCGGCGGTGAACATCGCCTTTGGGCCCAGAAGACCGCCTGTGGGGACAAGCTTGCCCCCTTCGACGGAGGTTACCCCTTCAACTGCGTTCAGGGCAGGCTCTGAGCGTAGTCGAATGGGCTCAGGATAGGCTCTGCGCTTCGCTCAGGATGACAGTATACGCATATATTCATTTTGTTAGAGGCTCTAAAACATTGACTTTGATATTCTCTCCGCGACCTCTGCGGCCTCGGCGGTGAGAAAACCCAGAGTTTTTTGCAAAAAAATCAAGCTGACCCATTCTTCACCTAAATCCGCTTAGAAAGCTCAGAAACACGGTTTTTGCTAAAATTGAGATGAAGCATAGCCCGTTTTTGAATTCACATAACCTCTTATCGAAGATGGAGTTACACAAAAAACCTTCCGAAAAACGGTCAGTTTGAGAAAAAAAGTTAAAAAACCCCCCAAAATTACGTAGTTACCACAATAGACAAGCCCCCCTATCCCATGTGTAAAATAGATATTTATAAATTGGATAGATTTTACTGAAGACCGGCAGGCGGAAAGTGCCGTTCTTTGCTTTCGGCCTTTCCAGTTCGGTAAAGGATATTGTCTCGCAGAAGCGCTTAACCGTAGCGGGCGGGGACAAAAACATTACGGTGGAACTGCATTGATTAAAAAGAGGGGCAGAAAGGAGGAGTTAGGCGCAGGAAATGTTAAGTGCATCACGCCGTGAATCTGTACGGGGACACAAACCAGAGTTTGCTGCGGGCGGTCCGCGGCAAAAAAGAAATTATCAGAATCTATTTTTGAAGGAGAGACACAATGAAAAAGATAACAATAGTTATGGTTGCGTTGCTCATGCTGCCGGCAAGTTCCGTTCAAGCCGACCTTGTTGGCCTGTGGCACCTGGATGGAGATGCCGATGATAGCAGTGGACACGGAAACCACGGGACTATATATGGAGATTCTGCTTTCGTCCCTGGCATGTTCGCCCAAGCTTTGAGATTCGACGGACAAGGCGATTATGTAAACCTAACGGCCTCAAATATTATCTTAGACAGTGACACTTTCACTATTGAAGCGTGGTTTAGAACTTCAATAAATCACCCCCCCTATGGAGGTACAGAAGGTAGGCTAGTTAATTTAGCCAGAGACTCAGCTGGGTACTCCGCTGTGGTTTTATACGTTGAAAGAGATAACATCGCTGTGTGTTACCAGAGCACTACAAACTCACCACTATTCCAGCATCTCAAATATAGTGTTAATTATTATGATGGCTATTGGCACCATATTGCTGTAACTTACGATGGTGCTACGTACAGACTCTATTATGGAGGGTCAATGGTCGCATCAAAGGTTGACACCTTTGCGGGATTCGGCTCGTCCCCTGCGTACTTTGCGACTTTTAATTCTTCTGAAAGGTTCTTCAGTGGAGACCTTGACGAGGTCCGAATCTGGGATGAAGCTCTAACCATCCTACCGAGCCTGGTGCTGGTTGACATTGACATCAAGCCGGGCAGTTGGCCAAACGCGATCAACTTAGGGTCCCAAGGCGTCATTCCGGTGGCTATCTTGACCACCCCAGAATTTGACGCTGCAACCGTTGACCCCGCACAAGTGTATTTGGCTGGACTTGGTGTGGCTGTCCGAGGCAAGAGCAATAAACTGTTGGCCAGTTTGGAAGATGTGGACGGAGATGGCGACCTTGACCTCGTGGTGAAGATAGATACACAGAATCTCGCACCGGGAGACTGGCAAGACGGACCTGTTCAAGTCACGGGAAAAACGTATGGCGGGCAGGATATTGCGGGGGAAGATGACATCATCGTTGTGCCGCCGGGGTAGCAAAAGACGGCACTTAAGGCAGGCGGAAATCAAACAACAAGAAAAATGTAGGAGGATATTATGAAAAGTCAAGATGATACCAAGAAGCTATTGCTGCTACCGATGCGGATGGTTTTGATGGTGCCACTGGCAATGGCGCTGGTCGTTGCCGTTTCCGGCGTCGCATCGGCGTCGCTGATCACCGGGGTCGTTCGAGCGAATGGCCAATCGGGCGATCGACCACCCATCGGTGTGTTTGACGGCTCCACGGCACCGTTGGCGACAGAGCCCGGCGGTCTGATGGACGGAAACCTGGTCTTCTCTGATCGCATGTATCCCTGGGCCTACACGCCTGTAGAGTTGATCGGCGCGGAGTACATCCGTACGTTCAACACCGACAAGAACACGAGCGAGACTGATGTTACTTACACGGTGACCATTTCCAGGCCCTCCACGGTAGCGATCACGGTTGACGACCGCATCCTGTCGCAGCAGGAGGCGGTAGACGCAGTAGCGGCCTTCGCTGCGCCAGGGACATTCAAGGACAGCGGCTTGACTGTTTGCATACATGAGGCGGCGCCTGTCGACCGTCCGATGAGTGTATTCGCGGCAGAACTGCCCCCTGGAACCTACGTCTTTGGTCCGCAGCCTTCGGGCAGAAACTTTTACACCGTCGCATCGGCGTCGCTCATCACCGGGGTCGTTCGAGCGAATGGCCAATCGGGCAATCAACCACCCATCGGTGTGTTTGACGGCTCCACGGCGCCGTTAGCGACAGAGCCCGGCGGTCTGAAGGACGGAAACCTGGTCTTCTCCGATCGCATGTTTCCATGGACCGGCATCCCCGCGGAGCTCATCGGCGCGGAGTACATCCGCACCTTCAACACCGACAAGAACAGCGGCGAGACCGATGTCACCTATACGGTGACGATTTCCAACCTCAGCACGGTAGCGATCACGGTCGACGACCGGATCCCATCGCAGCAGGATGCAGTAGACACGGTAGTAGCGGCCTTCGCTGCGCCAGGGACATTCAAGGACACCGGCTTGACTGTTTACATCCGCGAGAGCCTTCCCATCGACCGTCCGATGACTGTGTTCGTAGCAGAACTGCCGGCAGGAACCTACGTCTTCGGTGCGCAGCCTTCGGGCCACAATTTTTACACCATCGCGGCAATCCCTGCAACCATTACCGGCTACAAATTCTACGATGCCGATGCTGATGGAGAGTGGGATGATGGCGAACCTCCGATTGAAGGCTGGATGGTTCATTTAACAGGCACAGACGCCTTGAGCGTTGTGGTGGATGAGTACGCATTCACCGATACTGAGGGCAAATTCATCTTCGACGAGCTTCTGCCAGGAACCTACATGGTGGAGGAAGTCTTCGCCCCAGCACCGCCGACATGGCTACCAACAACCGATACATCCTTCAGCCATAAGTTAGGAAGGGGAGAAGACTACGTTGGTCCTGACTTTGGAAACGTCTGCTTGCAGACTGGTCACGGCGGTCTGAGCCTGGGCTTCTGGTCTAATAAGAATGGCCAGGCCCTCATCACCGCCGATGACATAGCCGCCCTCAACGCCCTGAATTTGTACAATCCAGGGTGGACATATCCGCCGTTTGCGACCGCAGGGCAGATCAGAACCTATCTGCTCAGCGCGACCGCAGTGGACATGCGGTGGATGCTGTCGGGCCAACTAATCGCCACAAAGCTCGATGTTCTACATGGCTTCCTCAGCGGATCAACGATTGTCCACGTCGGTCTCTCAACCTACGTGCCGAGCGGCTTCATACCCATCGCTGAGATTATGGATAACGCAAACGACGCATTGTTACTCGACCCCCAACTTGATCCCGATTGCAGAGCTGAGCAGGAGTACTGGAAGAACCTGTTGGATGGCTTGAATAATAACACGCTCCGATTCGTTTGCCCCGAGCCCTGCCTGCCCATAGTATATCCGTAAGCGGGAAAGATAGCCGCTACGGTTTGGGGCATAAACTAACTGCTAATTGCGGCAAGCAAGGGGGCGGAGAGTCAAAAAACCTCCGTCCCTTTTTGATTCGGCGTCGCCAATATCTGCCGGGAGGCAAACCCGGTTTAAAGCAGCGAATAACAGACAGAGATTAACACGGCAACAAAATTAGCAGTTAGAAAACAGTGTGAATCCGTGTAAATCCGCGTCAAAGCAGAGGCAAAGGCCAGAATAGGCTTGTTTGACACAGATTAACACTGATTAACACGGCAACGAAATTAGCAGTCAGAAAACAGTGTGAATCCGTGTAAATCCGCGTCAAAGCAGAGGCAAAGGCCAGAATAGGCTTGTTTGACACAGATTAACACTGATTAACACGGCAACGAAATTAGCAGTCAGAAAACAGTGTGAATCCGTGTAAATCCGCGTCAAAGCAGAGGCAAAGGCCAGAATAGGCTTGTTCGACACAGATTAACACTGATTAACACGGCAACAAAATTGACAGTTAAAAAACAGTGTAAATCCGCCGTAGGCGGATAAATCCGTGCCAAAAAATGGGGCAGAGAAAATTATAGTAGTCTGTCAAGTTCGATTAAGTAGGTTGTCACGCCGCACACATTCGGCTGCGCTCAGAGCAGGCTTTGATGCGGAATCCAGGGCGCCAGTAATTTTGGATTCCCGCTCCCCGCTTGCGCGGGGACAAGTTTACCCCTGCGAAAGCAGGGGCGGGAATGACAAGTCACAGAATCAATCATGACAGAGTTATAGGATGGCCAAGTTGTTTGCCGATGCGCTGCCTTCGGCAAGCTTTAAGCGCAGTCGGCGAACGGCTGCGGTTGAGCGGCTCGTCACGGTTACGCCAAAGGTAAAGCATTGTTTATGACGTAACCGCCAAACGTAGTACCAAACGAGCAGCGCAACCGTTAAAGGAAACCGTTCTTAATCGGGTGGCGGCACTTCTAACGCTGTTTCTTCTCCAGGGCGTCGACGCGCTGCTGAATCTGGTCGATCCTGCGCCCCTGATAGAAGCAGAGAAACGCCACAAGGATAAGGCCGACCGCTACAACTGCCATACCGATCTGACCACCAGTCATTTCCTTGTCTCCTTTGCCCGTCACTTTGCCATACGACGGCAAACTTGCACTCGCATGCACCGCAATATCGGCCAACGAGGCCGGGAACGCGGCTTTGACTACGCCCGACAGGATTCGAACCTGCGACCTCCGGTTTAGGAAACCGATGCTCTATCCTACTGAGCTACGGGCGCTTCTGTTTCTAAGGCATAAACATTAGCAGCCTCTTGCATTGGCTGTCAACACGAGGGTTGTTTATTATCCTGGCCTGCGGGAGCATACGCACGCTGCCGGCGCTTGTCGCCGATTGCCGAATTCGGATTTCCGATTTTCGATTTCAAATCGACAATTGACAGCCGGAAATCGAAAATCTGGACGTGTGCTTCTGTACGTACACGTTACGGGGCGGCCTCAATACTATGCTGAAGCACTCCAATAAGGCGGAGCACATCTGCTCTTGCTGTATAATGGGCCTTCCGGAGAACATTTGCGTATTCTACTAATACGGCATACGCGCCCTGAGCCCTCGCTGTGGCAACGGCATCGTGGGTGCTCTTGTCAGTCTGTTCCCAGTGCTCCCATTGCGCAAGTAACCTATTGTTTATGCGGTATGTTTCGATGAGCCCTTGTACTTCGGCGTACGTTTTGACCAGCAGACTGCGAAGTGTATCGTCCGCAATACATCCAATAAGGGTCGAGTTTTTTCGGTAAACCTGAAAATGCTGCGGGGTTATCGGGCAATACAGGTTTATGGGATCACGCTGCTTCATAGATTCCAGCTTGAGCCCGATCGCTTCTTGATATGTATGCCAGAGCGTTTCAAATTCAACAAGCAAGGACTTGTAGTAATTCTGCAGCGCTGATTTCTGCTGGGCTTGCTGTTTTCGCACGTCCATTTCATACGTGACCGAAATGCCTTTGAGGGCTGCTCTTTTGGCCATCCACCCGCCCAGGCACGCCCCTATGAGCCCTGCTGCCAAAGGGACGAAAGCCACGACTAAATTCCAGGGATATGCAGAGATAAGCGAGTTCACACTATTCGGATCCATAGGCTTCCTCTCATTCGAGTAATATCAAGTCTAAAACTCTTCCTCTCTTGTGTCCGCTGTGCTTTATGGCAATTCTCCTTGTCACTGCTCAATAGACAGTGTAGAGCCGCGATTCGCGCTGCCTCTGGCATCGCGCAAAACAGCTACGTTATGGTTCGCTTGGTCTTCTGACAATACCTGCCGGTACAGGGATAACGACTCATCGTATCGGCCCATAAGCCCCAATGCCAGAGCACTATTTGTGCGGTAGCGTGCGCTTTGCGGCGTCAGTTGTACAGCTTCGGTGAACTTTTCCAGGGCCTTTTCATAGTCCCCAAGAGCTATCCAGCACACCCCAAGATTATTCAACAATACAGGGTCGCGTGGATGATAAACAAGGCCCTTAGTAATTGTTTCAATTGCTTCCTTTGTGCGACCTTGCCGCATCTGCAGTTCTGCCAGACTGTTATAAGCCGGAAGGAATTCCGGATATTCTTGAACAATCCGTTTCAGGAGGAAATCACATTCTGAATCTCTCCCCTGTTTAGCGAAAATATCAGCCGTAGCATAAAGTGTCTTTGCCGTGGGTGGGCGATCAGGCTGCGTTGGGGATTCAACCTCTGAGTCATCGAGGAGCGGACGCACGGTTGGCCGGGAGTTGGCTGGCCCAGAGCAGCCGAAACATAAGCAGAGAAAGACCTCGGCCAAAACCAACACCATCCCATTCAATACTATTAAGCGGATGTTTCTCACCGACTAACTCCAACATTGCCCGTCGTCATTTGTACGGGAGCGCTTTTAGACACATTCGCCAGAATAATCAAAATCTTTTCAGAAGCCATACCTGACCCTCCCGGCATGCCGTCGGTAACGCGTACCCGTTCCGTACCGACACCCGCTTGTCTAAGTTTATCGGTCACCATCTGTACCCGAGCCGAGTAGAGGCCTGCAGCCGTGTCATTCCGCATGATATTCAACTGACCAGCGTGCGTGACAAAGTGCCGCGCTAACGTAGCAAAATCACGCTGGCCAAGTTCATTAAACTCCACGCCGTCCTGGACAAAATGAGATGGAAACAGGCTATGCTGGCAAATGATCGCATTCTGTACTTGGATATCATTGAGGGAACTCACCAACTCGGTGTTTATCAGCCGCTCATCCGGACTTCTTTGCGAATTCGCATGACATCCAACCATTAGAACGCCAAAAACACTTATCACTATTTTCTCGTACCGTCTCATAAAACATGCTCCTTAATTGCGATTGTCTATTCACTGTCCAAGTGCCAAAGCTTTTGTCAAAGAGATGACAGCCGGTCCAACTCCAACAATCAGTACAGCCGGAAAAATAAACAGAACCATCGGTATAATCAGTCTTACTGCTATCTTCTCAGCATCCTCCTCTGCTGCAGTCCTCCATTCTTCACGCATTGATACTGCAAACGACCGCAGTGTGGCGGCGATGCTGCTGCCAAATCGATCCGTCTGGACAAGTATGGCTGCCAAAGAGGACAGTTCCTGCACACCTGTCCGAGCCGCCATGCGTTGCATCGCTTCTGCCCGGCTGGCTCCAAGATGGATCTCAAAGTCAGCCAGGACCATGGCACTAGCCAGAATGGGACTGACGTTTTGAATTTCACCGGCGACAGTATTCCAGGCCATGTCCAGACCTATTCCCGCGGAGACACATATCTCCAGAAGATCGATAGCTACGGGCAGGTGCCGACGAATCTCGGCACGCCGTGCTCTCAAACGCGCTAAAATGACGATGTTAGGGATGAAGAATAGGATAGCGCCGCCAAGGAAAGCCAAGGCAATCTTCGTTCCAGCATAAACCTCCCAAGGTAAAGCCAATACCGCTGTGGCCACACACCCGACGACAAACAGAGACATCTTCAGACCCGTATACATGGCAGGCGCCCCGGCGCTAAAATAACCGGCCCGGACGAGTTGCTCCCAGAGGGCTGTAGTTGCATGTCCATGAGAGGCAAGATTGCCGATCTTTTCCAGAAACTGCAGGGCGCCTGACGTTTTCTCCTCAACCGGCTTACCGACTCCGGTCAAAATAGCATCGTGGAGTCTCAACTTCAAATTCTTTTTTCTCTGCTCTCTGGCCAGCAGAATCGATGCCCCAACGGCAACGACCGAAAGAAATACAACCAGCGGACCTACTATTTCGAGTCTGACAGCATTCATAGTCAAGCCAACTATGGCAGTGTACGCCCTCATGGTTTCACGCAACCGTCGCAAATACAATAATTAGACTTAGTTCTGCAACAGTCCGCGTTCTCGGCGATCTACCGAACTTGCCACTATTCAGTCCCCAGCCTCGGAACTGTACAGAGTTCTCCAAGCCCTGTTGGCAACCGGTACCGGACCTTCTTTTGCCCCAATTGCCCAAGGGACTTACCCTTGTGAGAAGAGGTCTCCGTCCGGTAACTCTCTACTCTATATCCTTCGGGCAAAACTATACCACACGAGTATTGCATACGTTTAGCTCTTATCACCATTTCTTGAAACGCAGTAATCTGCAACGGGTCAGCACGGCCCGTCAGAAACGCAGAACAGAAAGCCGCGCCATCACCCACGAGCCAAGGAAAACGCTCACACATGCGAACCCCAACATCCATTTACCGACGGACGTAGTATATAGCGGTTCCATGTAATCGGGGCTAATAATACTCAACAGAAAAAATAGCAGGATGGGCAGCCCGATTAATACCTTTTTACTGAGTCGGATCTGCGCCGTCACGACACGAAGACGTCGATTTAATGTCATTCGCTGTCGGATGACAGACGACAGACTATCCATTAGGTCTGCCAAGTTTCCTCCTGTGCCTAACTGTATTGCAACTGCCGTGGCAAAGAGTCTGAACTCACGGTTGCTAGTGGTCTTTGCCATCCTACGGAGCGAGTCCTTCAAATCCATGCCCATAGATTGTTCCTGGCATATTTGGTAAAACATAGGTCCCAGTGGCTCGCTAATTTCCTCAGAAGCCAATTGAAAGGATCCAACCAGTGGATGCCCGGCACGAAGAGCACGCGCGGCTATACTTAGTGCGTCCAAGAACTG
>Ga0299912_10001364_pt1 | contig 19730 bp, 14 predicted proteins | sample RVTome_2_FD_207667 | JGI IMG/M metagenome (GOLD analysis project Ga0299912, IMG submission 207667) | Soil microbial communities from uranium-contaminated site in the Upper Colorado River Basin, Wyoming, United States - RVT95D214 (version 2) ... | reverse complement strand
TAGACATGAAATTGTTTATGCAGAAGACCCTGATCGTCATCATGCTGTGCTGGTCCGGCCTCGCCGCCGCGCTGCCGCAGATCGAGCAATGGCAGACCACCAACGGCGCCCGCGTCTACTTCGTCGCCGCCCACGAACTGCCGATGGTGGACATCCGGGTGGTATTCGATGCCGGCAGTGCACGCGACGCCGTGCCCGGCGTCGCCAGCCTCACCGCCGGCCTGCTGGCCGAAGGCGCCGGCAGCCTCGACGCCGACGCCATCGCCGAACGCTTCGATGCCCTCGGCGCCCGCTTCGGCGCCGCCGCCAGCCGCGACAACATCAGCGTCAGCCTGCGCAGCCTCACCGACCCCGCCCTGCTGCAACCGGCGGTGGACACCCTGGCCCTGCTGCTGCGGGCGCCCAGCTTCCCGGCCGAGGCCTTCGAGCGCGAGCGCAACCGTACCCTGGTGGCCCTGCGCGCGCAGGAACAGAGTCCCGGCGCCCTGGCCGACCGCGCCTTCTACCAAGCGCTCTACGGCGACCATCCCTACGCCAAGCCCACCCTCGGCACCACCGCCAGCGTGACGGCCCTCGAGCGCGACGATGTGCTCACCCACTACCGTCATTACTTCATGGGACGCAACGCCATCGTGGTCATCGTCGGCGACCTCAACCGCACGGCGGCGGAGATACTGTCGGAAACCGTGGCGGGCCGGCGGCCCAGCGGCAGCGTGCCGCCGCCGCTGCCGGAGGTGCAGCCGGCCCTGGGCGGCACGGTGCACGTCGCGCACCCCTCGAGCCAGACCCACATTCTGCTCGGCCAGCCGGTGCTGAGCCGCGGCGATGCGGATTATTTCGCCCTCTACGTCGGCAACCACATCCTCGGCGGCTCCGGCCTGGTGTCGCGCATCTCCGACGAGGTGCGCGAAAAACGCGGCCTGGCCTACAGCGCCTACAGTTACTTCATGCCCATGCGCCAGGCCGGTCCGTTCCAGATCGGCGCCCAGACCAAGACCGCCTCGGTGGAGGAAACCCTCTCCGTGCTGCGTGACACGCTGGAGCGCTATCTCGCCGTGGGCCCCACCCCGGACGAGCTGGCGGCCGCGCAGAAAAACATCACCGGCGGCTTCCCACTCAACATCGACAGCAACAGCGACATCGCCGGCTACCTGGCGATGATGGCCTTTTACGATCTGCCGCTGGATTACCTCGATCGCTTCATCGAGCGGGTAAACGCGGTGACCGTGGGACAGATCCACGACGCCTTCCGCCGCCGCGTCGATCCGACGCGTCTGGTCACCGTCACCGTCGGCAACGGGAAATGAAGTCGAACGGATGAGACCCGCCGCAGAGGCGCAGAGCGTATTCATCACAAATCTCTGCGCGCTCCGCGTCTGGGAAATATGTTCCAGACATTTCCAACCGACTGCATCCATGCAGTCGTCTGCGACAATTATGTTTTAACGAGGCGAGATCGCTGTGTCACGGCATATAACCAACCAATTGCGCATCATCGGCGGCACCTGGCGCAGCCGCCGCGTCGCCTTTCCCGACGTGGAAGGGCTGCGTCCCAGCCCCGACCGGGTGCGCGAAACCCTGTTCAACTGGCTGGCGCCGATCATCGCGGGTGCGCGCTGCCTCGACCTCTACGCCGGCAGCGGCGCCCTGGGCCTGGAGGCGCTGTCGCGCGGCGCCGGCGCGGTGGTGCTGGTGGACAGCGATCGGCGCGTGGTGACCCAGCTGGAGCAAAACCTGAAGCTCCTCGGCGCCGCCGGTGCCCAGGTGATCCAGGCCGACGCCATGAGCTACCTGCAACGGCCGCCGCAGCCCTTCGACGTGGTATTTCTCGATCCGCCCTTCCGCAAGGATCTGCTGCCCGCCTGTCTGACGGCGCTCGCCGCCGGCTGGCTCGCACCGGGCGCACGGGTCTATGTGGAAAACGAAAAGGAGCTGGGCGAGCCGCCGCTGCCGCCGGGCTGGGAGCTGGCGCGCAGCAAACAGGCCGGGCAGGTGCGCTACAGCCTGCTGCTGGCGCCGCCGGCCTGAACCGCCGCGCAGGCTCAGTCGCAGCTGAAACGGAAGGCGTCGTTCAGCCGTTTCGGCAGCACCAGGGTGCGGAAATTGCGCGCCCGCGCGTCGGCGCAGAGCACGGCGCGGTTGGCGGACGAGGTGACGTACTTCGACTGGTATTCGGCATTGAACACCGGCTTGCCGCTGTCCACGAAGGGCGCCAGGGTCTGACACTCCCGGTAGCGATGGCAGGATTCGTTGATGGCGAAGTCGAAGTGGGGATGCAGTTCACCGATCTGCTCGACGTCGTTTTTCAGCGCCACCGCCAGCCCGCGCTGGTGAGCCGCGTCGGCCAGGGCGATGTTGAAGTCCAGCTGGTCCTGCGCCGTCAGCGGAAAGCCGGAGTCCTGGGTATAGCCGTCGACATTGTCCGGCTCCACGCCGTCACAGCCCTTGGCCACGGCGAGGTCCATGCGCGCCCGCAGGATGGAGCGTACGTTGGCGGAGCGGGTGTCCACCCAGCGTTCGTCGGCATAGCCGTCCAGGGTGTTGCCCAAATCGACGCCGGCATAGCGCCAGGCGTCGGGACGCCAGTGCTCGTAGGAGCCGGCGGAGAAGTAGCAGATCACCCGCCGCCCCGCGCCGTGCAGGGCGGCGATCAGCGCCGGCGTGTTGTCGAACAGGTCGATGACGTAGACGTCCACGTCGTGGGCGGTGTTCACGGTCCCGCTCAGCTGCCAGTGCCACGAGGCATCCACCGCCGGCCGGTACCAGCCACCCGCCGCGGCGGCCGTTCCGTCCCCTTCGCTGCTCGCCTGCAACTCGCTGCATCCCGCCGCCAGCATCAGCAGCACCACTCCCACACCGCTCCCGATACGCATCGCCAGCCACTCCCTTGCCGCACACATGCCTACAGCCTCGCCCAGGCCGGCGGGAATAACCGCGGGCGAGCTCACACGGACGGCGGCCGGGAGACGGCAATTTCGTGACATAGCGCACAGTTTATTGATATTGGTCGCCGCTCCCCCTACAATTCGCGCCCATCCTCTCAGGACACATTCCCGCCGCACGCTCAGGCACCTGGCGCTTGTGTGGGGAGGCTCCGGGACCAAGGACAGATCCTCATGCATACGCTCATCACCGGCGGCGCCGGCTTCATCGGTTCACACACTGCACGCCTCCTGCTCGACCGCGGCCACCAGGTCACGGTGCTCGACAATCTCTCCGGCGGCAAACGGGAAAACCTTCCCGACCATGCGCGCCTGCGCCTGGTGGTGGGCGACATCACCGACCCCGCTGCCGTCGCCGACGCCCTGGACGGCACCGACTGCGTGCTGCACCTCGCCGCCCAGGTATCGGTGGCAAGTTCGGTGGAGGACCCCATCCGCTCCTGCCGCGACAACCTGCTCGGCTTCATCACCGTGCTGGACGGCGCCCGCCGCGCCGGCGTCGGCCGTTTCGTCTACGCCTCCAGCGCCGCCGTATACGGCCAGCCGGCGGAACTGCCGCTGCACGAGACCTCGGCCACCGCGCCGGCCTCGCCCTACGGCCTGGAAAAACTGGTCAACGACCAGTACGCCGCCCTGTACCGCGAACTGCACGGCCTGTCCTCCCTGGGCATGCGCTACTTCAACGTCTACGGCCCGGGCCAGGACCCCAAGTCGTCCTATTCCGGCGTCATCAGCGTGTTCGTCGATCGCCTGCGCAGCGGCAGCCCGCTCACCGTCCACGGCGATGGCCAGCAGACCCGCGACTTCGTCTACGTCGGCGACGTGGCCGCCGCCAACCTCGCCGCGCTCACCGGCACGGCGCCGGGCGTGCTCAACGTCGGCACCGGCTCCAGCTGCACCCTGCTGGAACTGATCGCGGCCCTGGGCCGGGTGGCCGGCGTCACGCCGGTGGTCAACCACGCCCCTGCCCGCGACGGCGACATCCGCCACTCCGCCATGTCCGCCGCGCGCCTGGAGCAGGAATTCGGCGTCAGGGCATCGACCTCCCTGGATCAGGGGCTGCGTGCCCTGTGGGAACACGGCCAGTGACTGCCAGAGTCATTCCCGCCCTCGCCCTGCTGTTCCTGCTCTGCTCCTCCGCCTGGGCCGGCGCCATGCCGGCGGTTGCCTTTTACTACGGCGCCGAGCCGCCCTGGGACGAGCTGGACGCCTTCGACTGGGTGGTGCTGGAACCGGAGCACGCCACCACCGAGGGGCTGGAGCGGCTGGCCGGCCGCCAGGTGTTCGCCTACGTCTCGGTGGGCGAGGCCGACCCCGGCCGCGCCTGGCTGAACCGACTGCCGGCCGGGTCGATCCTGGGCAGCAACCCGGCCTGGGGCAGCCTGGTCATCGACCAGTCGCAGGCGCACTGGCCCGCCTATTTCGTCGACAACGTCATCACCCCGCTGTGGCAGCAGGGCTTTCGCGGCTTCTTCCTCGACACCCTCGACTCCTATCAGCTGTATGCCACCGACGCCGACGCGCGTGCCCAGCAGGAGGCGGGGCTCATCAACGTGATCCAAGCCGTCAAGGCGCGCTACCCCGAGGCCCGGCTGTTCTTCAACCGCGGCTTTGAAATCCTGCCCCGGGTGCACGAACTGGCCGCCGCCGTGGCCGCCGAGTCCCTTTATGCCGGCCGCGACCCCGACAGCGGCGGCTACCGCCCGGTGCCCGAGGCGGATCGCGCCTGGCTCGCCGGCCGCCTCGATCAGGTGCGCAAGGAGTACCGGCTGCCGGTGGTGGTCATCGACTACCTGCCGCCGGAACGGCGGGCGGAGGCGCGCAAGGTGGCGGAAAAGATCCGCGCCCACGGCTACATCCCCTGGGTGGCCGATCACGACCACAGCCTGCTCGGCATCGGCGCCATCGAGGTCATGCCGCGCAAGGTGCTGATGCTGTACGGCGACGCCAAAAACGAAACCGAGCTGATGGAGAAGGAGAGTGTGGTGCTGTACGGCAGCATGCCCCTCAACTACTTCGGCTACAGCGCGGAATACCTCAGCGCCCACGGTCCCCTGCCGGACCACGCGCTCACCGGCCGCTATGCCGGCGCGGTGATCTGGCTGCAGAACTCCCTGCCCGCGGCCAAGGGGCGGCGCCTGGCCGAGTGGATGGCGCGGCAGACCGCCGCCGGCCTGCCGGTGCTGGTGCTGGGCAACATGGAGTTCCTGCGTCACCCCGGCGCCTTGCAGCAGCTGGGCCTGCAACGGGACGACCTGGCGCGGCCGGTCCGCAGGCTGACCCTGGTACAACACGCCGCCAGCGTCGGCTTCGAGACCCGCCCCCTGCCCGACCGCAGCAGCTTCTTCCCCCTCGCCATCAGCGCCGGTACGCCCCTCGCCGTGGTGGAGGACGATGAGGGACGGCGCCAGGTGGCGGCGGCCATCACCCCCTGGGGCGGCTACGCCCTCAATCCCTACGCCGTGGTGACCCAGCCCGGTGAAGCCGGCGACCGCTGGGCCATCGATCCCTTTTTCCTGATGCAAAAGGCCCTGCGCCTGCCGCCCATGCCGGTGCCCGACGTCAGCACCGAAAGCGGCCGCCGCATGCTGCTCATCCACATGGACGGCGACGGCTTCGCCAGCCGCGCCGAACTGCCCGGTAACCCCTACGCGGCGGAAGTCCTGCGCGACGAAATCCTGAAAAAACACCGCCTGCCGGTGGCCATCTCGATCATTGAGGGCGAGACCGGCGCCACGGGGCTGTACCCCGAACTGTCGCCGCAGCTGGAGGCCATCGCGCGCGACATCCTGGCGCTGCCCCACGTGGAGATCGCCAGCCACAGCTACTCCCACCCCTTCGACTGGGGCAAGGTGGCGGAAGGCGGCGACAGCGAGGGCTACAACCTGCCGCTGCCCGGCTACCAGTTCGACATGCAGCGCGAGATCGCCGGCTCCATCGCCTACATCGAATCGCGCCTGGCGCCGCCGGGCAAGAAGGTGCGCCTGTTCCACTGGACCGGCAACTGCAACCCCACCATCGAGGCCCTGGCCGAAACCGTGGGCGCCGGCGTGGGCAGCATCAACGGCGGCGACACCGTCATGACCCGCAGCCTGCCCACCCACACCGCGGTGGCGCCGCTGGGGGTGCAAAAGGGGGACTACTTCCAGGTCTACGCGCCGAACCAGAACGAAAACGTCTACACCAACGACTGGGAAGGACCGTTCTACGGCTACCGCCGCGTCATCGAAACCTTCGAGATGACCGACGCGCCGCGCCGCCTCAAACCCATCAACATCTACTACCACACCTACGCCGCCAGCAAACCGTCCTCCCTCGCCGCCCTGGACGAGGTGCATCGCTGGGCCGTAGCGCAGCGGCCGGCGCCGGTATACACCTCCGAATACGTGCGCAAGGTGCACGACTTCAACCGCGTCACCGTGGCGCGCAGTGCCGAGGGCTGGCGCATCCGCGGCCTGAACGATCTGCGCCAGCTGCGCATCCCCGCCGCCCTGGGCCGGCCCGACCTGGCGCGCAGCAGCGGCCTCGCCGGCTACAACGAACACCTCGACCAGCGCTATCTCCACGCCGGCGCCGCCGAGGCCGAACTGGTACTGGACAAAGCACCGCGCAAGACCCTGCGCCTGGTCTCGGCCAACGCGCCGCTGCGCGCCATGGCGCGCAGCGGCCGTGACCTGCGCCTGGAGTTTGCCCCCCACGTGGCGCTGGAACTGGAAGTCGACAATGCCGCCCGCTGCACCTTCAGCGCCGCGGGCCAAACCCTGACCGCGCGCAAGAGCGGCACCCGTCCCCATCTGCGCTACGCGCTGGACCACCATGCTGCCGCATCGATCGAAGCGCTTTGCGTTCAGTGACGCGCCGCTGCCGCGCCTGCCGCTGATCACCGGCCGCGAGCTGGTGGGGGTGGCCGTCGCGCTGCTGGTGCTGCTGGTGCTGATCTTTCCCAGCCGGCGCCTGCTCGAACAACTGCTGGAACGGTCGGTGCCCGACGACCTCTCCATCGCCTATCTGGAAAACCTGCTGCGCTCCGACCGCAGCAACCTCGATCTGCGCCTACTCCTCGCCAGCGCCAAGGCCGAGCGCGCCGACTACGACACCATCGAGGCCCTGCTGGCGGCGGTGGAGCTGGGCGGCACCGTGGCGCAGCAGCGACAGGCCATGCACATCCGCCTGCGCGCCCTCATCGCCGCCTACCAGGCGGGGCGCCGCTCCCTGCCGCCAGGGGACATCGACGTGCTGCTGCACGCCCTGGCGGCGGAGCAAAGCGCCAGCGCCGATCTGGCGCTGCTGGCCGACAGCGCCCTGCTGCTCGGCCGCACCACCCTGGCGCGGGAACTGTACCTGCGCCTGATGGGGGAGGAGCCGCAGCGCTACCGCCGCTGGCTGGAACCGGCGGCCCATCGCGCCCTGGGCCAGGGCCACTACCAGCTGGCCGCCGAACTCTATTTTCTCTGCCGCCAGGGCGCGGCGCGGGCCGACGCCCGCCGCCACTACGCCAGCGGCGTGGGCGCCCTGATGGCCAGCAGCAGTTTCAGCGAGGCCATGAGCGCGGCGGATCGCTACCTGGGCGAACTGGCCGACGACGCCGACACCCTGCGCTTTCTGGTGCGCAGCGCCCGCGCCGCCAACGACAACCCCCGCGCCGCCCGTTACGCCCGCCTGCTGCTCGGCATCGAGGCGGCGGAGACCGGGCAGTGACCCTGCGCCGCGCCCTCCTCTGCACCGCCCTGGGACTGGCGCTGCCGCTGGCGGCGGCCGCCGCCCCGGTGGAGGGCCTGAAGTTCGACGACTACCGCACCGGCTACGAGGCCCTGCTGGGCAACGGCGACGTGGAGGACGCCTACCGGCTGGCGCAGGAAGTGAACCGGCGCTATCCGAAGGATCGTGACTGGCAGCGCCGGCTGGCGCGGGTGGCGGTGTGGACCGAACGCCCGGCGGAGGCCTATGCGGCGTGGAAGGGACTGTTCCAGTCCGGCGTGCGCGACCTCGAGGTGGTGAACGAGGTGTTCCGCCTCGCCACCCATTTCAACGACGCGCCGATCCTCATCGAGCTGTGGCATGCGCGGCGCGGGTCGCGCGACATGAGCGAGGCCGACGCCGAACACCTCGCCGCGCTCTACGAACGGGCCTACCGCCCGGTGGACGGCGCCCGCCATTTCGAGCAGCAATACCGCAAGCAGGGTCACCACTGGCTGGGTTTGCAGGCGGCCCGCCTCTACGCCCGCGCCGGCCGTGACGACGATGCCATCCGCCTCTACCGCGCCCTGCTGGAAAGCGAGCCGGCCAACGGCGGCTGGCTGCTGACCACCGCCCGGCTGGAGATCCGCCGCGACCGGCGCCGCGCCGCCCTGGACCTGCTCAAGGCACACCAGTCCTACATGGCCGACGATGCCTTCGAGTACTGGCAGATACTGGGCGACCTGGCCTGGCTGTTCCAGGACGACGTCACCGCCGCCGCCGCCTACCGCCGCGCCGCCATCGCCCCCGCCGCCACCCTGATCGAGCGCGACCGCCTCACCTACCTGCTGATGCAGGAAGACCCCCTGCAGGCCGCCGCCGCCGCCGTGCGCTTCCATGCCCAAGGCGCCGGCGCCACCTGGCTGTTGCGGGCGCTGGAAATCCAGGTGGCCCACGAGGCCTGGCCCGAGGCACGCGCCACCCTGGGCCGCGCCCGCGGCAAGGACCTGAACACCCTGCTGGAGAATCCCCGCTTCCCGCTGCTGCGCGCCCACATCATGCAGCACTTCGGCGACACCCCCGCCGCCGTCGCCAGCATGCGCCAGGCCCTGGCCCTGGCCCCGGACGACGACACCATCCAGCTCAGCGCGCTGTGGCTGTTCGTCGCCGCCAACGAGCACGACGCCCTGGCGGCGATGATCGCCGCCAGCGACGCCGACGCCGCCGATCCGCGCTACTGGCAGGCGCTGGCTGCGGCCACCCAAACCCTCGGCCGCCATGCCGAGGCCCAGGCCTATTACCGCCTGCTGCTGCAACAAAGCCCCAACGATCCCCTCCTGCTGCTCAACTATGCCGACCTGATGCAGGCCACCGGCCAGGCCGGCCTGGCGGCGCGGCTGCGGCAGCAGGCCTGGCGACGGCTGCAACAGGCCAAACAGGGTGACGAGGAGAGCTACCTGGCGCGCACCCGCCTCGAACTGGACGCCCAGCCGGGCGACGGCGCCGCGCTGCGCGTGCGCCGCCTGCGCGCCCAGAGCCGGGACATGACCGTCACGCGGGTGCGTCAGTTGGACGAGGTGCTGCTGGCCTGGGCCCTGGAAACCGCCCAGATGGACAGCGCCCTGGCCTGGAGCCGCCAGCGCTACGACGCCCGGCGCCCGCTGCCGGTATGGGCGCGGCTGCAACTGGCCCTGGAGAGCGAGGATCTGGAAACCCTCCAGGCCCTGCTCGACGCCGGTGCCGACCGCCTGCCCGCCAGCAGCGCCCACGATGCCGCCCTGCTCACCGGGCACTGGCCGCAGGCCCGGCAACTCGCCTTCGACGGCGCCCTGCGCACGCCGGAGGACGACGAGCTGCACCAGCGCCTGGTGGACGACAATGCCCGCTACGGCGATTTCATCGAGGCCGGCTGGCAGCAGGCAAGCTACAGCGACGTGGACAGCAGCGCCTGGCGCCTGCGCGCCGAGAAGGCGGTGAGCGGCAACTGGCGCCTGGCCGCCGAAGGCTATGAAGGACGGCAGACCCTCACCACCACGGCGCCCCTGGCCGCCATCCCCGGCCACACCCGCGGCAGCGCCCTGGAGGCCGTGTGGAGCCAGCCGCAACAGGCCTGGCACCTGGGCCTGGACAGCCGCCACGCGCTGACCGGCTGGCAGGGCTGGCGCCTGGGCTACACGCGGGAACTGGATACGCGCCTGCAACTGGAACTGCTGCTTGCCGCCCGCCAGCCCAGCGAACACTCCTCGGCCTTGCAGGTGGCGGGCCACGCCGATCGCGCCACCATCGGCGCCGGCTGGGCCGCGGACCGCCGCCTGCATCTGCACGCCCAACTGGGCAGCGAGCGCTACCACACCCAGCACGGAGCCTACCTGGGTTCCGGCACCCAGCTGACCTGGGAGGCCGCCTGGCACCTGCACGGCGATTACCCGGATTGGAATATTCGCGCCTACGGCAACCACTATCGTTTCCGTGCCGACGGCATGCCGGACGCCGCCACTCTGGGGCTGTACACCGCCGCCACCCTGGCGGAGACGCCGGACGCGCAGCGCGCCGGCCTGTTCATCCCCGGCGACAACGACTACTACGCCCTCTGCGGCGGTGCCGGCCAGTATCTGCGCGACGGCTATTCCCGCGCCTTCCGCCCGCTGGCGGACGCGTGCGCGATCCACAACCGCGAGGGCGGCGACGGCTACAGCCTGGTCGCCGGCGTGGTCGGTTCCCTGGACGGCGAGGACCGGCTGTCCCTGATCTGGGAAACCAGCAACACCAGCGTAGAGGCCGGGGGACGCGACGTGCGCGTCCTCAGTTTGAGTTACCGACGTTATTTCTGATGGAATGTTTCAGGGAGAAAGCACCATGAACAAATCACTGCGTTTGCTGTTTCTGGGCCTGGCCGCACTGCTGGCAGCCTGCTCGTCGACCATGGACGTGACCCGCCACGACGCGGCGCTGGCGCCGGACGCGCGCTGGGCACTGCTGCCCATCGTCAACCACACCGCCGAGCCGCAGGCCGGCCTGCGCGCCGAGGCCATCGCCGACAGCCTGCTGCGGGTGCGCGGCATCGGCGGCCTGCTGCGCTACCCGGCCGATCTCAATGCCGACTCGGTATTCGCCCCGGCGGAACGCAAGCTGGTCACCGAGGCCCAGGCCTGGGCACGCAAGGAGCGGGTCCGCTACGGCGTGACCGGCGCGGTGGACGAGTGGCGCTACAAGGTGGGCGTGGACGGCGAACCCGCCGTCGGCCTCACCCTGCAGGTCATCGACCTGCAAAACGGCCAGGTGGTGTGGTCGGCGGCGGCCGCCAAGAGCGGCTGGAGCCGCCAGGCGGTCAGCGCCGTGGCGCAGGACCTGATGCGCGACATGCTGGCGCAGCTGCCGCTGCAATCCGGCGCCGGAAACTGATCCGCCCACCCATGCACTCCCTGCTGCAACGTTTGCGCACCGGCCCGGGCCCCGTCAACGCCGGCGACCTGCTGGCGCCCGAGCTGTACCGCTTCGGTCCCTGGGTCGAGACGGCGGTGATCACGCTCATCGCCTGTGCCCTGGGCTGGTGGGCCGCGCCCGACGACCCGCTGCTGTCGCAGAGCGGCTTTCCCTGGCTGTGGCTCGCGCCGGTGCTGGTCGCCCTGCGCTACGGCGTGATGCCCGGCATCTTCAGCGCCATCGGCCTGCTCGGCGACTGGGGACTGGTCATGGCCCTGAGCGAACACACTCCCGACCTGCCCCGCGCCTACTTCGTCGGCGGCGTGCTGCTGACCCTGATCTGCGGCGAGTTCCACGCCGTATGGAGCAACCGCGTCGAGCGCCGCAACGAGGCCAACGCCTATCTCGACGAGCGCCTCAACCGCCTCACCCGCCGCTACCTGCTGCTGCGCCTGTCGCACGATCGCATCGAGCAGGAACTGCTGGTCAAGCCGGGCTCCCTGCGCGACGCATTGCTGCGCCTGCGCGAGATCAACCCCGGCAGCGGGGCGGATACGCCGCTGCCGGAGATCAATGAACTGTTGGCGCTGATGGCCCAGTACTGCCAGCTGGAGGCCGCCGCCGTGTATCCGGCGCCGCAGGCCGACGGCGAAAAATTCACCGTGCTGCCGCCCCTGGCGGTGATCGGCAAGCCGCCGCAGCTGACGGCCGACGATCCCATGCTGCTGCGGGCGCTGGAACGGCACAGCCTGGTGCACATCGCCGAACAGGCCGACGCCTCCCAGCTGGTGGTCGCCCCGATCCTCACCTCCGACGCCCGGCTGCTGGGCGTGCTCGCCGTCAGCCACATGCCCTTCTTCGCCCTCAACCGCGAAAACCTGCAACTGCTGGACCTGCTGCTGGGTTATTACGCCGACGTGGTGCAGGGCGGCGGCGAGGCGCAGGAACTGCGCCGCGAACTGCCCGGCTGTCCCTGGCCCTTCGTCGAGGAGCTGGTGCGGGTACAGCGCATCCAGCAGCGCGTCGGCATGTCCAGCCACGCCGTGGTATTCCGTTTCAGCGGCGACCAGGCCTACGAGATCGCCGGCGACGTGGAACGCATGCGCCGCGGCCTGGACGTGATCTGGTCGGTGGATGCGGGGGCACAGCCGGCCCTCGCCGTGCTGCTGCCGCTGTCGTCGTCCGCCGCCAGCGAAGGCTACATCCTGCGCATCGAGCACTGGCTGAAGGATCGCTACGGCATCGACAGCGACACGCCGGGCTACGGCGTGGTCGACATCGATCTGGGACGCGGCGACGCGCTGCAACGCCTGCGCCTGGCGCTGTTGCTGGACGCCGCCGCATGAGCGAATTCGCCGCCTACTACCAGACCCTGCAGGCCAGCAGCAACCTGACGCTGCTGGGCGCGCTGCTGCTGGTCAACAGCATCATCAGCGCCCTGGTGGCGGCGGAAACCATCCGTCACCTGCCCTACCGCGAACCGCGCCAACGGCGGCTGCTGTGGCTGCTGATCTTTCTCTGCGGCCTGTTCGTGCCCCTGCTCGGCAGTCTCGGCGCCGCGCTCGCCATGCTCGGCGGCATGCGCTGGCAGACCGCCGCGGGCAGGGAACCGTTCCGCCAGCTGAGCGTGCCCGAATTCGACCCCTTCGGCCGCCGCGAGGGCAGCCGCTTCGATCGCGGCGGCCTGCGCGCCCGCGTGGTGCACAGCAACGTGCCGGCGGAACAGCGCCTGCAATCCATCGCCGCGCTGCAACACCTGCCGCCCATGGCCGCCAGTCCCGTGCTGCGCACCCTGCTCGACGACTCGGTGGAAGATATCCGTCTGGTGGCCTTCGGCATGCTCGACAAGGAAGAGAAGAAGATCGCCGAGCGCATCCACGATCTCATGCAGCAGCCCGAGCCCGCCAGCGAACGGCAGCGCTACCAGCGCGAAAAGCAGCTGGCCGAACTGTACTGGGAACTGGCCTATTCGGGACTGGTGCAGGGCGACCTGCGCCGCTACGCCCTCAGCCACGCCCTGTCCCATGCCGAGGCGGCGCTGGATATCCAGGGCGAATCCGCCGGTCTGCGCTTTCTCGCCGCGCGCATCCTCGACGCCCTGGAGCGCAACGACGAAGCGGAACGCAACATGCTGCTCGCCACCACCCTCGGCATTCCGCAGCAGCGCACCCTGCCCTACCTGGCGGAATTCGCCTTCGAACGCCGCGATTACCGCCTGGCGCGGCAGTTGCTCGAAGCCATGCGCGACGCCCCGGTCACGCCGCGGCTGCGTCCGGTGATGGACTACTGGACCACCACGGAGTCCACATGATCGAGATGCTGAAACACATGTTCGGCGCCGCGCGCCCGGCGACTCCGGCCGAGCCGGTGGCCGACGTCACCCTGCTGCTGGAAGGCACCTTCCCCTATGTGGCCGGCGGCGTGTCCAGCTGGGTCAACCAGATCATTCGCGGCTTTCCCGAGCTGAGCTTCGCCGTGGTGTTCATCGGCAGCCGCCCGGAAGACTATGGCGACATGAAGTACAAGGTGCCGGACAACGTGGTGGCGCTGGAAACCCACTACCTGTTCGGCGACAGCGAGGCGCCGCCGGTGCGCCCGGTGCGCGCCGACGCCAAGACCATGGACGGCGTGCGCCGCATGCACGAGCGATTCCGCGCCGGCGCCGACGATCCGCAGAACTGGCTGGCCCAGGTCGCCGAGGAATGCCGCCCCGGCGGCGCCCTGGAGCAGGACGTGTTCCTGCACAGCCGCGATGCCTGGGACTACATCACCGAGATGTTCCGCGCCCATTGCTCCGATCCGTCGTTCACCGATTATTTCTGGACCACGCGCACCATCCACGCGCCCATCTGGCAGCTGGTACGCATCGCCATGAACTGCCCGCCGGGCCGCGTCTATCACGCCGTCTCCACCGGCTATGCCGGCTTTCTCGGCGCCCTGCTCAAACTGCTGCGCAACCGGCCGCTGCTTTTGTCGGAACACGGCATCTACACCAAGGAGCGGCGCATCGATCTGTACCAGGCGCAATGGATCGTCGACAACCGCAACACCTTCGAGCGCGAGCTGGGCGAGATCAGCCATTTCCGCCGCATGTGGATCCGTTTCTTCGAAGCCCTGGGCCGCGTCACCTACAGCATGTCCGACGACATCGTTGCCCTGTACGAGGCCAACCGCCTGCGCCAGATCAGCGACGGCGCGCCGGCGGAGCGCACCTGCAACATCGCCAACGGCATCGACGTCGATCGCTTCGCGCCGCTGCGCGCGCAGCGCCCGCAAGCAGTACCGCCGGTGTTCTGCCTCATCGGCCGCGTGGTGCCCATCAAGGACATCAAGACCTTCATCCGCGCCGCCCGCGTGGTGATCTCGCGCCAGCCCGAGGCGGAGGCGTGGATCGCCGGACCGGAAGATGAAGACCCGGCCTATGCCGACGAGTGCCGCCAGCTGGCCCATAGCCTCGGTCTCGACGACAAGGTGCGCTTTCTCGGCTTCCAGCAGCTCACCGAACTGCTGCCCAAGGTGGGCGTGGTGGTGCTCAGTTCCATCAGCGAGGCCCTGCCCCTGGTGCTGCTGGAGGGCTATGCCGCCGGCGTGCCCGCGGTCACCACCGACGTCGGCTCCTGCCGCCAGCTGATCTACGGCCTGACGCCGGAAGACCAGGCCCTGGGCGCCTCCGGCCATGTGGTGGGCATCGCCGATCCGCAGGCCCTCGCCGAGGGCGTGCATCACCTGCTCACCGATGCGGCGGCCTGGCAGCAGGCCAGCACCGCCGCCATCGCCCGGGTGGAAACCTATTACACCCAGCCGATCATGTTCGGCCGCTACCGCTCCCTCTACCAGAAACTGCTTTCATGGCCGGCATCGGATTCGAACTGAGAAAACTGCTGCGGCGGCAAAGCTACAGCGGCCTGCTGCAGGCCTACGCCTACGCCGGCATCATCAGCGCCGGGCCGTGGATCCTGTCCATCATCGGCATCCTGCTCATCGGTATCCTCAGCATCGGCGTCGTTACGCCGCGCGGCCTGATCGTACAGTTCCAGGTATCGGTCACCTATGTGATGGCCGGCTCGCTGATCCTCACCGGCGTGGTGCAGCTGGCCTTCACCCGCTTCATCGCCGATCGCCTGTTCGAGAAAAAGGACGACTGGGTGCTGCCCAATTTCAACGGCCTGCTGCTGGTCACGGTGGCGGTCAGCGGCGTGGTCGGCCTGGCCGTCGTCGTCACGCTGTTCGCGCAGGAGTCGGTGCTCTACCGCCTGCTGCTGCTGGCAGCCTTCGTCATCATGTGCGCCACCTGGGTGGCCGCCGTGTTCCTGTCCGGAATGAAGCGCTACAAGGAAATCGTCGCGCTGTTCTTTCTCGGCTACATCGTGGTGATCGGCGCCGCCCTGCTGCTGCGCCCCTTCGGCCTGGAAGGCCTGATGACCGGCTTCGTCTGCGGCCACTTCCTGCTGCTCACCGGCATGATGACGCTGATCTACCGCAGCTTCCGTTCCGGCCGCGGCGTCGGTTTCGATCTGTTCCGCCCCGGCGCCATGTTCGGCTCCCTGGCGCTCACCGGGCTGTTCTACAACGCCGCCATCTGGGCCGACAAGTTCATCTTCTGGTTCACGCCGGAGACCAGCCAGCACGTCATCGGTCCGCTGCGCGCCTCGGTGATTTACGACCTGCCCATCTTCCTCGCCTACCTCGCCATCATTCCGGGCATGGCGGTGTTCCTGGTGCGCATCGAAACCGACTTCGTGGAGTACTACGACAAGTTCTACGACAGCGTGCGCGACGGCGCGCCGCTGGCCACCATCGAGCGCACGCGCAACAACCTGGTGTACTCGGCGCGCCAGGGCCTGTTCGACATCGCCAAGATCCAGGCGGTGACCGTGCTCATCGTGCTGGCCCTGGGCGAGCGGCTGCTGCAATGGATCGGCATCTCGCCGCTGTACCTGCCGCTGCTGTCCGTGGACGTGGTCGCCACTTCGCTGCAGGTGATCCTGCTCGGCATCCTCAACATCCTCTTCTATCTGGACAAGCGCCGCATGGTGACCCTGCTCACCGCGCTGTTCCTGGTGAGCAACACCCTGTTCAGCTGGCTCAGCATCCAGATGGGCGCCTCGTTCTTCGGCTACGGCTTCGCCCTCAGCCTGCTGCTCACGGTGCTGGTGGGGCTGTGGTGGCTGGATCGACGCTTCGACGCCCTGGAATATGAGACCTTCATGCTGCAATAAACGGGCTACAGGCGGCATGCTATGATTCGGCATCACCCGCACCTCCGGATCCGCGATGCACATCACCGCCCTCTATCCCGGCACCTTCGACCCCATCACCAACGGCCACAGCGACATCATCGAGCGTGCGGCACGGCTGTTCGACAAGGTTGTGGTGGCCATTGCCGCCAACACCAAGAAGCAGCCCGCCTTCACCCTGGACGAGCGGGTGGCCATGGCACGCGAGGCGCTGGCCGGTTTCGGCAACGTGGAGGTGTGCGGCTTCGACAGCCTGCTGGCGGACTACGTGCAGAAACGCGGCGCCCAGGTGATCCTGCGCGGCCTGCGCGCGGTGTCCGACTTCGAATATGAATTTCAGCTGGCGGGCATGAACCGGCGCCTGGCGCCCAAGGTCGAAACCATGTTCCTCACCCCGGCGGAGAACTATGCCTTCATCTCCTCCAGCCTGGTGAAGGAGGTGGCTGCCCTGGGCGGCGACGTTTCCGCCTTCGTCCACCCCAAGGTGCTGGCTGCACTTGAAAACAGATTGCGCTAATATAGAGCGCATTGTATCCATAGGGCGCCCCGGCGCCCGTCAGCAGGAGGTTAGAAGTCCATGGCACTGATGATCACCGACGAGTGCATCAATTGTGATGTTTGCGAGCCCGAGTGCCCCAACGGCGCCATCTCGCAGGGCGACGACATTTACGTCATCGACCCCAATCTGTGCACGGAGTGCGTCGGCCACTACGACACCCCGCAGTGCGTGGAAGTCTGCCCGGTGGACTGCATTCCCCACGACCCCAACCACGTGGAGACCCCCGAGCAGCTGCAGGCCAAGTACGAAAAGCTGCAAAAGGGTTGATAAACCCGCGTTACTGTAATGAAAAAGGCTCCGTCGGGAGCCTTTTTCATTTGCGAGGTACCGCCATGCACATCCGCGCCCTGGCGCTCCTGCTGCTGCTCCTGCCGCTGGGACTTCCCGCCGGCGCGGCCGAACGGCCGCCCGCGGCGGCGATAGCGAGCGCCCACCCCCTGGCCACCGCCGCCGGCCACGAAATCCTGGCCGAGGGCGGCAACGCCTTCGATGCCGCCGTGGCGGTGAGCGCGGCCCTGGCCGTGGTCGAGCCCTACAGTTCGGGCCTCGGCGGCGGCGGCTTCTGGCTGCTGCACCGGGCCGCCGACAGCCGCGAGGTCATGGTGGACGGGCGCGAGACCGCGCCGCTGGCGGCGCGGCATGACCTGTACCTGGACGCCCGCGGCGAGGTCATCCCCGGCCGTTCCATCGACGGTGCACTGGCCGCCGCCGTCCCCGGCGAGCCGGCGGCGCTGGCGCATATCGCCCAACGCTACGGCCGCCTGCCCCTGGCACGCAGCCTTGCCCCCGCCATCCGGCTCGCCCGCGACGGCTTTGCCGCAAGCGAACACTACCGGCGCATGGCCACGTTCCGTCTGGAGGCGCTGCGCGCCTCGCCGGCAGCGGCGCGCACCTTCCTCAAGGACGGGACGGTGCCGCCTCTGGGCCACCGCATCCACCAGCCGGATCTGGCGCATACCCTGGAACGCCTGGGACGGGAGGGCGAAAAAGGCTTTTACGCCGGCGCGACGGCCAAGGCGCTGCTGAACGGGGTCCGCGCCGCCGGCGGCATCTGGAGCGAAGAGGACTTGCGCAGCTATCGCGTGGTGGAGCGGGCCCCCCTGCGCGGCAGCTACCGCGGTTTCCGCATCACCACCGCCGCGCCGCCCTCCTCCGGCGGCGTCGCCCTGCTGCAAATGCTCAACATCCTGGCCGGCTACGACTGGGCGGCGCTGGCGGAGGCCGACCGCGTCCACCTCGCCGCCGAGGCCATGCGCCGCGCCTACCGTGACCGGGCCGAGTTCCTCGGCGATCCGGACTTCGCCGCCGTGCCGGTGCAACGCCTCACCGACCCGGCCTACGCGGCACAGCTGCGCGCGGGCATCGACCCGCAGGGGGCGACGCCGAGCAGCGCGCTGACGGCGGCGGCCGCCGCGCCGGGCGGCAACCACACCACCCACCTGTCCGTCCTCGACCGCGAGGGCAACCGGGTCGCCGCCACCCTGAGCATCAATTATCCCTTCGGCTCCGGCTTCATGCCCGAAGGCAGCGGAGTGCTGCTCAACGACGAAATGGACGATTTCTCCGCCAAGCCCGGCGTGCCCAATGCCTACGGCCTGGTGGGCGCCGCGGCCAACGCCATCGCCCCGGGCAAGCGGCCGCTGTCCAGCATGACCCCGACCTTCGTCGACGGCCCCGGCGGCACCGCGATTCTCGGCACGCCGGGGGGCAGTCGCATCATCACCATGGTGCTGCTGGGGACGCTGGAGTTTGCCGCCGGCAGGGAACCGGCCGCCTGGGTGGCGCGGCCGCGCTATCACCACCAGTACCTGCCGGACGTGCTGCAGTTCGAGCCGGGGGCGCTGGCCGACGCCGTGCAGGACGAGCTGGTTCTGCGCGGCCACACCCTGCAACAGGCGGAGCAGCCCTGGGGCAACATGCAGGCGGTATGGTGGGACAGGGAGGGCGGCCGCGTGCTGGCGGCCAGCGATCCGCGCGGCGAGGGCCGGGCGGAAGTACGTCAGGGAGCTGCCGATTAGTTTCCGGCGCAGGCGCAGGCAACCGCCGCCGCCGGCACGGCCAGTTGCAGCTGCTCCGGCTCGGCGCTGTACCAGCGGTAGCTGTTCTTGCCATCGCGCTTGGCCTGGTACATGGCGCTGTCGGCCCGCGCCAGCGCCTGGTCCACGTCGCAACCGGGATCCATGGTCACCAGGCCGATGCTGCATCCCAGCACAAAGGCATGCTCGCCGGAGATGATGGGCCGGGCAAAGGAGGCCAGCACCTTGTCCGCCACCGCCTCCGCCTCCGGCGCGGCGGCCAGCTCCTCCAGCACCAGCACGAATTCATCACCGCTCACCCGCGCCACGGTGTCGCTGCGGCGCACGCATCCACGCAGGCGCACCGCCACCTCGCGCAGCACCTGATCGCCGGCGTGGTGGCCGTAGTTGTCGTTGACCGGCTTGAAGTTGTCCAGGTCGAGATACATCAGGGCAATGCGCCGGCCCGAGCGCGCCGCCGTGGTGCAGGCCTGCTGCACCCGATCCTGCAACAGGCGGCGGTTGGGCAGGCCGGTCAGGCAGTCATGCAACGCCAGGCGCCGGGTATGCAGCTGTTCGCGCCGCAGCATCCAGGTCAGCACGCCGCCCAGCAGGGCGCACACCCCGCCCAGCAGCGCCTGCCAGGGGAGGGCATACGCCAGGGGCCGGGCGCGCCCGGCCAGGGTCCAGCGGCCGTCGGGCAGCATCACCGCCAGCTCCGCCTGGGCGCTGGCGAACAGATCCGGGGGGCCGGCGAGGGTGTGGCCGTCTTCGCTGCGCACGGCCAGCAACAACCGCTCGGCTGCCGCCTGCATGCCGGCCTGGGCCAGCAGCGCCGGCCGGTCGAGGCCGATCTCGACCAGCACCTGCCGCTGGC
>Ga0299912_10001363_pt1 | contig 19737 bp, 16 predicted proteins | sample RVTome_2_FD_207667 | JGI IMG/M metagenome (GOLD analysis project Ga0299912, IMG submission 207667) | Soil microbial communities from uranium-contaminated site in the Upper Colorado River Basin, Wyoming, United States - RVT95D214 (version 2) ... | reverse complement strand
TTCCGGCGGGACCTCGTGCGCGCCCATGAAGGTCGGCACGATATCCACCGCATGGCGTTTGTCGGCCTCGCGCAGGACTTCGAGCTGCTTGACCTCGTCCTCGAGGTTGAGGCCGTAGCCGCTCTTAGCCTCGACCGTCGTCGTTCCCTGGAGGAGCATCAGGTCGAGACGTTCGAGGCAGAGGGCCAGGAGCTCTTCGCGGCTGGCCGCGCGCGTCGCCTTGACGGTTGTCTGGATGCCCAACCCCTTCGCGGCGAGCTGTTGGTACGTCCAGCCGTCTAGCCGCATTTTGAACTCGGCCTCCCGGTTGCCCGCGAAGGGGAGGTGCGTGTGCGCGTCCACGAATCCCGGGAGCCCGACGAGGCCGCGGCCGTCGACCTCGACCGAAGCCGGCTCGAGCCGGACCGTGCGGCGGAAATCCGCCTCGGCGCCGACGAAGACGATGCGGCCGGCCCGCGATGCGATCCAGGCATCCTCGAGGCGGCCGACGTCCCGCAGAGCGTCCTTCCGCTTCGGGGCGGGCCCCGCCGCGGTCAGGAGCTCCCGGCAGCCGTGGACGACGCAATCAGCTGAAATCATGGGGCGTTTTACGGATGGGCGTTTGCCTTGTCCGGCGGATGAAGGTCGGGGTCTGATAGGACTCCCACTGTTTCTCCCAGGCGCCGGGGTTCCAGAGGCCTTCGTTCCCCTTGGGTTCGAAAACATAGGGCGGCGTCACCTGGTTCACCGGGAAGGGTTCGGGGGTCTTGCGGCGGTCCGTCCCGGCGGCCGGCGGGGTGTCCGGGGTCGCGGACGCCCTGTCCCGGGGCCTCTGACCGAAGCCGGTGGCGATGACGGTCACCTTGACCACGTCCTTGAGGCACGGGTCGATGGCCGTGCCGAAGATGATGTTGGCCTCGTCATGGGCCAGGCTATGGATGAGCTCGGCCGCCTTGGACACCTCGTGCATGGTCAGGTCCTTGCCGCCGAGGATGTTGAGGAGGACTCCCCGCGCCCCCTCGATGGACGTGTCAATCAGCAGCGGGCTGGAGATGGCCCGCTGGGCCGCTTCGACCGCCCGGTTCTCGCCCGTGGCCATGCCCGTCCCCATGAAGGCCATGCCCATGCCCTTCATGACCGACTTGACGTCGGCGAAGTCGACGATGATGAGCCCCGGCTTGGTGATGAGGTCGGAGATGCCCTGGACGGCCTGGCGCAGGACATCGTCGGCCAGGCGGAAGGCGTCGAGCAGCGAGGTGTCGATGTTGATCGTCTGCAAGAGCCGTTCGTTGGGGATGGCGATGACCGTGTCCACCAGGTCCTTGAGCTCGCTCAGCCCGTCGTCGGCCTGGGTCGCCCGGACCTTGCCTTCGAAGGCGAAGGGTTTGGTCACGACGGCGACGACGAGGATCTCCTTGTCGAGGGCGAGCCGGGCCAAAATGGGGGCCGCGCCCGTGCCCGTCCCTCCGCCGAGGCCGGCCGTCACGAAGACCATATCGGCGCCGTCCATGATCTCGAGCAGGCGCTCGGTGTCCTCCAGGGCGGCCTGTTTCCCGAGCTCGGGATGGCCGCCCGTCCCCAGGCCTTTGGTGAGCTTCTCGCCGATGATGACCCGGGTCGAGGCCTGGCTCGTCTGGAGGGCCTTGGCGTCGGTATTCACGGCGATGAATTCGACGCCCTGGATCCCGGCGTCGATCATCCGGTTGACGGCGTTCCCGCCGCCCCCGCCGACGCCGACGACCTTGATCTTAGCCCCGAAGTGCTCTTCGACGAGATGAAACTTGAGTCGTGTCCGCTCCTCTGCCATGGACTCCTCCTTATCCTTCGCTGAACCAGTCCTTGAACTTGGTCCAGAATCCTTTTTGACGGTCCTTGGTCGAACCTCCCTCCAGGGAGAGGTTATAGCCGTGGAGAACGAGCCCGACGGCCGTGGCGAAGTCGGGTGTCGACACCCGGTCGACGAGGCCGCCGACGCCGTTGGGGTCGCCCCGCCGGACGGGCAGGTCGAACGTCTCTTCGGCCACCTCCTCGAAACCTTCGAGGAGGGCCGTGCCGCCCGTCAGCACGAGGCCCGAGTTGAGGGATTTCTCGTATCCCATGCGTTTGATATCGGCGTCCACGAGCCGGAAGATCTCTTCGGCCCGGGGTTGCATGATCTCCTTGAGGATCTGCCGGGAGAGGACCCGCGGCTTGCGGCCCTTGGCCACGGCCGGGACCTCGATCGTCTCCTGCTCGTCGGCCACGGGGCCGGCGACGCAGCCGTATTTCTTCTTGATCCGCTCGGCCTCGGGGATGGGGGTGCGGAGGCCGATGGCGATGTCGTTGGTGAAGTTGTCCCCGCCGATGGGGATGGTCGACGTGTACCAGAGGCTCCCGCGCTCGAAAATGGCGACCTCGGTCGTCCCCGCGCCGATGTCGATCAGACCGACCCCGAGCTCGCGCTCGTCGCGGGTCAGCACGGAGGCGGCCGTGGCGATCTGGTTGAGGACGATCTCCTCGATCCCGACGCCGGCCCGCTCGATGCAGGTGCGGAGGTTCTGGAGCGAGGTGATGGCCGCCGTCACGATATGGACGTTGACCTCGAGCTTGACCCCGCTCATGCCCATGGGGTCCTTGATCCCGTCCTGCTCGTCGACGACATATTCCTGGGGGATGATGTGGATGATCTCGCGGTCGGGCGGGATGGAGAGGGCTTTGGACTGGTCGATGACCCGCTTGATGTCCTCGCGGCCGACCTTGCGGTTCTTGCCGGAAACAGCGACGACACCGCGGCTGTTGAAGCTCTTGATATGGGCGCCCGAGATCCCGATCAGGGCGCCGCCGATCTCGACCCCGGCCATGAGCTCGGCCTCCTCCTGGGCTTTTTTGATGGCCGCCGTCGTCGCCTCGAGGTCGACGACGACCCCTTTGCGCAGTCCAAGGGAGTCGGTGGCCCCGATGCCGATGATCTCGACCTTGCCCTCCTCATTGACCTCGCCGATGAGGGCGATGACCTTCTTGGTCCCGACGTCGAAGCCGACGATGTACTTGGCTTTGGGCATTAGAGAGCCTCCTTGGGAGAGCCGGCCGGAGATGCGGCCGTTCCCGGGTCTTGCGCCGGCTGAAGCGGCTCGATGGTGATGAGCCCGCGGGCGGCCAGGCGCAGGTCTACGGAGTTGAGCGGACCGAAGCGTTCCTCCCATTCGGCCTTCCGCTCCAGATAGGTGAGCATTTCTTCGCGGACGTCCGACGCGGCCAGGACGAGTCGTACGGGATCGTCCCGAAGCCCCAGGGTGAGGGCCTGAGCGTCGCTGAGGTCGAGCCATTCGACCAGAGCCCGGGTTTCGGCCGGCAGGCTGTCGAGGCAGGCGGCGGCCAGGGCCAGCTTTTCCGCCAGCCCCTCGCGGAAGTCCCCGGCGTCCTTGAGGAGCGGACGGTCGAGGATGGGCCCAGCGGGCGCCGGTTCGAGCGCGACCCCTTCGCGGTCAATGAGCCAGAGACCGTCTTTCTGGAGGTAAGCGTAGGGGGCGCGCGGCACGACCTCGATCCGGAGGGCCGAGGGGAAGGCCTTCCGGACGCGGGCGTCCTTGACCCCGGCGAATTCCCGCAGCCAGCCGCGGACCCTCTCGACATCACAGACGAGGAGGTTTCCCAGCCGCCGCTCCCCGCAAGCGCGCTCGAGGGTCTCGCGGAGTTCGGGCTTGCCGCAGGCGACGGTCACGGTCCGTATCTCCAGCTCGTCCCAGGTGAGGAGGAAGAGGGAGAGCCGATGCAGGCCGATAAAGAAACCCAGTGCGGCCAGGAAAAGCCCGACGACATGCTTCGGCCGCAGGGCGAAGCGCCGAACCTGGCGGCGGACGTCCGCCCGCCCGGAGCCGCGCTGGAATGCGACGGGCTGCGGGAAGAGGGCGGCCCGGTCCTTGGCGGCGGGGACGAACGTCGACGCCACGTCTAGCTCCCTTCCTCGAGCCGGTGGGCGAGGCTGGGGATGATCTTGTTGATGTTCCCCGCGCCCAGGACGAGGATGATGTCGCCCGGCCGGGCGAGTCCCGCGACGAGGTCCGCGACCCGCTCGAGGTCGGGCTCGAACCGGGCCTGCTTGTGGCCGAAGTCCTGGATAGCGTCGAAGAGGGCCCGGCCCGTGACGCCGGGAATCGGGTCTTCGCCCGCCGGGTAGACCTCGGTGGTGACCAGGACGTCGGCTTGGTTGAAGGCCGTGGCGAACTGGGTCATGAGCTTCGCCAGCCGCGTGAAGCGGTGGGGCTGGAAGACGGCCACAACCCGCCGCGCGAAACCCTGCTTCGCCGCCTCGAGGGTTGCCTTGATCTCCGTCGGGTGGTGGGCATAATCCTCGATGAGCAGGATGTCGTCGACCGTTGCCCGGAGTTCGAACCTCCGGCCCGTGCCCGTGTAGCCCTCGAGCGCGGCCAGGATCCTGGCGGGCGGCATTTCGAGGTCCAGCCCGACGGCGGTGGCCGCCATGGCGTTCAGGATATTGTGCCGGCCGGGGACACGGAGGCGGAGCTCGCCGAGCTTGCGGCCGCGATGGAAGACCGTGGAGGCGCTCCCGAACTCGGCATAACGGTCGTCGCGGGCATAGATGTCGGACTGGGTCGAGAACCCGTAGGTGATGACCTTCCGTTCGAGGTGGGGGATGATGCTTTGGAGGTTGGGGTCGTCCAGGCAGAGGATGACCGGGCAGTAGAAGGGGACCTTATTGGCGAAGTTGATGAAGGTCTGTTTGATCTCCTCGAGGTCCTGGTACTGGTCGAGGTGCTCCTCGTCGATGTTCGTCAGCACGGCGATGAAGGGCGAGAGATAGAGAAAGGACCGGTCGCTCTCGTCCGCCTCGGCGACGATGAAGTCCCCCTCGCCGAGTTTGGCGTTGGCCCCGAGGGTGTTCAAGCGGCCGCCGACGATGACCGTCGGGTCGAACCCGCCCGCCTCGAGGATGACGGCCGTCATCGAGGTCGTTGTCGTCTTGCCGTGCGAGCCGGCGACGGCGATGCCGTATTTCATCCGCATGAGCTCGGCCAGCATCTCCGCCCGCGGGATGACCGGGATTTGCCGCTCCCGGGCCCGGGCGACCTCGATGTTGTCCTCGCGCACGGCCGAGGAAATGACGACGACGTCGGCCTCGCCCACGTTCTCGGCCCGGTGGCCGATCGAGATCGTCGCCCCGAGCCCCCGCAGCCGCAAGGTCGCCTCGTTTTCCTGAAGGTCGGAGCCGGACACGCCATAGCCGAGCGTCAGGAGGACCTGGGCGATGCCGTTCATGCCCGTGCCGCCGATGCCGACCATGTGGATCCGTTTGAGCTTCCGGTAACCCTTCTTCGTCACGACGGGCCTCCTTGGGAGCGGCGCTCGATGAGTTCACGGCAGAGGTCGGCGATCCGGTCGGCCGCGTCGGGAGTCGCGAGCGGCTGCAGGGCGCGCTCCATGGCGTCCAGCTCGTCCCGGTGGACGAGGTAGTGCCCGATCCGTTCCGCCAGGCGCTCGGGCGTCGCTTCCGCTTCGGGGATGACCTCGGCGCCGCCGGCCCGGCCGAGCTCGCGCGCGTTCGCCGTCTGATGGTCGTCGGCCGCGCCGGCGAAGGGGATCAGGATGGCGGCCCGCCGCGCGGCGATGAGTTCGGCGATCGTCGTCGCGCCGGCCCGGCAGACGACCAGGTCGGCGGCGGCGACGCGGTCCGCCATATCGGGCAGGAAGGGCGCGACATGAGCCGCGGCGAAGCCCGCGTCGTCAAAACGGCGCCGGACGTCGCGGAGCTCGCGCTCGCCCGTCTGGTGAACGACGGCCAGGTCCTGCCGGCGACCCTGGAGGAGGGCCAGGGCGGCCGGGACCCTCTCGTTGAGGAAACGGGATCCCTGACTGCCGCCGAAGACCAGGAGCGCAAACGGGCCCTCCCGTTTTTTCGGCCTCACCCGATAAAACTCCTCCCGGACGGGATTCCCCAGGCGGACGCCCTTGCCGCGCAGAGCCGGGAGCGTTGCCTCGAAGGCGGCGACGGCGACGCGGACCCAGCGCACGAGGAGCCGGTTCGTGAAGCCGGGCCGGACATTCTGCTCGAGGATGACCGTTGGGACGCGGAACCAGGCCGCCAGCAGGACGATCGGTCCCGAGCTGAAGCCCCCGACCCCCACGACCAGCCGGGGGCGAAGGCGGACGAGGACGGACAGGGACTTGATGAAGGCGAGCGGAAGAAGTGCCAGAGCGCCGAGGCTTCTCACGCCTCGGCCTTTGAGTCCTTCGATCTTCAGGGTGATGGTGGGGACTCCGTGCTCGGCCATGATCCGCCGTTCGACGTCCCGGCCGCTCCCGACATAAGCGAGCTCGATCTGTGGGTTTCGGTCGCGGATCTTCCGGCCGAGCACCAGGGCGGGGAACAGGTGTCCCCCCGTCCCGCCGCCGCTGATGATGACCCGCCGCGGCTTCATACGCGGACTCCGTTATCGCCCTTCCGCCGGGAGATGTTCAGGAGGATGCCCAGGGCGAGGAAATTGCAGAGGAGCGACGAACGCCCGAACGAGACGAACGGAAGAGGTATGCCCGTCACGGGGGCGATCCCGAGGACGATCGAGATATTGGTGAGGGCCTGGAAGGCGATGAGAGTGGTCAGGCCGGCGGCGACCATCTTGTGAGCCGGGTCGGGGGTGCGCAGGGCGATGAGGAGGCCTCTCCAGGTGAAGAGGAGGAACAGGCCCAGCACGACAAACCCGCCCACGAGGCCCGTCTCCTCGCCCAGGATGGCGAAGATGAAGTCCGTGTGGGGCTCGGGGATAAAAAGCTTTTGCGTGCTCTGGCCGAGGCTCACCCCGAGCAGCCCGCCCGAGCCGAGGGCCAGTCTCGCCTGGTGGGGCTGCCAGCTCATGTCGCGGATGTCCTTCTCGGACGAGAAGTATTCTTCGAGCCGAGCCTTGGTATATCCGCCCGTCGAGACCAGGGCGCCGAAAAAGACGGCGGCCACGACGGCCAACACGGCCAGGTGGCGCAGACGGAGACCCCCCAGGAAAAGCATCAGACCCGTGATCCCGGCCATAATGAGGGCGGTGCTGACGTTCGGTTCGAAGAGGATGAGAAGGATCAGGGTCGTGCTGACCCCGAGCGGGAGAATAAGTGTCCGCGGGTCGTTCAAACGGTGCTTGTGCCGCTCGAAGTGGTGGGCGAGGAAGAGAACGAGGCTGATCTTGGCTAGTTCCGAAGGCTGAAAGCGGAGGCCGGCGACGACGACCCAGCGGTTCGTGTTGCGGAAGGCGGGCGCGGCATAGCAGAGGGCCAAGAGAAAAACGGTCACGGCCAGCAGGCCGTAGATGACGACCGGGCTCAAGAACAGGGGCTTGCGCAAGGTCATGATGAGGAGCGCGAGGACGAGGCCGACGGCCGCGCCGGCCGCCTGCTGGATAAGGAAGTAGAGCGACTGGTGATAGCGCATCCCGGCCATGACTCCCGACGCGCTGAAGACCATCACGATCCCGATGATGACGAGGACGAGAGCCGCGACAAAGAGGGTTTTGTCGAACCCGCTGCGCTGGACGGTGCGAAGGCCCTTCATCGCCGCGGGCCTCCTCCCGTCGCGGCCAGGCGGCGGACTTCCCGCTTGAAGAGCCGGCCGCGCTCCTCGAAGTTCCGGAACATGTCCCAACTCGTGGCGGCCGGGGCGAGGAGGACCACGTCGCCGCGCCTGGCGGCAGCGGCGGCGCGGCGGACGACGTCCGGATAGGTGTCGGTGCGTTCGACCGGCACGATGCCGCCGAGGGCCGCCTCGATCTTATCTTTCGCTTCGCCGATGAGGATGACCCGCCGGACCCGGCCCTTGACCGCCCGCCGGAGCGGGGAGAAGTCTCCGCCCTTGTCGCGGCCGCCCAGGATGAGGATGAGAGGCCGGTCAAAGCTGGCGATGGCCTTGAGGGTCGCGTCCACGGTCGTCGCCTTGGAGTCATTCACGAAGCGCACGCCCCGCACGGTTAGGACGTCCTCCAGGCGGTGCTCGAGGCCCCGGAAGGCGCGGACCGTCGTCCGGATGCGGGCCGGGGAAGCCCCGAAGAGGCGGGCGATGAGGGCCGCGGCCATGACGTTATCGAGATTGTGCGCGCCGGGAAGACGGACGTCCGCGACCTTGAGCAGCCGCCGCTCTTCGCCTTTCTCGCGGAGGACGATCCACCCGTCGCGGAGGAAGGCGCCCCGCGCGATGCGCCGTCGGCGGCTGAAAGCCAGGCAGGCGTAAGGCCCCTCCTCGCGGAGCCGCCAGACAAGAGGGTCTTCACGGTTGAGGATGGCCCAGCCGCCCGCGCCGAGCCTGGCGAAGAGCTTCTTCTTGGCCGCGTAATAACTGTCGAAGGTCCTGTGCCAGTCGAGATGATTCTGCGAGATGTTGAGGAGGACGGCCGTCCCGACCCGGAACGTTTCCGTGTATTCCAACTGGAAGCTCGAGATCTCCGTGACGTAGACGTGGTCGTCGCGGCTGCGGTCGACAAAGGAAATGAGCGGCGTCCCGATGTTGCCGGCCAGGAAGGCCTTCACGCCTCCGTCCTTTAGGAGGCGGTGGGCGAGGGTCGCCGTGGTCGACTTCCCGTTCGAGCCGGTGATGCCGACCGTCCGGCCCTTGAGGAACCGGCCGGCGAGCTCGACCTCCGACCAGACCGGGATGCCCTTCGCGAGGGCGGCCTCGATCTCGGGGAGGGGCGGCACACCCGGGCTGGGCACGATGAGGTCGGCCTCGAGGAAGGAAGCGAGCCGATGCCCTCCGGCCTCGATGCTGACCCCGCGCTCCCGCCAGGGAGCGAGGCGCGGCCCGAGCTCCGCTTCCGGCTTCTTCTCGCTCAGGCGGACGCGGGCCCCGCGGGCGAAGAGGAAGCGGCAGACGGCCTCGCCGGTCGTCCCCAGGCCGACGACGAGGACGTTCTTGCCGCTGAAATCCATGTTCATCTCAATTTCAAGGTCGAGAGGCTGAACAGGGCGAAGATGATGCCCAGGATCCAGAACCGGATGACAATTTTTTCCTCCGGCCAGCCGGCCAGCTCGAAATGGTGGTGGAGAGGCGCCATGCGGAAGATGCGTTTCCCGCCGCTGAGCTTGAAATAGACCATTTGGAGAACGACCGAGAAGGCCTCGAGGATAAAGACTCCGGCCACCATAAAGAGGAGGAATTCCTGCTTGATGAGGATAGCGATGAGTCCCAGCGTCGCTCCCAGGGACAAGGCGCCCACGTCGCCCATGAACATCTGGGCCGGATGGCAGTTGAACCAGAGAAAGCCGAGGCAGGCCCCCGAGAGCGCGCCGGCGAAGACGGTCAGTTCGGCGGCCAGCGGGACCCGGGAGATACTGAGATATTGGGACCAGAGGGCATGGCCGGCGACATAGGTCAACGCCGTGAGCGCCGTGGCCGTGATGAGCGTCAGGCCGATGGCCAGCCCGTCCAGCCCGTCGGCGAAGTTCACGGCGTTAGAGGTGCTGACCAGAATGAAGGCGATCCAGGGCAGATAGAACCAGCCGAGGTAGGGGAGCCACTGTTTGAGGAAGGGAAAGCTCAGCCGGAGGTCGAACTGGCCTTTAAGGCCGAGGGCGACCAAGCCCAAGCCGAGGAGGGCCGAAAGCAGGATCTGGAGGGCGAGCTTCTGGCTCGTTTTCAGCCCCAGCGAGCGGCGGCGGCGAACCTTGAGATAATCGTCGAGGAAGCCGACCGCGCCGAAGAGGAGCATCGTTCCCATCGCGATCCAGACATAGATGTCCGTGAGATTGCCCCACAGGAGCGTGGGGACGATCGTGGCGATGATGATGAGCAGCCCGCCCATGGACGGCGTGCCCTTTTTCGTGATGTGCGACTGCGGACCTTCCTGACGGATCTCCTGTCCGACCTGGAGCCTCTTCAGGTTCCGGATGAGGACGGGGCCGAGAAGAAAGCTCAGGGCGAGAGCGGTCACGCCGGCTAGCGCGGTCCGGACCGTGATGTAGCGGAAGATGTTGAAGAAGAACCAGTACTCTCTGAGCGGAACCAGCAGCCAGGTGAGCACGGTCTACTCCTTTCTTCCGGCCTTGAGGCGGGCGACCACTTTCTCCGTCTTCATGCCCCGGGATCCCTTCACGAGGACAAGGTCGCCGTCGCGGACAAGGCCCGGAACGGCGTCGGCGGCCGTGTCGGCGTCCGGAAAGGCCAGGACCGAATCCGCGGGCATTCCCTCCGCCGCGGCGGCCTCGGCCATTTCCCGCGCCAGCGGCCCGATGGCGACCAGGACGTCCCAGCCGAGCTGCCGGACCAGGCGGCCGGCCTGGCGGTGGAACGCCGCGGCCTCAGGGCCCAACTCGAGCATGTCGGCCAGAACCGCGACCTTCCTCTTCGCCGGCAGCCGGACGAGGTGGCGCAGGGCGTCCTCCAGGGCCTTGGGATTCGAGTTGTACGAGTCGTCGAGAAGATGGACGCCGCCCGCGAGACGGACCAGGACGCCGCGCATGGCCAGCGGCCGAAGCCCGGCGACGCGTGCCCGGACTTCCGCCAGCCCGAGGCCCACGGCCTGCGCGACGGCGGCCGCGGCCAGAAAATCCTGGAGGAAGCTTTCGGAGAGGAAGGGGAGCTCCAGCGCGGCCCTATCCCGGCCGTAAAGAAGCTCGAAGGACAGCCCGTCGTAGCCTCTGGTCCGGACGCCGGCGGCGCGGACATCACCCTTCGCGCCGAGGCCGAAGGTCACCCGGCGTCCGCGCCAGTCCTCCGCGATCTTTTCGACCCAGGGGTCGTCGGCGTTAAGAACGGCGACACCGTCCGGACGGGCGCCGTCCAGGATCTCCTTCTTCGCTAGAGCGATGGCCTCGAGACCGGCGAAGAATTCGAGGTGGACGGGATGGATGTTGGTGATGACGGCGACGTCGGGCGGGGCGATGGCCGTGAGAACGCGGATCTCGCCGGCCGCGCTCATCCCCATTTCCAGGACCGCGACCTCGTCCTGAGGCTCGAGCCGGAGGAGCGAGAGGGGGAGGCCGAGGTGGTTGTTGAGATTCCCCTCCGACTTGCGGACGCGGAAGCGCGCCCCGAGCAGGGCGGCCGTGAACTCCTTGGTCGTCGTCTTGCCCGTGCTGCCGGTGATGCCGACGACCTTGACCCGCCGGCCGGCCAGCACGCGGCGGGCGAGCTCCTGCAGGGCCATGACGGCGTCCGCGACGCGGACGAGGCCGAAGCCCGGCCGCGGCGGGGCGACCTCCCGCGAAACGACGGCGCCGGCCGCGCCCCGGGCCGCCGCATCGGGGATGAAATCGTGGCCGTCGCGGGCGCCGCGCAGGGCGAAGAAGAGAGCGCCGGCCGGAATCTCGCGGGAATCGATGCCGTAGGCGCGGAAGGAAAGGCCCGGGTCCCCGGCGAGGATGGCCCCCGCCGTCGCCGCCGCGATGTCCCTCAGGCTGAGCTCGGCCATGGTCGACGCTGCTTCATCTCCTCGACGAGCGAGGCGATCGTTTGGACGTCGCTGAAGGCGATGGTCCGGTCCCGGAAGATCTGGGTGTCCTCATGTCCTTTGCCCGCCACGAGGACGTGGTCGCCGGGAAGGGCCTGGGAGAGGGCTTTCCGGATCGCTTCTTTCCGGTCGGGCTCCACCTCATAGGCCGAACACCCGGCCTTCTCGAACCCTTTCTCGATGTCGGCGATGATGGCCAGCGGGTCCTCCGAGCGGGGGTTGTCGGAGGTCAGAATGGTCCAGTCGGTCAGCCGGGCCGCGACCTCGCCCATCCGCTCCCGTTTGGCGCGGTCCCGGTTCCCGCCCGCTCCGAAGACGAGGATGATCCGGCGCGGCTTGAGCTCGCGGGCGGTCTCGAGGAGGTTGAGAAGCGCGTCGTCGGTGTGGGCGTAATCCACGACGGCCTTGAAGCCGAAGGGGTTCGGGACGGTCTGGAAGCGGCCGGGGACGCCCCGCTGTCCCGCGATCCCCTGGGCGACGGCCTCGGCCGGGATGCCCAGGGCCAGAGCAGCCCCGGTGGCGGCCAGGATGTTATAGACGTTGTGCTTCCCGACGAGCCGCGAGGCGACCGCGAGCCGGCCGCCGGGATAGAAAATGACGACCTCCAGGCCGTTATCGAGCAGCCGGAACTTCTCGGCCCGCACGATGGCCGCCGGTGAGGTCCCGAAGGTGATCGTCCGCAAGGGGAGTTCCTGGATGAGCTTTTGTCCCCAAGGGTCATCGATGTTGACGACCGAAGCGCTCCGCTTGTGGTTAAGGAAGAAGAGTTTTTTCTTGGCCTCGAAGTAGGCGTCCATAGAGCGGTGATAGTCGAGGTGCTCGCCGCTCAGGTTGGTGAAAACCGCGATGTCGAAGCTTACCCCCCAGACCCGCTTTTGCTCCAGGGCGTGAGACGAGACCTCCATGATGCCGTGCGTGGCGCTCCGCTCGACCATGAGGGCCAAGAGACGCTGGAGGTCAGGGGCCTCGGGTGTCGTGCGGGGCGCCCGCAGGCGTTCGCCGGGCAAGCGATATTCGATGGTCCCGATGACACCGGGCCGGCCGCCCGCGGCCTTGACGATCTCCTCCAGGATGTAGGTGATGGTCGTCTTGCCCTTGGTCCCCGTGACCCCGATCGTCTTCAGGCGGAGCGAGGGGTGGCCGTAGAAATTCGCGGCGGCCAGGGCCAGGGCTTCGCGGGCGTCTTCGGCGCGGACCCAGTCGAGCCGGCAGCCTTCCGGCCGGGGCCACTCGGAGAGGATGACGACGGCGCCGCGGGCTTCGGCCTCGGCGATAAAATCGAGGCCGTCGCTCTTTTCCCCCTTGAGCGCGGCGAAAAGGAACCCGGGCTCGACGGACTTCGAGGAGTAGGCCAGGCCCTGGATATCGCGACCGGCCTCTCCTTCGATGACGAGGCCGGGGATGTCGCGGAGGATTTCCCGCAGGGTCATGGCCGTTCCTCTATCGCCGGCTCGACGAGGATGGGTTCCGTTCCGGCGCGCGGCCGGGGCGGGATCCGCAGGTATTGGAGGATCGCCTCGGCGATTCTCCGGAAGATGGGCGCCGCGACCTGCCCGCCGTACTGGAGTTCGCCCCGCGGAGAGTCAATGATGACGACCATGGAGAATACGGGGTCCTCGGCCGGCACAAAGCCGGCGAAGGACGCCTGATGTTCGGTCGAGGAATAGCCGAGCCCGGCGCCCAGGTTCTTTTGCGCCGTGCCTGTCTTGCCGGCGACGGTGAAGCCGTCGAGCCGGGCGGGCAAGCCCGTCCCTTCCTCGACGACCCGGGTTAGGACGCGCCGGACGATTTCCTCCACCGGCCGGCTGTCGAGGATCTGCCGCTCGGCGGGGAGACCGGCCGTGCGCTCCGTCGTCGCCGGAATTTGAACGATCCGCGGTCGCACGAGCCGGCCACGCGTGGCGAAGACGTTGATGGCCTGCAGGACTTGGGCGGCCGTGGCCATGACTTCGTAGCCGATGGCGACGTGCTCCAGCGATGATTTCTTGTTCCAGCGTTCGAGCGGATGAACGAGCCCGGCCTCCTCCGCGGCGAACTCGATCCCCGTCCGCTGGCCGAAGCCGAACTTCAGGATTTCATCATAGAGGACGCGCGGACCGAGACGGCGGGCGACGAGCGCCGTGCCGACGTTCGACGATTCGCTGAAGACCTCGGCGAAGCTCAGGAGGCCGAACCGCTTGTGGTCGCTGATGACGGTCCCGCCGGCGACCAAGGAGCCCTCCCGGCAGTCAAACGTCTGGTCGAAGCCGACGCGGCCGTTCTCCACGGCGGCGGCGACGGTCACGATCTTGAACGTCGAGCCGGGCTCGAAGTTGAACTTGATGGCGATGTTGCGCCACAGTTCCTGCTTCTCCGGCGCGCCGTTGTTGGGGTCATAGGCCGGGCGGTTGGCCAGGGCCAGGACCTCACCGTCGGGGCTCATGACGACGACCGTCCCCCAGGTCCCGCCGGACTCGCGGAGCCCGCGCTCGAGCTCAACCTCCGCGCGATACTGGATGGTGGAATCGAGGTTCAGGACGAGGTCCTCTCCGGGCTGGGCCTCCAGGAGCGTCTGCGTTTCGAATCTCCGGCCGCGGGCGTCGCGCAGGATCACCTGGGAACCGGGTTTGCCGGCCAGCAGGTCGTCGAAGGCATATTCGAGACCGGCGCCGCCCTTGCCTTCGTCGTTGAGCCAGCCCAGGACATGCGCGGCCAGCGTTCCTTGGGGGTAGGCGCGGACCGTCGTCGGCTCGAACCCGATCCCGTCGAAGCCGAGCTTCTTGACCGCGTCCTCGACTTCGGGGTCGGCCCGTTTCTTGATATAGATGAAGTCGGCGCCGTTCCGGACCTGCTTGATGGCCCTGGCTTCCTCGGCGTCGGTCAGGCCGAGGAGGGTCCCCAGCCGCCGGACCTTGTCGACATTTTCCTCGACGGTCTCGTCTTCGCCCGGCTGCAGGTAGACCGACGAAGCGGGAAGGCTCGTCGCCAGCGTCCGCCCGTTGCGGTCGAGGATCGACCCCCGGCGGGCCCAGACCTCCACCTCGTCCCGGGTCTGCTGGCGGGCCTCGGCCTTCAGGCGGCCGTGCTCGAAAAGCTGGAACTCGACCAGGCGGCCGATAATGACGAGAAACCAAAAGCCAAAAATAGGAACCAGGATCTTGACCCGCTTCCGGGGGGCGCTTTCGTAGAGGGTCCTCATGGGGTTTTTTTCCGTGCGCCGGCCGGCGGCTTCTCATAGATGATCTGACCCGGCTGCGGGTCGGTCAGGCCGAGCTCATTGCGGGCCGTTCCCTCGACCCGGTCGAGAGACAGGAGCCTGGACTTTTCGGCCTCGAGCTTGCGGATGTCTTCCCTGAGGGTGGCGATCAGGCCTTTGAGGCGGTAGGTTTCGTAGTTCAGGCGGACGGATTCGGCCTGATACCAGATGTAAAGCGTCAGCATAGCCAGAAGGACGAGCGTGAACGCCGCGGCCAGGGCGATCTCGCGCGTCGTCCAGCTCTTGCGGACCATCAGATCTTCTCCGCGGCCCTCAGTTTGGCCGAGCGGCTGCGCGAATTCCGGTCCACTTCCTCATCGCCGGCCATGACCGGCTTGGCCGTCAGGATGCGCAGGCGGGGCGTCGCCGTCCGGGCCGAGGCGAACTCAACGAAGGTGTGCTTGACGATCCGGTCCTCCAGCGAATGGAAGGAGATGGCCACGAGCCGGGTACCGGGCCTGACCTGGCGAATGAGCTCGTGGAGGAACTCGGGCAGGCCTTCGAGCTCGTTATTGACCTCGATCCGAAGGGCCTGAAAAACCTTGGCGGCCGGGTGGAGCTTACCCGGCTGGGGATGCCAGCAGAAGACCTCTTCGATCGTCGCCCGCAGCTCGGAGGTCCGCTCGAAGGGCTTGAGTTTGCGCCGCCGGACGATCTCCCGGGCCAGACGCCTCGCCTGGTGGAGCTCGCCGTAGGTTTGGAAGAGCTCGGCCAGGCGCGGCTCGGAGTAATCCGCGATGACCCGGGCGGCGGTGAACCGTCCGCGCCGGTCCATGCGCATATCCAGAGGGCCCTCGAGAGAGTAGCTGAACCCTCGCTCGGGCGCGTCCAGCTGGAAGGACGACATGCCCAGGTCGAGGAGGATTCCCTTGACGTCGGCCAAGGAGAGGCCGATGTCGAGAAGCCCCCGGTAATCGGCGTGATAAAGCTTGACCCGGCCGGCGAACGGGGTCAGGCGCTCGCGGGCGACCTCAAGGGCGAGTTCATCCCTGTCCAGTCCGACGAGCTTGGCACGGGGATTCCTCTCCAGGATGGCCAGGGCATGACCGGCCAGGCCGAGCGTGCAATCGATGTAGGTTCCGGCCCGCCCGCAGTCCAAAAATCCGAGGACCTCTTCGAGCAGGACCGGCACATGGGTCCTATCCCTCATTCCACCTTTCCTCGAGGGATAAGCCGGGAGATGCTCTCAAAGTCCGCGTCGGTGAGAGGCTTTTCCTCGAGTTCCCCGTCCAGCACGTCCTTGTCCCAGACCTCCAGGTGGTTGGAGAGGCCGATGACTTCGCACTCATCCTTGAGTTTGGCCTTCTCGCGGAGGGTCTGGCTGAGGAGGAGGCGGCCCTTAGCGTCGATCTCGTGCCACGTCCCCTTCCGGTTGACCCGGAGCATGAATTTGCGGACGTCTGGCCGCAGGTGAATGGCGCCCTCGGAAGCCACCCCGGTCATCTCTTCCCAGACGGCGAGCGGATAGATCTGGATGGCCTCGTCCGTGAGAGAGGTGACGAAGACATCCCGGCCGTACTGCTGCTCCAGGGTTTCCCGGAACCTCTCCGGGATCTTGATGCGGCCGCTCGCGTCCAGCCGGGCCGTGTAGCTTCCGACAAATAGTCTTGCCATTCCGAGTTTGTCCCAGTTTGTCCCGTTTCGTCCCAAATATATGAGACCGTGTCCCAAAAGTCAAGCGAAATATGCAAATAGACGGAGCCTATTTTCCAGGGGAAAAGAAGGGGGGCCGGGGGCCGCAGGGCGATATCCATCGTCAACCCATCATTTGATAAATCCCCGATAACTGGAGAGGAGCCTGGAATGGACTCGCGGGAGGGTTGGGGTGCGGCGGCACGCCCAGCCGGAGGACGGACGGGACGAGGCTTACTTTTCGGCGTCCGCCGGCTCGGGCAGCTTCTTGAGGAGTTCCCGGGCCAATTCGAAGTCCCTCTCCACCACCAGGACCTTGAATTCAGCCATCCCGTCGACCGAGACGGGGTAGATAAATCGCGGGACCTGGCCGCGGATGAGGCAGGCGACTCCCTGGCTCTCCAGGAAATTCTTGACGACCTCGGCCTCGGCCGGGCCGAAGACCCGGACGACCTCCTTCAGGTCGCCGCGTTCTTCCTTCTCGGGGGGATGATCTTTCGTTTCGTCCATTGGCTCTTCCTTCAGCGTCGCGAAATAGTCGTCCAGTATTTTCCGGTGGTCAAAGGCCAGGACGTCCGGGATGGCGGGGCGGCCGAAAACGCGGGCCTCCTTGGCATCGTCCTGGGCCCTGGGTGTCCCTGAAGCACGGGCGATAAAGACCGTGGAAATTGTGTGCTTCCGCGGGTCGCGGGCCGGGTCGGAATAGGAGTGGAACTGGCGGACGAGCTCGACGTCGAGGGAGGTCTCCTCCCGCGCCTCGCGCCGGGCGGCATCTTCCAGGGTCTCTCCGTAGTCGACGAACCCGCCGGGCAGGGCCCAGCCGAAAGGAGGGTTCCTCCGGTTGACGAGGACGATGCCCCGCTCCCCATCAGGGCCGACGGCCTCGATGATAAGGTCCACGGTCGGGAAGGGATTCCGGTATTTGGGGGCGGCCATATCCTCGGACCTCACCTTCAGAATAGCGGAAACCGGACTTTTCCACAAACCGGCGGACGTCCCGGACACCCCGGACTAGGGGGGACAGTTGTCCTCGGCCGACGACAAGACGGCCCTTTTGGACTAACATGTTCCCTTGGCTATGTTTGGCATGAATAATGCTGAGAAAATGGTGGAATCCCCGGGCGGGAAGGAGACGGCGATGAGGCACAAAACATTAAAAATCATGGTCTTTTTGGCCGGCCTCGTCGGGCTGATGTCCGTCCAGGCGGGGGCGGAAGACCGCTACCAGGTCGTCGACGGCCCCAAAGAGATGTATTTCGGGCACATCACCTACGTCGAGGTCAAGGGGGACGGAAAAGACCCTGTCGTTTTGCGCGCGGGCGCTCTGCAGCCCGAGACCGCCGCCCTCAACCTGCCCATCGGGCCGGGGGATACCATCCGGACCTCCGACGTCCGCCGCTGTGAGGTCCAGTTCGACACCGGGACCATCGTCCGCCTCGATGTCGACACGGAGCTCCGGGTTGAAACCATCCTGGCCCAGAGCCTGAGCTCGTCGCGGGATATCTCCAACCTGGTCCTCACCCGCGGCCGCATCTATGTCATGTACAAAGAATACAAGGGCAGCGAGATCTTCCAGGTCTTGACGTCACGCGCGGCCCTGAAGATGAAGCACAATACGGTGGCGATCGTGAAGGCCGCGGAGGACGGGTCGACGGACGTCCAGGTCAAGCTGGGCAAGGTCTCCGTGCTCTTCGGCGCCGCCGCGACGGCAACCGAGACACGGGAGATCGGGAAGCTGGAGCGGCTGATCATCCTGGCCGGCGACCAGGTGCAGGTCGCGAGCTATATCGCCGATACCGATTTCGAGCTCTGGAACGAAGAGGTCAACCGGGAGTTCGCGAAGCTCCATAAAGGACAGAGCGCGCTTCCCGCCCCGATCCGGAATCTCCCTCTGGCCGTTCAGTACTTCGCCGAAAGATATGGGACGGAGTACGGCGAATGGATGTGGCACAATCTTTATGGCTATGTTTGGCGCCCCTTCTATAATGACAGCTATCCTTGGGGAACGTGGTCGCCCTACATCTACGGACGTTGGAGCGCCCTCGGCGGACAGATGTTCTGGGTTCCGGGGGAGCCGTGGGGCTGGGTGCCCTATCACCTCGGGATCTGGCACTGGGACCGGGAGAAAGGCTGGGTCTGGTTGCCCGGCTCGCTCTTTGCCTCCGCCTGGGTGGAGTGGTCCTTCTTCTACGGCTATTGGGGCTGGCGGCCTTGGTCCCTCTGGGATTGGTACTACGGTAGTGATTCTTTCTGGTGGGGCGGGGGGGGATGGTTCTACGGCTGGAACGGCTTTGGGTATTGGGACGAAGATGGTTACTACCCGTCGGACGGCGGCCGGACCAAGCCCGTGAAACCGCCTCTGGATAAGGTCACGATCGGTCAGCTGAAGAAACCAGGCGCCCCCCGGCTGCCCATGCCGAAGGAAGTCAAGGAGGCTTTCGGCCGGACGACAATCGGGCTCGAACGCAACTACGCCGGGCTCAAGGAATCCGTCCAGAAGATCAGGGAATCCCTCGTCCTCGTCCCTGGCCAGGACCTCAATACGCGCCATGTGAACGAGAAGGTCGTGCCTTTCGATAAGGTCCCGAAACCGCCCGGAGAGCCCGTGTCCAAGACGATCTTCCCGAGTCCCGGTGTGGAAAGGAGGGCCGCCTCGACTTGGAGAGTGCGTGAGGCCGCGGAGCAGCTGGAGAGGGAAGCCCGGCAGCGTCCCGACGGCATCCGCCCCGTGGATGCGGTCCGCAGCGCCGCGCCCGCCAGCGGTCCCGTTCTCCGCGGCGGTGACGGCGTAGCCCTCGAGCGCAAGATCGAGCAGATGAAATCCTTCCACAACCTCGGCCCGTCGCGCTTCCGCGACTGGAACCCCGACCTCCGGCTGGCCGCCAATCTGGGTGTTTCCATCGAGTACCGCAGCGCGCGGAACGAAGTTTATTGCCCTGAACTCCGGTTCTCCTCTCGCGACCGTCAAATGGGCAGTCTCGGCCGGGAACCCCGTCTGGGTTCGGACGGCATCTCGGGCGGCGGCTGGGGCGGAGGCGGCGGGAGCTACGGGTCCGGCGGCTCGAGCGGTTCCGGCACGTCCGGATCCGCGCCCGCCGGGAGCTCGCACACCTCAGGCGGCGGCTCGGCACGTGAAAGCGGCGGCGGGGGCGGCAACAGGAAGGGCTGAGGCTCGGCCCTCCTTAAAACAATCCGGCCGGCGTAAGACCCGCGCCGACTCCTAGCGGCGCTTCCAGGAGGAAGAGCCCGCTCGCCACGACCGCCTGATAGACCGCTAAAAATTCTTTTCGCAGCGGCTCCACCGGTTTGAACGTCCAGCCCAGCGGATTGATGTACCGGCCGTGGTAGATGATGCGATAGTCCAGGTGCGGCCCGGTCGACTCGCCCGATGAACCCACCGTCCCGATGACGTCCGCCCCCTTCACTCTTTCTCCCGGCCGGACATAGACCTTGGAAAGATGGAGGTAGAGCGTT
>Ga0299912_10001361_pt1 | contig 19739 bp, 8 predicted proteins | sample RVTome_2_FD_207667 | JGI IMG/M metagenome (GOLD analysis project Ga0299912, IMG submission 207667) | Soil microbial communities from uranium-contaminated site in the Upper Colorado River Basin, Wyoming, United States - RVT95D214 (version 2) ... | reverse complement strand
TCCCCGTTCTCCAGGCGATAGCGCACCCCCGAGACCGCCGGAGCGTACCGCGCCAAGATCTTCCTCAATTGGAGGCCGGTGATCTTAAAGGTGACGACGGTGTTCGCAAAGGGATCGAGGGCAACGAGGTCGCCGCGGGTGATCGTGCCCTTGAGCAAAGGGGAACGGACCCCTCCCAGGTTCTCGATCTCAATCTCCGTACCGAAGGTCTCACGAACGGCATCGGCCACCAGGTTATACTCCGCCCAGTCGTCGCATCGGCTGCTGAAGTCATCAACAGCCTCGCCTATGACCTCGGCGTAGTGAGCGTTGATCGGGTTCCGGTACCGATCGATCACGGCAGCCACCTGGGCATCGGGTTCGATGGCAACGGTGATGGGGATGAGGCGCGCGCGATATCGCTCCACATGCCACGTGCCGGCAGGCTCCTTCTTGAACAGGAGGTCGCACCTGCCCAGCTCCCCTCCCCACTGGTGGGCCTGGACGATGATGGTGCCGTTGACCCTATCCGTCTTGAGGTTGAGGTCCTCGGTGCGCCAGACGAACTCCCCCGAAGGCAGGCGGGAGTGGGAGTGTCCCCCCACGATGACGTCGATGCCGGGGACCATTGCGGCGAGCCTCTTATCCTCCTCCTCGCCGCAGTGCGAGATGAGAACGATGATGTCCGCCTTTTCTGTGCGCAGCTTGGCCACGATCCTCCGGGCCGTTCTCACGGCATCGGCGATGATTACCCCCTCCCTGGCAGCAAGGTAAGATCTGGCCTCAACCGTGACGAGGCCGAAGATCCCCACCCGGACCGGACCCGCCTGCTCGACCTTGTAGACCCGGGCGAGCGGCTCCCTCGTAGCCTTGAGCAGGGCGTTGGCGCAGAGGATGGGATAGCTGGCCAGGCTGATGAGCTTTTGCGTCTGGGCCAGGGGATAGTTGAAATCGTGGTTGCCCAGGGTGGCAAAGTCGTAGCCCGCGGCATTCATGGCTGCTACGTCCGCTTCCCCGCGGTACTCGATGGAGAAAAAGGTTCCGTCCGAGAAGTCACCGGCATCCACCAGCCATACCGGTATGCCCTTCGCCTTGAGCTCGCCGCGGATCTGTTTGACCAGCGTGGCCCGCCGGGCAATCCCTCCGATGTCCTTGCGCTCTGGCAAGGCCGCTGTCGGCGAGCAGGGATCACTCATTGAGGGATAGCTGAAGGGGAGGAGGTGACTATGGGTGTCGTTCGTGTGCAAGATGGTCAGCGAGGTAGTCTGGGCCCAGGAGGGCCCAAAGATCAGGCTGATCAGCAGAAGGGTCGAGATAAAAAAGATCGCTCTTGCCCTCTTGATCACGCACAAGGCGAGCTTCAAGGAGTCACCTCGGAGGGAAGGTTATGGGCGTGCCAAGGTAAACCTCTCACCTTGTCCCGTCCGGCTGAGGTCGGTTGCGCTGCTCTTGTAGACGATCTTTCCTCCGACGATGGTCAGCTCCGCCTTGACGTCCTTTATCAGGTCCGGCAGTATGCTGTAGAAATTCCTGTCCCACACGACCAGGTCAGCCAGCTTGCCCCTTTCGATGGAACCGGCTTCCTTTTCCTGGAAGGCGGCGTAGGCGCAGCCCATCGTTTGTACCCTCAAGGCTTCCTGTATGGTGATGGCTTCTCCAGGGTCAAACCGATATCCTCCCCGGGTCGTTCTTGCCACTGCCTCCCAGAGTGCGAACTGAGGCTGGTAGAGGAGAAAAGCCGGGGGATCCGCCCCGAAAGCCACGGGAATCCCGTTCTTCAGGTAAGACTTGAGTGGCATGGGCTTCTGGCCTTCAGACTCTAGCTTTGTGAACAGTTGCCACCTATAGGTCGAGTGGAAGAACCACTGCGGATGGGTCGAGATCACAACCCCCAGGTTCTTTATGCGATCTAGGGATATTCTCCTGGGACAAAACGCATGTTCGATCCGGTGGCGGTGGTTTTCCCTGACGTGTTCCCTGTTGGCGGCCTCGATGGCATCAAGAGCCACATCGACCGCCTTATCTCCCATTGCATGAATGCTGACCTGATGGCCGGCCCGGTGAAAGAGCGTGATCATACCTTGCAACTCCTCTGGCTTGTGCATGGGCAGGACAAGGGGGTTAAGATAACTGAGTCCGGTGGCTCCGCCACCGTCCACCGCCAGCTTGAAACCGCCCCAGACGGAATCCCACATCTTATGGCACGACTCCTTGTAGAAGGACATCTCCCCAACGCGTAATCTCCCGGAGCCGAACAGGCCGTCATGCAGCCATTGCGCGGCCCGATAATGGGGTACGTAAGGCCAGATCTTCATCCTGACGGGCATCGTCTCGGATCGAATGAGCTCGAAATACGCCTTTTGGAAATAGTCCATTCCGGTGGGGAAAAAATTGTCATGGACCGTGGTGACACCTTCGGCGGCATAGAGCTTGGCCGCCCACAAAATGGCATCCTTTGCCTGCCTGTCATCGGGAACGGGCATGTGGGCCCTCACCAGCTCCAGGGCAGGATAGTGGATGAGAAGGCCCGTTGGTTCGCCGGTCGCGGGGTATTTCACGACCCTGCTGCCCGGAGGGTCGGGGGTTTCCCTGTCGATGCCGGCCACCTTGAGCGCCCGGCTGTTGGCAAAACCATATTGGCCTGTCGTATGGACCACCAGCATGGGATGCTCGGTTGTCACACGGTCAAGCTCATCCTTGTTCAGGTACGTGAGAGACAGTTCCTCTATCCCCCAGGCAGATATCCACCCTCCCTTGGGGGTCCTCCTGGCCCTATCCGCCAGCATCTCGAGGATCTCTTCCTTCGACTGTATCCCGTGTAATTTCACGAACCAACCGTTCTCTCTCTGGCCAAACAGGGGTAGGTGGGCGTGGGAATCAATGAGGCCCGGGGTCACTGTCTTGCCCTTGAGGTCGATAACCGTGGTGCCGGGCCCGATATACCGGGATGCCATCTCCCTGTCTCCCACGTCCAGTATCTTCCCGCTCTTGACCGCCACCGCCTGCGCGAGGGAATCCGTTGGATCGACGGTAATGACCTTTCCGTTGGTCAGGATTAGGTCGGCGGTGGGGGCCGTAGCCTCAATACGGAGGGAACCAGCCATGACTCCAATGGCCGCCAGTCCGGACATTCTGAGGAAATCTCTCCTACTTACTTTTGGCAACGTGTCATTTTCCATGTATACCTCCTACTAGTCCATCTTTCAGGTGGCACTAATGGTAGTCCCTTTTTATCAAAAAAGCCGTTGCCTGCAAGTAACTTACAACCCCCTTAGTTGCGGCGGCATGGAGGGTAGGTTCTAACATAGTTAATCCCTGCCCCGCTTTTAATCCGCCGAGCGAAGCGAGGGACCCCGCACCTCAAACTGGACCGTATCGACGATACGGCCCTTTTCATCGACGAGGCTGAGGGTATAGGCGCCTGCCTGTGGGGTCCATAGGTGATGGTCTTCGCCTTCCATGATTGCATGGTCGTTTAAGACCCATCGCAGGCCTTTGCCCTGAGGCTGCGCAATGAAGAATACCCTCTGCAAATCCGGCGGTATATCGGGGTCCAAGGCGATGATGGTCCCTGAAGGAGGATAGATGATCCGTTGGTTCAATTGCCCTACCCGCCGCTCTTTCTCATTAGGCTCTGTCCCTTGGAGAAACCACTCTTCACGGGGGGGTTCTACACCCTGGACAAAACGTATCTCCCGTTTGACGACGTTCACGGGGCGCGTTTGTGCCGGGTTGCTGTCCCGGTTATGGAGGCGGTTTATGATCTCGATCCAGATCGGGGCCGCCCCGGTAATGCCGCTCACATCCCACATGGCCTCACCGGAAAAGTTCCCGACCCAGACCCCCACGGTATAGCGGCGCGAATATCCTATACACCAGTTGTCCCGCATGTCCTTGCTGGTGCCGGTCTTGACCGCCGTCCAAAAACGGGTGGCCAAGGGGTTCTCTAACCCAAAGGTAGTGCTCCTCGCCTCCCTGTCCGCAAGGATATCCGCGATAAGGTAGACCGCATCGCGTGCGAAGACCCGTTTCCCCGGCGAGGATCCTCCACCCGGGGTAAGGCGCTGTTTCCTCCAGACCCCTTCATTGGCAAGACACCGATAGGCATTGGTCAGCTCCCAGAGGCTTACATCGGCGGAGCCGAGGGCAAGCGAGGGGCCGTAGAAATCACCTTCTTCATTGAGCCCCGTAATCCCCAACGTTCGCAGCTTCCCCAGAAACGGCTCGAGGCCGACCAATGCGAGGGTTTTCACTGCCGGGACGTTGAGGGATGAGGCAAGGGCGACGCGCGCAGTCACCAGGCCCTTGAACTCGGAATCGTAATCTCTGGGTTGATAGATTCCCGCAAAGACCGCCATATCCAGCGGGGTGTCCGCCAAGACCGATGCCGGGGTGAGGATCTTCAGGTCAAAGGCAAGGGCGTAGAGGAAAGGTTTTAAGGTCGAACCGGCCTGACGCTTGGCCTGCACGCCATCCACAAACCACCCGTGGGCGGGATCGCCGCTATAGCTCGCGTATACTAGAACATCTCCGGTTTTGTTCTCTATGACCAGCACGGCCGCGTCCGTGACGTTTTGCGATCGTAAGACGCTCAGGTGGTGTCTGATGCGCTCGAGGGCAAAGCGCTGGAGCCCCATATCCAGCGTGCACGCGATCCTTTGCCCCGGGATGGGCCCTTTGACCAGGAGCCGCGCCACATGCGAAGCTAGGTCTACGCTGGAGCGCAAGGTTGCCCCCCCACACAGGGTCCGGCTCACCGTGGCATTTATCTCCGCCTCCTGCACCGACCAGGAGAGCGCCTGCCTCAGCAGCAGGGCCCGGGCAGTGATCTCAGTACTGGCGGCATTGGGGGAGCGGATCAACGAGGCAAGGGCAAGGGCCTCTGCCTGATCAAGGCCGTGGGGGTCTTTCCCGAACAACCCCCGCGCGGCAGCGGCAATCCCCTGCAGCTCTCCCCGAAAGGTGATGAGGTTGAGGTAGGCCTCCAGGATCTGATTCTTGGACCACCGCCTTTCCACCTCCCGGGCCTCGAGGACCTGCCTGCCTTTTTGCCGGACGGTCCTTTTCCCCTGCTTGGGTTGGAGGTCGCGATCGAGCAGGGAGGCAAGCTGCATGGTGATGGTGCTTGCCCCGCGCATGCCCTCCGCAGTCAGCCCCTTGATCAGGGCCACCCCCATGGACTGATAGTCCACCCCTCGATGGTCATAAAAGCGCTTATCCTCCGCCTGGATCACCGCCTGCACCAGGGCAGGGGAGATTGCGGTAAGCGCGGTCCAGGCGAGCCTCCGGTGATGCTTATCCTGCCTCACTTCATACAAGGGGACTCCGTGGCGGTCAACGAGGATTGAATCAGAGGCGGTATATGATTTTCGGACTTCATCGTACAGGGGGAGCCCCTGGGCCTGCCCTGCCCAGAGGGCTGCCCCGAGGAGGCAGAGGATGCCAAGGGCAACGAAGAGCCGTCCGCTCATGCCTAATCCTTCATTCCTAATCCCGTCATTCCCCGCGTTATGACGCTATTGCCGGCTATTGCCGGACTTCGATCTCCTTGTTCGGCAACTCCCCGAACATCTCGGGGAAGTAGAGGGCCTCTACCCTGGTCGTCGGGAGCTGGAACCGGCCGCTCTGATTCAGGCGGATGGTATATTCAACCATCCAATTACCTTTGGGCACATATTCATAATAGGCCCGGAACGCCTCGAAGGAGCGCTCCTCAAAGGCGGGCCAGACCCAGCCTTTCTTCTGCTCCCCTTTCGTCATGAGCTCGGACGCCCGTTCGAGCCCAGTGCCCAGGATCGTCGTCCCTGCGGGAATCGGATCGCTTACCACGACCCAGGTCTGATCCGCCTGGGCCTCGATCTCGAGGCGGATGCGGAAGATATCGCCTCGGGTCCACTCCTTGGGGTTTTTCTGCTCGACCGGGCGGATGGTCTTCTTGATCTTATAACCGCTGGAGAGCGGCTGTTGTAAGGGGATGGCGGCGAGGCTCTGGATCGTCGCCCACGGGCTCCCCTTGCCTTGATGGGAGATGGTCAGCTCGTCTTTTTTTGCCGGCCACGGGAACAGCGAGGTCTTGCCTTTGGGCGCGGCGCCCCATTCCGTGCTTTGTGTTTGTCCGGCGAGGGCCGCACGGGTCTGCCCGGAGACGGGGACGGCCTCAAAGGCCTTGGAGAACTTCTCCATGGCGAGGACCCCCCAGGCATTGGCCAGGGTCAAATCCCACCGCCCTTGCTTTTGCCGGGAAAGGGCCCCGAGGACGACCCTGGGCATATCTTCCTTCCAGATGCCGGCTTGGAGCAGGGAGAGGACGAGACGCACGGAATTCACGTCATTGGAGACCATCAACCACCACAGGCAGTCGGTCCCCTCGGTGGAAAAGCCCATCCTCGTCCCCTGGAAGTTGAGCCGTGATTTCAAGATCTGCTCTGCCTCCTTGATCCGCTCCGCCCGTTTGGGGATATCACCGGTGTTCTGCAAGATATTAAACCAGTCGATGACGGCAGAGGTGGGCCAGAGATTGGGATCAATGGCAATAGAGCCCAAGAGCCTTGCCTGGGCCTTGCCACCCCTGGATAAGGCCTCTATGGCCGATAGCTTCTTAATGGAAAGGTCCGCCGTGGCCAGCGGGGAATAGCGCGTGATCGCGCCTTCAACAAACCGCTTGAGGCCGTCCTCCATCCGCTCTTTGGTCTCCTCGGGTATCGCCCATCCCGCTTCATGGCCGATGGCGATGAGGTAGGCCGTAAGCATGGGAGATCCGTCAAGGCACGGCGGGAAATATTTGACCAGCCCGTCCGCGTCGAGATACGCGGGGAGCTCGGCCATCGCCCTCTTCCAGAGGGTCTCGTTACGTAAGGCCACCGCTACCGATACCTTTTGCTCCATGCAGGAGTACGGGTAGCTCTTCATATAATCGCTGACGCCGTTGAGCCCTTCTGCGATCTTCGGCTTGAGGGCGACCCGCACCCCGCCCCGCCCTGCGATGGCATCCTTGGGGCGCTCCACGGTAAGGCGATAATCCCGTTCGAGCTGGACAATGGTCGCCTGAAAGGTGCTGATGGGGATTGCCGGGACCACCCGCTGCTTCACCTTGATCAGGTCTCTTCCCGCGGCGCCCTTTTCTTGTACCGCTACCTCCCAGGCAAGCTTTTCCACGTTGAACGGTGCAGCGATATCCCACCCGATTGTCCGCGCCTCCCCTGGCTCAAGGACAAGCGCCACCGGTGCAAGCGGCTTGGCGATCCCATCAACCTTAGCAGCGGCATCAAGCTCCATCCTGCGCTGCGTGGTATTGCGCAGGGTGAACTCCCCCTTGAATTGGTCCCCTTCCCTGACCAGAGGGGGGAGCCCGGAAAAGATCATCAGGTCCTGGGTCGATTGGATCGCTGTCGAACCCGTGCCGAAGAGACCAAAATCCCCTTGGGCAACGGCCACGATCCGGAAACTGGTGAGGGAATCATTGAGCGGTATTTCGACCCCCGCCTCACCATTGGCGTCCAGCACCACCCTGCCCTTCCAGAGGAGGAGGGTATCGAAGAGCTCCCGCGTCGGCTGTCTCCCGCCTCCGCCGCCGTGGGGCAGCGCTTTTAATCCGAAATGGCGCTTGCCGATGACCTGCATCTGAGCCGTCGCAGTGCGCACCTCATACCCCCGCTGCCCCATCATGGCAGCGAGGAGGTCCCAACTGCGGTTGGGCATCAATTCGAGAAGCCCCTCATCCACGGCAGCGATGGCCACCTCGCTTTTCAAGGGGGGATTTTTGCCGTCGGCGGTCTTGACGCGGATCCGGACCTTTGCCCGCTCGCGGACCTTGTAGACCTTACGATCCGAGGCGACATTCACCTTCAGCTCATGCGTCTTCCATCCGACCTTGATCTCCGCGATCCCCAGCTTATACGCGGGCCTGCCGAGATCAACCAGGGCCGTGGGTTTTATCTCGGGGGCACGCCCCCGCACCACGAGGACAGAGACAAAAACATTCGGCGCATACTGCCCCCTGATGGGCACTTCGATGACGGGCTGTTTGCCGGTGAGCTGCTTGACCCAGGCCTCCATCACCCCTTCCCGCTCAACAGTGATGAGGGCCGTGGCGTTGCGAAACGGCATCCTCACCTGAAAGACGGCAATCTCCCCGGGCTCATACCGCTTTTTCTCCGGCAGCAGATCGATCCGGTCGTTATCCGACACCTCAAACCACCATTCCCCCTTCCCCGCTACCCATACCTCCTGGTGGGTGAGGGTCTTATTCCCCGCCTGATCCGCGCTCTCTGCCTGCAAGATGCAATTGCCCGAGACCGGGGAGCTCACCTCGCAGATCAGGAGCCCCTTGGTATCGGTTCGCCCTTCACACAGGAGCGCGACCCTTTTTATCTCTGCCGAGTGTTCATAGGCATAGAATCCTCCGACCAGGCGCTTGCGGTGGGTATAGGTCTTCCTCTCAAAGAGATCGACCTTCACCTGCGCGCCTGCAATGGGTTTGCCTGCAAGATCGAGCACCGCCACATGAAACTTAAAGGCATCCTTGGAGGCGGCCCAGGAATCCGGCTTGATCCCTATCAGGTAGTGAGAGGGCCACAAGGGTATCCTGGAGGCGACGGTCTGGATCTCGCCATTGGGGTCTCTGAATTCGAGTTCAGCGAGCACCTCCTGGGGGGTTTCTGCTTTGGGGAGGTTGGGGATCAGTACCCGGGCGCCGCCCGCTTGATCCAGTACCAGGTCTATGCTGGGGATCTTCCCTGTCTTCTTTCCTTCTCGCAGCGTCTCCCCGGTCTCTTCGTCACCTTCCATCCCTTCATCTTCATCCATCGCCTGCCCTCGGCGCACGACCCCTTCCTTGACCGGCCCCTTGCCGAAGGCGAATTCCTCAAATCCTTCAAAGGGGACTATCCCCTTCGGCCTGACCTCGCCGCGCACCTTCACGGGGAGCAGGCCGGCTCCTCCCCCTGCCAGGTACTGGACGCTCAGGTCAAGGGAGAGTTCTTTGGCCTGGATCAAGGGATCAGTAGGCGGCTTGATGATCCCCTTGAGCAGCGGGACCCGGAACTCTTCCACCCGGAACTCACCCGCGCTCCATGAGTTGAGCTGTTGCTTGTGGTTCGACTTTTTAACCAGGAGCACTGCATAGGTGCCCAATTTGGCCGCCGTGGGGATCACCCACTGCGTCTCGGCAACACCGTTGGCGTCCCATAATAAAGGGAATTCATATCGTTCCTCACTCCCCGCGTGCTCAATCACAACACCGTTCGGTAGCCGCTCCTGGGGAGGGAGGGAAAAACCCTTCAGCGTATGGTAGCGAACGAGGTGCTTCATATGGACGGTCTCGCCCGCCCGAAGCAGTTGCCTATCAAAGACGGTATGGACGATGGAAGGGTCTGCGGCGTAGTCCTGGGGAAGCTGAAACCGCCACGGTTCGATCCCTTCGTCCCAGCTGGAGTGGCAAAAGGACATATCGCCGGCAATCTGGGCCATGACGAAGATCCCGCTCCCGAGCCCCATCAGCGCCCCCAGCTGCGAGTAGTTATCATAGTCCCGCTCGTAGCGGCAGTGGGCAAGCTTATCCTCAGAGGGCAATGGCCCTTCAATCCGGGCTATCCCCTGGGCGCTGGTGCGCCCCTGCCAGAGGACGTTTTCCTGACAGTCTTTCAGGGTCACCAGCGCGTCCCTGATTGGTTCTCCGGTATCCAGGGCAGTCACCCACACGATGGACGACTCCCTCCCCCACTTGAAGTGGACGGAGAGGTTGGTCACCAAGACCGCAGTGGGGACATACAGGGGCTGCGGTTTGCCCACGAGCGACGCCCCCAAGAGGGTACTCTCCAACTCTACGATATAGAGCCCGGGCTCCTTTAACGGTATCCCGATGACCTCAAAGGAACGGGGACCCAATGGCTTGGGGATCTTGAAATCCGTGGCAGCAGATTCCGAACCGAGGAGGGAAACCTCCCTCGTGGCGGCAGCGACCCTCCGTAGCCACCCCTGGACATTCGCGCCCTGCGCCGGCGTAATGTTGAGGATCTTGCCGGTTACCTTTTCGACAAGACCGCGCCCTTTGCCCACCTTGAGCATCCGCGCCTTGACCTCGGGTTCGATATTCCGCAAGGTCACCGGCAGTACCGGATCGGCCTTCAGCTCCAAGACCCCAAAACGGGCGGCAAACTTGGCCAACGGCGGGTACGCATCGGTACGCACCGAGAGGGGGAACTTATTGGCATTGCTGAGCAACCGCCCCGCGTCATCCTTGAGATCACCGGGCAGCTCGACCTTAAAACTCATCCTTTCTGGAAACGGACCGGGGAACGAGACCGCCCTGACGAACTGCTCCTCAATCTCATCCGTCACCTGGGGCCTCCACGCCTTGCCGTCCTGACCCCGCACGACGATCTGCGTGGCCTTTGCCCGAGCAATGGGTGCGGAGAAAATGATGGTCATGGGTAACATCGGGATACATCCTGCCTGCGGGTTTTCCCGTTCGCAGTTGAAGGTGGCCAAAAAAAGATCCCGCGTCTGAAAGCGAAGTATCTGATCCTGGACCGTCGCCACACCGGTCGTTGACTTCACCCCCCTGCCCCAGACCAGACTGACCTTGGCCTTTGCCGGGAAACGCTGTTTGCACTGGAGCAAGATCATCGGAACGTGCGGTGGGGCCTGATATCTGAATTGAGCCGTTACTATGTCCTCCCTCTCTTTCCCTTCGATGACCCTGATACCGATGTGGTCTTCTATGCCTTCCACCGAGAAAAAGCAGTTTTTTACGACAGAGTCTTTATCCGCCTCCGCATCCAGGATAAGGACGAATATCTGTTCTTCGTCGAGGCCCTGATTCCCCTCATAAGGAAGGGAACGCTTAATGGCAGGCCCGCCGGTGGAGAAAGAGAACTCTTGCTCACCCCCGATGTCCTTCCCGGAGAGGGTCTCGAGACCTGATTTGAGGCGAAAGGTGCACCTGACCCCTGCCGTGAGGTCTTTCTCAAAATCAAAGACCCAGTTCTTCCCGTCTGCCCATCTCCCGGTTCCCTTTTCCGGGCAGTCAATGGTAAAGGGTTCGATCAACCCCCGCGGGTCGCCGAAAGGCACCATCTGTTCGGAGAACCGAACCGTTACCTGACGGACCCCCTTCACTGTGCCTTGCGGAGAGAAGATCTCTACCGATGGTTTATCATCTGCGAAAACGAAGGGGATAACGGAGAGAAAAAAGAATAAAACGATCCCTACGGTCCTGAGTTTCATAGCCCTCCTCCATAGTGCGGTATGATACTACTCATGTGTCGCCTTGAACACACCAAACAAAAAAGGGGCACGCCTGCCCCTTGCAATCTTTGCCCTTTATTCTCCCTCACCATCCTCGTGCCTCATCCCTCATACCCCCGGTGGCTTCGCATGGCAACGGCTGTCTATCGTACCTTAAACTCCCCCACTCCTGCCCCTTAATTTTAGAGTCTAAGGAAGGCAGGATGTCACAAGGTGACACTGTCAGATATCTCTAGAGGGGATGTGTCGTTATACGACACGCTTCCCGCACAACGGATACAGTATACCCTTTTGCCGTAAAAAGTAAATACCATGTCCCCGTGAAAACAAAAAGGGGAGGATGCCCTTTTATGGGCGTTTCCTTTCTATAGTATGTATTTTATATCTTAGCTTATCTGATAATTGATTTATAGTATCGCTCAGCCAGACGAGAGGTTTGGGCTTGCGATAATGCAGAAAGTTATACACGGCGCGCGCCATTTCCGGCGTCCGTAGATATCCGTACACACTGTGCGGATTTTGCTTTCCCTCATATTCATAGTCATTATGGACGATTACATCAATGGCCCTGACGTGTCTCGAGTTCTCTTTATAATCATCGCTGAGATTATAATCTGTCGCAACCTTGTCCCGAGGATCGGAAAAATTGTACCATGTTCCTACTATGTTTTCCGGTGTCTTGACGGTGATATGTTTTTGAGGTTTCTTTCGCTGTTCGGATAGAATCTTGAGCATTACCGCCGGCACCCCCAAGGGAGATCCCATCGTTACCAGTGTGTGTAGAGGGATATCCGGTACGGACTGGGTCAGTACATCATACGCGATAATGGAGCCCATGGAATGCGCGATGAGCAAGATATCTTTTTTTCTGTATTTTCGTAACACGCTGGCTAGCTCCCCGCGCATCACATCCTGTACCGGGCACATGGCTTCTTTTTGTCTGTCGAGGCATTGCTTGGAGTAGTAGATGCCTAGATCCCTGAAATAGCGGCGTAGAACGAGGTCCGTGACCGAAGCGTAGTTTATGGACAAGTCCTTGTTTAAAATGATTTTATATAACTGTCGTTCAATATAGTCCAGAACCCTTTTCCTTATGTTCGGTTTTTTTTCTGTCGCCTTGCCGGCGGGGATGTAGGGGCTGTCAAGGTAGAGAGGATTTTTCTTGTCCCGCACCTCAGGGTCAAGCGGTCGCGGGTGGAGGAGATTAGCCCAGTAGACCAACGTAAATTGAGAGAGACGCCTCGGATGACCGATGGCCCTGAGGCCTTCTTCAAGGGCATCTTGCCACCATTTTCCCAAAAGCTCTTTCGTCGGCTTATTCCCCATACCGTGGATGCCGATAATGACCTTAGACATTACGGAGTCCTCCCGCAAGGCCTCGAATTCATAGTAACAACGCCCCTTTCGTCCTCCTCACCATGGGCATTTTCTCCTTGAACTTTCCAGGTGAAGTCGATATCATACTAGCAAGTTACGTATCCTGAAGCAAGCCACAGTCCAAGGGCCTATGGACATGAAACACCTTGAAACCTTCTGCAAGGTGGCTGAAATGGGAAGCTTTTCCCGGGCAGGGGAGGCTATATATCTCACCCAGCCTACCGTGAGCGGACATATCGCCTCGCTTGAGCAGAACGTGGGACTTAAGCTCTTTGACCGTTTGGGCAGAAGGGTTGCGCTTACCAAAGGGGGACGGATCTTGTATCGCTACGCCAAAGAGATCCTGAAACTCCGCGATGAGGCCCTCAATGCCATCTATGAGTTCTCCCACCTCATCAAGGGCAGGATAACTATCGGCGGGAGCACGATCCCCGGCGACTATTTCCTCCCCAAGGTCATGGGGAGGTTTCAAAGGGAGGCACCCGGTATTTCCATAAGCCTTGTGATCGCGGATTCTCAGGAGATCATCGATATGCTGCGTGCCGGAGAAATAGAGGTGGGCGTGGTGGGGATGCGGTTCGAGGGAGAGAGGGTTGATGCGCATCCCCTGTTTCACGACCGAGTGATCATCATCGCCGCTGCCCAGCATCCCCTTGTCTCCCTGAGGGAGATCTCTTGGGAGGAGCTGCGAACTGCCCCCCTGCTGATCAGGGAGAGGGGATCCGGGACGCGTAAGGCCTTTGAGCGGCATGTGACAGCAGCTGGATTGCGATTGGATGATTTCAACATCATCGGTGAAGTGGGGAGCTCCACCGCCGTTAAAGAAGGGGTGAAGGGCGGGATAGGCCTCGGCATAATCTCCGATCTCGCCGTTCGTGAAGAGATAGAAGCAGGCAGCATAAAAGAGGTCATTGTTCAAGGGCAGGGTGCCCTAGAGAGGGATTTCTTTGCCGTTGTCCCCACGGGAAGAGATCTCTCACCCCCTGCGCGTCGGTTTTTAGAGTTTCTCCAAACGCAGAGATGTTGAGATATGAGGCTAGTAAAGAAGCTATCCCTCTTTTATCTTCTCTGTATGGCGGCGATCCTCTCGCACCCCGACACCGGGAGAGGCATCATCTACATCGATATCAACTCCCCCCAGATCCGCAAGTTCTCTCTGGCCCTGCCTGCGATCAAGGAATTAGGGCAACTCCCTCAGGGGATAAAGGAAGAGGCCGAGAAGACCCTTACACAAGACCTCACCATGGCAGACCTCTTTTACCTCATGGAGAGGGTGAAGCAGCCCCAACAGGCGGCCTATATAACCGAGGAGAATGTGGATTTCAAGACGTGGGGGGAGGCAGAGGTCGAGTTCTTACTATCGATAGGCCTCAAAGCCGAGGGAGATACGATCTCGATCGAGTTCAGGCTCTTTGACATAGTCCAGCATAACTATATAGCGGGCAAGAGGTACACGGGATCACCGGGTGAGGTGCGGGTCATGGCCCACCGAACGACCGATGAGGTCATCCAGCAGTTGACCGGGGAGCGGGGGATCTTCCAGACAAAGATCGCCTTCGTTACGGACCGCACCGGCAACAAGGAGATCGCCCTCATGGACGTCGATGGGCGAAATGTGAAAACGGTTACCCAGAATGGCTCCATCAATATATCCCCTGCCTGGCATCCGGATGGAAGGAGTCTCGTATACACCTGCTTTCAGCGCCGCAACCCGGATCTCTATCAGGCATTCATCTCTACGGGGAGCAGTGTCCTTCTCTCCGCTGTCCCGGGACCCAATGCCACCCCGGCATGGTCTCCCGACGGCAAAGGCATCGCCCTGATGATGCGGGGAAAGGGCAACACGGAGATATATCTTCTGGACGCGCTGGGAAAGGATCCTGTACAGCTCACCCGCTCCTGGGACTACAAGGCCTCTCCGGCATGGTCGCCTGATGGAAAGCAGATTGCCTTTGTCTCCGACCGGTCTGGGAACCCTCAGATCTATATCCTTGATATGGCTACGCGAAAGTTGAGAAGGTTGACCTATGAGGGCGGCTACAATTGCTCCCCTGCCTGGTCGCCCAAGGGGGGAAAGATCGCCTTCGCTCGTCAGGAAGAGGGGGGGTTCCACATCTACACCATCAGGCCGGATGGGACCGATGTGCGGAGGATAACGAGGGAGGGCAGCAATGAGAACCCCTCATGGGCCCCGAACGGCAGGCATCTTGCCTATGCCTCCAGGAGGGGGGGGAACTACGCACTATACATTATGACGGCGGATGGCGGTGGCCCATGGAGGGTGACCGCCTCAGAATCAAACGAAACGGAGCCGGCATGGTCACCGTGGCTGCAATGAGGACGATGCCGAGAGAAAGGGGGTTATTATTATGGTGAGGAAAAAAGGTCGGTTATGGATGGTTATGCTTGTGATCATTTCCCTCATCTTCTTTGCAGGGTGCGAGTCGCTAAAGAAGAAACGGGCAGTGGCACCTGAGCAGGAGAAGACCGCGCAAGAAGAGAAGGAGAAGGCCGCGCAAGAGGAACAGGAGAAAAAAAGCTTTGAGCAGGGCCTTACCGCCAAGAAGTATCCCGGGATCGAAGGGGAGGTGTTTGAAAGTACACAGTTGAAAGATATCCACTTTGAGTTTGATCAATATGACCTCACCGAGGAGGCCCGGAAGATATTGACTGAGAATGCCAAGGTATTATCGACGCATACAAGCCTCAGGATACAGATCGAGGGCCATTGCGACGAGCGCGGCAGCAACGAATATAACCTGGCCCTGGGAGAGAGGCGGGCTGTGAGCGCAAAGCTCTATCTCAAGAAGCTCGGCGTGCAGGAAAATCGGCTAGCCACCATGAGCTATGGGGAGGAGATGCCGGCCGATCCCGGACACTCTGAGGAGGCGTGGACCAAGAACAGGAGGTGCCACTTTGTCATCCTCTCTCGATGACAACGGCCCTGTTGGATAGGCGGGAAAGGAGGGTGTATATGAAACTCCGCACTGGTGCCTTACTGTTGATCCCCGTAACCTTTTTCTTGGTCATGGGTTGTGCGACGACCAAGGATGTAGCCTCCCTACAGGGGCAGATAGGGGATCTGCAGCAAAAGGTCGATATCCTGCGGGGGAGGGTCACCACTGAGATGCAGCAGAACTGGGTCAATTTTGAAACCTCCCTTGAGGAGCTGAGGCAAGAAATCAAGATCCTCAGGGCAAATATTGAAGAGGATCGAGAGCTTCTCAATAAGATAGCTAACGAACTTGACGTATTGAAGAAAGATTATGACGCGAAGACCTCAGCCTTGACCAAGGAGAAAAGAGAAGGTACCGCCGTAGTATCGGCCCCTTCTATCCCGACCCCCCTCCCGAAGGAAGAACCCAAGGAGGATATGGAAGGGGCCTACCAGAAGGCATACAGCACCCTCAAGAATGGCGACTACCCCGCTGCCGTGAAGCAGTTTAAGGCCTTTCTCAGCGCCTATCCCAAGTCGGAATATGCGGATAACGCCTACTATTGGATCGGCGAATGCTATCAGCAGCAGGGGGATTATGAGAGGGCCATCTTAGAATATGAGCAAGTGGTAAAACAATATCCCAAAGGTGACAAGATTCCCTCCGCCCTCTTAAAACAGGGCTTCGCCTTTTTGAACCTGGGTGATCGGGTAAATGCCAAGCTCCTCTTTAATAAGGTAATTAAAGAATACCCTCATTCACCTCAAGCGGAGATTGCGGCCAAAAAATTAAAGACACTGGATTAATCCGCCACGAGAACGTCCTTTTCTCCCTGTTCCCTCTCTTTCTCGGTTATCTCCATCGCCTCCAAGGGAGGAGGATACCCACCTTCTACAAGAGGCCTGATATCGCGATAACGAGGATTCCCGGTCCCCGCGGGGATCAACCTCCCCATGATGACGTTTTCTTTGAGCCCCCGTAACGTATCGATCCTCCCCTCTACTGCTGCTTGGGTCAGGACCCGGGTGGTCTCCTGAAAGGAGGCGGCCGATACCCAACTATCCGTGATGAGCGAGGCCTTGGTGATGCCCAGAAACAGGGGATCGGCGATGGCTGGCTTTCCCCCTTCCTTGAGGACCCGCTCGTTTTCTTGCTTAAAGACGTGTTTTTCCACCTGCTCGTCCACGATGAACCTGGTATCCCCTACGTCGCGGATCTTTACCCTCTTGAGCATCTGTCTGACTATGATCTCGATGTGTTTATCATTGATCTTGACGCCTTGTAGTTGATAGACCTCCTGGATCTCATCCACCAAAAATCGGGCCAGCTCTTTGTCCCCTAAGACCTTGAGGATATCGTGGGGATTAGAGCTCCCGTCCATGAGGGGTTCTCCCGCCTTGACCACATCCCCCTCGTGCACGCTGATGTGTTTCCCCTTGGGGATGGAATATTCCTTCGGTTCGCCCATCTCCGGCGTGACGATTACCTTGCGCTTTCCCTTTAGCATCTTGCCGAAGCTTACCGTTCCGTCTATCTCGCTGATGAGGGCATACTCCTTAGGCCGTCTGGCCTCAAAGAGCTCGGCCACTCGGGGGAGCCCGCCGGTGATGTCCTTGGTCTTCGTGGTCTCCCGCGGTATCTTCACCAAGACGTCAGCTGCCTCCACAGGCTCGCCTTCCTTCACATAGATATTGGAGCCGACGGGCAGGATGTATCGCGCCTCGGTCTCCATGATCTTCTTCCCTTCGGCATCGACCCGCTCCTGCTTGATGGATATGCGCGGCCTGAGATCGAGCTCTTTGCTCTCGATAATGACCTTGTGGGCGTGGCCGGTTACTTCATCCACCTGCTCTTGCATGGTGACCCCCTCAAGGATATCGCCGAACTTCACCCAACCGGGCACCTCCGTGATTATAGGGATGGTATAGGGGTCCCACTCCGCTATGAGATCTCCTTCTTTCACCTTCTTCCCCTCTCCCACCGCCAATTTCGCCCCATACACCGCAGGATACCGCTTCCGTTCCCTCCCTTCGTCATCCAGGATGGCAATCTCACCCTTGCGGCTCATCACCACCAGCATACCCTCCCTGTTGCGGACGGTCCGCAAGTCGAGGAACTTGATGGTCCCGTCCATCTTGGCCTCGAGGGCGGTCTCCTCCACCCGCCTGCTCGCCGTCCCTCCGATATGGAAGGTCCTCATGGTGAGCTGTGTTCCCGGCTCCCCGATGGACTGGGCGGCTATCACCCCCACGGCCTCACCGATGTCGACGATTCTGCCGCGGGCGAGGTCCCTTCCGTAACAGAGGGCGCAGACACCATGGCTGGACTCGCAGGTAAGCACGGAGCGAATCTTCACGCGATCCAATCCCGCATCGGCGATCTTCTGTATCGCCTCCTCGTTGATCTCGTGGCTTGCCTTAACAATGATCTCATCGGCAAAGGGGTCCTTGATGTCCTCAAGGGCCACCCTGCCCAAGATCCTCTCCACCATGGGTTCGATGATCTCGCCGCCTTCGACCAGGGAGGAAACGTATATCCCGTCCATGGTGCCGCAATCGTATTCGTAGATGATGATGTCCTGGGCAACGTCGACCAACCTCCTGGTGAGATATCCGGAGTTGGCCGTCTTCAGGGCGGTATCCGCCAACCCCTTGCGCGCGCCATGGGTGGAGACGAAATATTGCAACACGCTCAGCCCTTCCCTGAAGTTTGCGGTTATAGGGGTCTCGATGATCTCCCCTGACGGCTTGGCCATCAACCCCCGCATCCCGGCCAACTGACGTATCTGCTGGGCACTGCCACGCGCCCCTGAATCAGCCATCATAAAGATGGGGTTAAAGCTGGGCACCGCCTTTTCTTTACCCTCAGGATCCTTTATCTTCTCCGTCCCTAACTCCTTCATCATCTCGTCGGCGATCTCCTCGGTGAGCTGAGCCCAGATGTCGATTACTTTATTATACCGCTCACCATCGGTGATCAAGCCATCGACGTATTGTTGTCTGATCTTTTCCACCTCCTTGGTGGCCTGTTCCATGAGGTAGGGTTTGCGAGCGGGAACGCGGATATCGTTGATCCCGATGGAGAGTCCCGATTTGGTGACATAGGCAAAGCCCAAATCTTTCAATTTATCCGCCAAGATGACGGTCTTCTTGTTCCCCGCCACGCGGTACGTATAGTCTATGAGGTTGGCCACAGCCCTCTTGTTCATCACCCTATTGATCAATTCAAAGGGGACCTCCTGGGGAACGACTTCTCTGAGGATGATCCTGCCCGCGGTGGTCTCCACCACATGGCCGTTCATCCGCACCTTGATGCGGGCTTGCATATCCACCTCACGGGCATCATAGGCAATCCGTACCTCCTCGGGATTGGCGAAGACCTTCCCCTCCCCCTTGGCATATTCCTTTTCCCGCGTCATGTAATAGAGACCCAACACGATGTCCTGCGTGGGGACGATAATGGGCTTCCCGTGGGCAGGGGAGAGGATATTATTGGTGGACATCATCAGCACCCGCGCCTCGGTCTGGGCCTCCACGGAGAGGGGGACGTGCACGGCCATCTGGTCCCCGTCAAAGTCGGCGTTGAAGGCAAGGCATACGAGCGGATGGAGCTGAATGGCCTTCCCCTCTATGAGCAGGGGTTCAAAGGCCTGGATGCCCAGCCGGTGCAGCGTCGGGGCCCGGTTGAGAAGGATGGGGTGCTCCCGGATCACCTCCTCGAGGATATCCCAGACCTCAGGCCTTTCTTTCTCTACCATCTTCTTGGCGCTCTTGACCGTGGTCACATAGCCCCGTTCTTCCAACTTATTGTAGATAAAGGGCTTGAAAAGCTCCAAGGCCATCTTCTTGGGCAGACCGCACTGATGCAATCGCAATTCCGGTCCGATGACGATGACCGATCTCCCCGAGTAGTCCACGCGCTTGCCCAAGAGGTTCTGGCGGAATCTTCCCTGTTTGCCCCTGAGCATGTCGCTCAACGACCGCAGGGGTTTTTTGTTGGCACCGGTGATCACCCTGCCCCTCTTGCCGTTATCGAAGAGGGCGTCCACTGCCTCCTGAAGCATCCTCTTCTCATTGCGGATGATAATGTCCGGGGCGTTCAATTCCAAGAGCCTCTTGAGGCGATTGTTTCTGTTGATCACCCTCCGATAGAGGTCGTTGAGATCGGAGGTGGCAAACCTCCCTCCGTCAAGGGGAACCA